>Ga0315284_10003329_pt1 | contig 22783 bp, 21 predicted proteins | sample YL17G09_16_MG_FD_203696 | JGI IMG/M metagenome (GOLD analysis project Ga0315284, IMG submission 203696) | Sediment microbial communities from Yellowstone Lake, YNP, Wyoming, USA - YL17G09_16 | ecosystem: Environmental > Aquatic > Freshwater > Lake > Sediment | place: USA: Wyoming | collected... | reverse complement strand
TATGTGATTATACCTTTAGATTTATTTTACTATTCATTTATTATATTCATTTATTATATTCATTTATTATATTCATTTATTATATTCATTTATTATATTAATTTATTATATTCATTTATTATATTCATTTATTATATTCATTTATTATATTCATTTATTATATTCATTTATTATATTCATTTATTATATTCATTTATTATATAATCGATGCATTAGACGTATACATACATGTTGAATAAAAATAATGCAACGGCAAACACTACATAATAGGGTTCGTTATCACTTAAATATGTAAATGCATTCATTATCATTCCTAAACTAAATAATAAAATCATTATGGATTTTTTCTTTTTAAATATTTCAAATACCAACTTGGATTGTGTGTTTGCGTTTACTTGCACAAACGGAACCCATAAAAACATAATAATAGATTGAAGAATAAATCCAAAAAAGTTCAAAAGGGGCGGTATCCACGATAAAAAACAAAGTCCAAACGTCCACGCGAGACCAAACATTACAAATCCGGAATTATACATTTGAAACAAATATGTTAAAAAAAATCCTATAAATCCTGAAAACAATCCGAAAGTAAACATAAATATAATACCGATTATCATTACAATATTTTCTATAATGTTGTAACCGTCATTCTGATCTTGTAAAACAATTGAGTTCAGTTTTTTACATACTGTTTTAACAATTGCTCTAAACGCGGCATACGTATTTTTAGAAGACATGGCAAGCCAAAATGAAAAAGGGGTGTATCCAAACATTGAACTCGCCCTTACTTCCTTTTTTATCTCGCTACATGTTTTAGAGCATGTATTTCCCTCGTCATCTCCGGGTTCGCAGTAAAAATTATAAGGAAAGCCGAAAGAAAATAGTGCGTCGTCGTCAATTTCAACATGTTGCGCGCCTTGACCTCCCAAACTTGGATCAGACGGCGTGCAATACGGGTACGCGTTCACATCCGATGGCATAAATGCTCTTAAAAATCTGTTTGAATTAGACATGTAAACCAATGTTAAGAACGACGAACCCAAATATCCCAATATGCAAATCTGAATAAACAAAAAGAATAAACTCGTAAAAAAGGCAACATATGGCGCAATCGACGTATTCGTATCGGTATTGTCGGAAGTAGAACCATCTGGCGTTGGCGTTGGCGTTGGCGTTGGCGTTGGCGTTGGCGCCGTTGGATTTCCAGAAGCGTCTGTTGTTGGCGTTGTTGGATTTCCAGATGCATCCGTTGATGACGAAAATAATGAAAATGATTCTAAATTCGGCGAAAATAAATCTTCAATTTTCATCGTCCCTCCTAATAATGACGAAATCATTCTTTTTATAAAAGTTTATCTTTCAAATACTTATTATATTATAATTATAATTAAAATATATTTTCTTTTTATATTTCGAATTTAATGATTTTCTCTCTAATCTCTCTAAAACCTTTTCCTAAAATCAAAAAGAATAATGCAATGTTGGAATTGTATAAGTGGCCATATCTTATAATAGTTTACAACTTCAAAATGTAGAGAGATTAGAGAGAAAATCATTAAATTACAAAATAAAAATAAAAGTAAAAATATAAATATTTGTGATTTTATTTTTATTGTTGTGAACTTCGGGTTGACATCTTTATATATGGATTTTGATACATCCATTTCAAGCAGTGATTATAAAGCGGCGCATGGCCGAGTGGTAATCTACAGTTCGAACAAACAAAGAGTCCTATATCCCATGTTCGAATCCTGCGACGATCATTGTGAATTTTCGGTAAAAATAAACCAGATTTTCACAAGTCGGGTGTATAAAAAAGAAACCCCTGTAGCGCAGTGGAAGCGCGCCGTAAAACGCCGTCATCTGTTACCAAGACATGCAAATGTCCGAATTTGAAGATGGTTATCGCCTTATGAGCCGGAGGACACACGATCGAAACGTGTCGGGGGTATCTTACAATTCGCCAGTTTTACAGAAGCTGGTCGTCGTAACATAAACGACAAAACCTCGGGTTCGGAATTATCTGACTGATCACCCAGAGAGCGAGATCGAAACTCGCACCGAGGCATAAACATTCTTTAACGGCTTTACAGAAGCCGCCCGTCGCAACAATGTGCGGCACTTTAACCACTCTCATGGCGAGCAGCTTATCGTCGAATAACTCCAAGACAGTCGCATGTCCGAACTTTCGATGGTTATCTCTTTCTCATTAAAAGGCAAGCGTTGGATCGATACCGACGGGTGGTACTAACCGGCATGGCGCAGAGGAAGCGCGCGGGGCTCATAACTCCGAGGTCACTCGATCGAAACGGGTTGCCGGTATTTTTTTACATGGGAGGTTTACACCTTTTCTAATTTGGTCACGAGGGCGATAACGGAAGTCATATTTATTTTTTTCGTAGAAGACGCGCGCAAGCTCATTATAATTTGATATGCATTCCAAACTAGTTTTCAATTTTATTATTAGTTGTCTTTTTTAATAATATATATTCAAATATACTTAAAGATGTGTCGCTAATACTGTTATAAGCAAGCAATCGTATAAGATGGCAACAGCAGCAGCATGTGGTAATAAGTTGGCGGGGTGTGTAAAGTGGTTCAACATGAAGACGGGATTCGGTTTTCTGAGTGTTGTTCGAAGTGTAGGTGGAAGTGATCTCAAGGTTGGAAGTGAGATTTTCGTTCATCACTCGAATGTCAAAGTGGCTGAAGAGCAGTATCGGTTTTTGGTGCAGGGCGAGTATGTAGAATTTGATGTGTCCAATGTCGCCAACGGTCAACATTCTTGTCAGGCAGTCGATGTGACCGGAATGTTCGGAGGCAAGTTGATGTGTGAAACGCGCAACGAGGCGCGCCAACAGCATGGTGAACGTGATGAAGGAGGTGGCAACGATTCGTATGTTCCCGTTTTGAGACGCAGTTCTTCCACTTCGGATGGTCATCCGCCCACTTCGGATGGTCAATCGCGTTCTTCATTTTCCAGGTCGGGTGATGCCAGTCGTGGTGGAGGTGGACAGCGCGGTGGTAGGAGATAATCCATCAATCAATCAAATGAATAAAAGAAATGAATAAAAGAAATTAATAAAAGAAATTAATAAAAGAAATTAATAAAAGAAATTAATAAAAGAAATTATAAAAAAAGTTGAAAAAATAAAATAAAAAAAAATAATTCAATGTGCGTGAATTATTTTTTATACTAAACCAAAATAAAAATTATTTCATTCGTTTATTCGCGAGAGTGTATGCTTTTTTTTTATGATCACATCCGTCTTTTAAAATATGAAAATCGACGATTGCGGCATTTCCGCCGGTAACAGAACTTGCTAAACGCGCTAGCCCCCATGAGCGTGCAGTTTGATTAGGTCTTGATCCTGAAGAATAGTAAGCGCCTTCGCCTTTTTTTACAATTTGATTGAGCGCGTTTAAAGAACACCCCGTTTTTCGTGCAAGTTCTTGATTCGGAACAATCGTTTTTACGCCGTATATTCGTTGTGCATTTTGAATGTGAGACGACTTTTTATTTTTGAAGGATGCTACTTTTTTTCGAGTAAAATATTTTTTATTTTTATACATTCGTCTTGATTTCTTCAACATTGTTAATTGAATTTTTTTATCTTTACTTGTCAAATTTCCGGGAACATACCGATTCGGTATTTTACGATACCTATTTTTTCTTCTACTATACTCTCTAATTTTCATTTTATATTTATTTTATTTAAAACGTATCTATATCTCTCTATAAATACATAATATTATTTTTATTGTTTTTATTGTTTTTATTGTTTTTATTGTTTTTAATTTCAGCACCGAATCATGCTAAAATCTCTTTCAAGCCGATCAGAATTCGGGGATGTAAATGTCGTTGTTGCCAGCTGGTGTTTCAGTTTCCAATTTTCAATAACGGTATCTTTTAATTCAATGTCTTTTTTATGAAGATTGTCCTTGTATTCAATTTCTAGTTTGAGACGCACAATCTCATTTTCATAATCCTTTATCCTGTCTTTCAATTCAGCAATTTGTTTTTGAAGTCCGAGCGTTGCACCGGCAAAATCGTCTCCAATTCGCCGGTACATTTTCTTCATGTTTGCAAACTGCTTGTCATCAAGAACAATGAGCTCGTTGAATCCTTGTGTCGTTTTTTTCACGCGCACTTCAAATGCAGCGCACATTTCGCGCACCTCATTTTCGGCTTCTGATGTATATTTTGTATCAATAATGTGAAACGTCCCAATCGTCATGGTAACGCCGGGCAATTTTGAATATTCGGATTCGAGCTCAATGACACGGCGCGACAAATCTTCTGTGAATCCAAACTTGTAGACGGTTGACTCGTCTGGTTTATTGGCAGGGATTCCAAATGTTTCGCGTAGTTCGCGCACTTTTCCGAGCGACATTAAATAAATGGACGGGAATGTCGCGGCGTGTTTGTCGAAAATCGCTTTTAATGTGCGCGGAGATGTGTTTAAAACTTCGGCGCCGAGTTTCATTTTTTGATCCCTTGTGCCCATCTGAATGGTGAAGAGCTTGTTTGTAGCCCATTTTCTGAAAAGGGTTGCATTCTTATTTCGAGACACGAATAAAACACGTAACAAACCTTCATATGTTAGAAACAAGCATTTTTTAATCGGTTCATGGCGATAATTTATCGCCGCGGAGCGAATAAACATGTCTTTATAGTCAACATGCGTTATGTATCCTGATTCTTTTTGTCTTAATGTGTCATTCAAATTCGGCATTCCAAATCCAACACTCACATCTTTCACATTAAAGTAAATTTTATCTTCATGTCTTTCACCTCGCGTTTCGATTTCAATGATATTTCCATCTGCATCATGGAACTTCTCGCCATCATCCAAGTATAGTATAGGTGGAGCATTTTCAATCTCTTGTTGTTCTCCATTTTCTTCTTCATCATCATGATGAACAAGACAAGAGTCGCGTTGTGGTGGTGGCGGAGTTGTAAACTGTTGTGATTGAATTGGCTCCTGGACCAATATTTTTATTTTTTCGGTACTTTCTAATTTAAAGTAGAATTGATCTACCCATTGTTTTGAAATCAAGAGCTGGGCTTTCTTGCATGATTCTTCGGTGGGGTTCCATTTTCTTGTTAATTTTTCAAACGTTGCATACGCGTATTCTTCTTTTGGAATTTTCTTTTTCGAAATAATATTTCTTGGTTTGGAAGTACACCCATAATAAAATTCGGGTTTATAAGCTAGTAAATCTTTTGAATTGTAATATTCTTGTTCTCCCATTTGCAAAGGGGTTGGTAAATGATTATTAGGAGAAATAATATTGTTACCGACTATTTCTTGCATTTTATTGTATTTGTAGGGTGGATACAAAAATTACTCTCACAGATTTTATACTATAAAAAATCAATTTTATAATATAAAAACTTATTTAATTTACTTACCTTTTAACAGTTAATCTAGATGACCTTTTAGATTTTCTTTTTAATTTTTTATGTGTTTTTCTGTAAGGTTTTGATTTTATCGTTTTCTTTATTTTTTTATTTGATCTTTTATATAATTTCCTTGATCTTTTTTCTCCTCCGAGAAAACCATCATCATCAGTAACACTATCGTAACCAACGCCATCATCGTAATCATCAGTAAGCCAGCCATCATCATCATCAACTTTAAACGCACCTAAATCTGGGAACTCGTCGTAAGCAGCGTAAGCAGCGTAAGCAGCAGCAGCCCCCCCTGGAACTTGTACGGCAGCAGCATAACTATCAGCAGCAGCTTTTTTAGCAATATCTTCAGCAATACACTTTTTACACTCACGCTTTAATTTTACACTTCCATCACTACTTTTATGTTCTTCGTTAGCGCAAACACCTTTACCCATACATTCTTTGCAAAAGTACTTTTGACGTCCGTGTATGCAATTGCCACGACCATTACAGGGTTTGCATTTGTACTTTTGTATTCCGTGTATGCATAATTCACTTCCCCCGCATATACTACATCTATCTAGTCGTGTTCCATGAATGCACTTTTTTTCGACCCGTTTGAATGTCGTGGATCTAGGTCGCGGTGTGGGTCGCGGTGTGGGTCTGGATTGAGATGTGGATTGGGGTCTTGGTGTTTGGCTAGTCCTATTACACTCTGGATCTGAACATTTGGTTTTTGTTTGGTAATTTACTCCATGTTTGCAAAATATTCCAAATGGTGCTGGTGGAAGTGGAGGGATCTTAATCGCTCTTTCATCCTGATATCTATTAAAACAAATACGACATGAACTCTTTCTATTACAATGATCGCAGAATATTCCAAATGGCCCTGGTTCAAGTTGTTTTTCCACTCTTTCACGCTGATAATTATCACAACAATTGCGACATTCACGATTATCTACAGCATGACGACCACAGACCATTTTATTATATTTTTTATTATATTTTTATTATGTCTATATTATGTATATATTATGTATATATTATACACATAATATAATTATACTTCTTCATGATTAAAGAATATGCTTCTAAATCTCTCCATTTCTTTATCTGTAAAAAGAGTTGTTAAAAAATCTTCCGGTGTTCGCGTTTCTTTCAGCAAATTAGTAATCATGAATAGCGAGTACATTCCGCATTCCGTATTGCGTTTCTGATGCTCTTTAGTATTCACAACGTATTTGAAATGTAGACCCAACGCTTTACCTTGTTTTATGATTTTTTTCACAAATTTTGTAATTTCCTTTGGAGGCGCATCGCCGGTGCTATCAAAGAAGAAAATAAATTGTTTTTTCATGTCAACAAAAAGAGAGATCCAATGCGATCCTGTTAAATAATGAGGATCCGTATTGAAAATAATACCGATTTTATGTTTCGGATCGGCCGGATTCAAATAGTTTTTCAGTTCAAAATCGCACAACTCTTCGAAAACGCACGAACTCTCTCCTTTTGGCGTTTTATCGAAATCGATTGGAGAGGGACCCAGAAATTCAAACGACGGAAATTTATCTTCGTATTGTTTCATGACTTTTGTAATATCAACGCTGGACAACCACTCGTTTGGATTTTTTTTCCACGTTTTCGGACTTTCGGGTGCAAAATAGTTGAATAAATTCTTTACTTCTTTGGATGCGGATGCGAGTTGGCGCAACCAGCAGGATTCTTTATTGCACACGTTCCCGAATCCCGATTTTAACGAGTGCCATATTTCTTCGACGTCGTTGCTTTGTATCGCGGCGTCGGGGTGTCGCGCATTCCAAGTGTCTCTAAGGTGCATTAAAGCGCCGGTCGTATAACATGTGAAACTTTTTTCCTGGGTTGGTCCGCATGATAATTTCTTAAATTCGCCATCCATATTTGCATTGTTTGCAATTGCATTGTTTGATTTTTTTATTTTGGTTCCTCCAATTTCATTATTTTTTAGAGTTTCTGTCATTTTTTATAAACAACCTAAATATAGTTACTATATATTATCGATATAATTTGTTACATCAAAAGAAACTTTTTTCTTTTTTTTCTTTTTTTTATTATTTTTTAATTTTTCATTTAATTTTTCATTCTTCTCTCCATTCTCTCCATCTTCAATGTTGGTAACTTTTTTTAAATTGTCATCGGTAAGCTCGTCTGTATTGTGAATGATGTCAGATTCTATTCGTATTTTTTCTGCTGACTGAGACCTTGATTGCGCCTTTGATTTTAATCCCTTGTGTTTAAATGCCGGATCTCTCGGATTAAATACAAACCGTTGCGGATAAACAACGGGTTCGCCTTTTTTCACATTTTTTCGAATCACGTAATTATCGAGCGTAATTTTTTTCACTTCTTTTGGTTTAAAACATAGCTCGTTTGCTTTGTTTAATTCATAAAAAAGTTCGTCTTCATTTTTATTTTTGCATACGCATTTTTGATTTTCGTTTTCATTTGTTATACCCAGACAGACGTAGCACTTTTGGATGGTTTCGCTTTGGTCTGAAAATTTCAAATAAGAGATGCACGTGCGCATGTACATGTTGAACGCGCCCACCAAAACATTTTGTTTTTTATCGGATTCGTTCTGATTTTTAAATAATTCTTTGGTTAAAGAGATAATTCTTTTCCTATAAAATCTTATATCTTTATTGAACACCGAGTCATAATCCATATGATTCTTTTTAAGATACTTTTCGTATTGTGACGCATTCACCATATATGCTAATGTGACGTCATCAACCGTGTTTAAACTATTTTGACGCGGACCGCCGATACCGCTTTTACTTAAATACGGATCAACGTCATTGCTTGTCATTTATATAAATGAATAATGTATAACTATACTTTTTACGTAAATTATATATTATTTGGATTTGTATTTTATTTAGAAACGCGTTTTTTACTGCATCGATTTGTTTTTCCCCAAATACAATTATTCATTACACACTCGTTTCTGTCTTTATGAGATGGACATGCGTGTGTGTTTGCACTTAACTTTGCAGTTGTTTTTGATTTGGATTTCGGTTGTTTTTTAGTAGATCGTTTTTTGCTACAATATTTATATATTATATATATATAAAAGCATTTTATCAAAGTGCAAAATTGTTAAAGATCTTAAAAAGAAATAAAAGAAATAAAATAATGCAGTAAGAATGTAGAATATAAAAGAAATGAAATATTATTTATAAATTTTTAATATCATGACGAGTTACTGTGTCATTTTTGTTACATATGTTTGTTATATAAAATTATAAATGTAAATTTAATATAATTTTCACGTATTGAAAAAAATAAATATAATCCATATTATATAAATAAAATAATATGTCGACAAGAAAAATTAATAGAAATGGGCGAACAAAAAAAAAATACGCATCGAAGTTATCGAAGAAAAGAAAAATATTTAGTCATCATGGTGGTAATCCTCTTGGTAATCCTGTTGATAATCCTCTTGGTAATCCTGTTGATAATCCTGTTGGTAATCCTGTTGGTAATCCTGTTGATAATCCTGTTGATAATCCTGTTGATAATCCTGTTGGAATATCCGCCGACTTCCAAAACCAACTTTCCGACAAACCCGCTACTGAAGCAAATGCTTCTTCTTCTTTGCAACAAGATTTAGCAAATTGTCACAATTATGCTCAATATTATCGTGCCGAAAATGATCGTCTTGCGAGTGAAATTTTTAAATTACGATACCCCAATATTCCATCACTTGCACATCAAGTGAGAAGTGCTGGGTTTGTTCCACCCTTCAGACCTCAACGTCTTTATGAACAAATTGACAAAATTACGGCTTTATTTTCACGAATTACAGTTAACGATGAGGTTATCAATCTTCTTAAGAGTGGCAGACCGTTGAATTCTTTTGATACAGCAATTCCAGACAAAACCATCCCAACATTAGTTTCGGTTGGAATAATTGATAGATTAGAACCGTTTACTAGTGATACAATTACAACCAATGCCTTTTTCAAAGTTGATTTTATTCCTCCAGAAGATGAGACACTATTTACTGGCAAAGATCCGACAAATGGAAATCCAATTCAAATTAAATATCCTGCAGTGGCATTTATAAGATGTCGGGTAGGAAAAGAGGATAAAACAAAAAAAAAATTGTTTAAACCTGATAAAGTGGTAGAAGAAAAAGATAAACTAACTCTTCATGGAATTTATTTGGTTACATCAAGTACTGCATTTGGAAATCTCATATATCGTGAACAGCACAAAGCAGATGACAATACATGGTTACCAGATACAAAATATCGTTCAAAAATAATAGGACTTCTTAAGATTGAATCCCCGAAAGATTATAAAGAACGTAGACAAAAAGAAGAAAAACCAATTAAATTAAGAGACGGTAGCATATTAAATAACGACCTGCCGATAAATGGAGTTGAGACGGAAATGATGTTTATGGGACCATATTCTGAAATAATAAAATTTGCTTCTGCAGTCGAGTTTGAACAACGGAAGATCCCTGATGAAATTTTTGAGGCAATGAAAGAAGCCGCCGCTAAAGAAGCTACTGCTAAAAAACTTGATACAGACCCAAAATTAGATATATACGCCGCCACACCAACTCAAGAATCTAATGAACCAGTGAGTTATGCTGTAAGTCGTTTCCTTATATCAAAGCTCACAAAAGAACAAATCGTAAAGAATTCTTTAAAAAGCATAGGGTCGTTCGAAGCGTTTGATGCATTTAAATCAAGTGCAAAAACTGGTGTAAAAGGTGTAGGTGTAGCAACTGGTTCAGCAGTTGGTTCGGGATTGTGGAACGCGACAAAAGGTTTAATGGGGTTTAACGGGGGTAATCGTAGAGTTATCACAACGAATAATAAAACCAAAAATAGAAACAAGAGAAATACTAAAAAAATATGAAAAATTGTTAAAGCTCCTAAAAAGAAATAAAATAATGCATGTAGAATATAAAAGAAATGAAATATTATTTACAAATTTTTAATATCATGACGAGTTGAATTATTGAAAAACTTATTTGCAATATTGTGTTCGTTTGGATTATGTGGACAAAATGGTTGACGAAGAAACAGGTCGGGATGCGGTTGTTCCACATAGTTTTCTGGAACTCGAACATTGAACAAGTCGCTTTTGGAAGACGGAACATAATACGCTTGTTCGCAGTTTTGGAGCGCAAACACCTGGTTGCGTAAAATGGATTCCGTGTTTACGTTGGATGAAAAGAGAGACCACGGTGCTTGCGCGTTGCCGGGATTGAATGTTTGTTCGGGGTTGAATATGGGGAACTCTTGCAACGGCACAGACGGAGTTGCGCGCTGATCCAGAATAGGCATGATTGAATATTTAGTTAAAACGGGGCGCATGCTATATTGTGGTTGTAAAGGGGCGGATGGAATATTTCGAACTGATATACGGTCATTCAATTCTCTCGAGCGCTGTTGATTGCACAAGTATAATTGATTCACTACACCAAACATTATTTTTATTTATTGTTTATAACAAAGTATTTTTTATACTATAATATTAGTATAATATTATATTAATTAATATTATTTTATTTTTATATAATGTATAAAAATAAATTGATTTTTAAAAACTTAAATTCATACACATCAGTTTTCGAAGAAGAATCAGATGTTCCTTAAATCGCTTCAAAGTATTCAAAGTCAGTGTGTTCGCGGGTTTGTGAAACGAATTCATACCCAAATGTGTCTAGCCGCATTGTTTGACCAGCGTCGTAAAGTTCAAAACGAATGGAAAAAGGTGGAAAATGAATGGGACGATGATGAACACGAACAAAAACGCGCGTTTCAGGAAGAAGAGAGCCGCCGCCTGCAAAGGCAACAACTCAAATGCGAAATAACAGGTAAAACAAAACGTCCGGGATCGTTTGATTGCACATGCAATGGCGTGTGTATGGTAAAAAAATCGGAAACGCACCTCATACATTATGAAGGGGGTGTCGGCATCGTTCCAAAAAAATAAAAAAACCTACAATTGTGTGTAGAAGAGAGAGAGAGAAGATGAAAATACACACATTTTTTTTTATTTTTTTGCGCTTTTTTGCGCTAATTAATCATTCCTTCATTTTATAAATATATATTTAATGAAACCAACATAGATAAAAGATGACATATATATGTAACTGAAAATTGCGGAACAAAGTCGAGTCAAATAAATAATTCACAACAATATGTGCGGTATTTTTTATTATGAAAATCGTTTGACTAAATATTTGGAAATGAAAAAGCTAAAATCACTTCAAGAAACCTTTTACAAGTCGAGTCATCGAGGACCGGATAATTCTATTTTTTTGCATGAAAAAGTGGCAGACCATTTTTCACACCGTTGTTTCGGGTTTCACCGTTTGTCGATCAACGGGCTAAGCAGTATTGGAAACCAGCCACTTAAACTAAAAAACTGCACCTTGATTTGCAACGGCGAAATCTATAATTATAAAGAGCTCGTTGATGAATTTGATTTGGCGGAAGAGTATAACAAGGGCGGTTCAGATTGTGAAATTGTCATTCATTTATATCGCAAAATCGGCATGGAAGAAACGCTCAAGCGGTTGGACGGCGTGTTTGCGCTCACGCTTGTAGACCACGTTTCGAATGCAATGTATGTTGCGCGAGACCCTTTTGGAATTCGTTCCTTGTTTTACGGGTCCGAATTTGGATTTGCGGCGGATATCACGGTTGCAAGCGAACTTAAATCAATGGATCATTGCGCGTCTCACTACGTAAGCCAATTTCCGTCGGGGTGTTACGGTGTATACGAGTTCGGCGCTCTAACAATTCATCCTTATTATGGCGCGTTACATAGTGCGACGCGAGCGGATCTGGTTTTAGAACAGTATGTGCCATACAATTATATGTTTCAAACCGTTGAAGATTCAGAAGAAAATATTTGCGCGAATCTTAAAACGCTTTTAGAATCTGCCGTAAAGAAGCGGCTCATGTCGGAGCGCGGTGCGGTAGGTTGTTTACTTTCTGGCGGCTTGGACAGCACGCTTGTTACCGCCATCATGTGTAAATTTATGGATCCTTCGAAATTAAATACGTATAGCATTGGTCTAAAGGGGTCGGTGGATTTACTGTGGGCGCGGCGCGCGGCAAACTACCTTGGGACGCGTCATCACGAAGTGTGTTTATCAGAGCAAGAGTTTTTGGACTCGATTGAAGATACGGTGCATCAAATTGAAAGTTATGATACGACTTCGGTGCGCGCATCATTGCCCAATTATTTGATTAGCAAATATATTTCACGGAATTCGGATGATGTTGTGATTTTTTGCGGGGACATGTCGGATGAGATTTTCGGGTCGTATCGCGGATTCACAAAAGCGCCAACGGATGAAGATTTCAAGCGTGAAAATGAGCGCATGATTCGCGACGTGCGTTATTTCGATTTGTTGCGTTCAGACAAGACCATTTCTGGAGCGGGACTAGAGGCGCGTGTTCCGTTTGCAGACAAGGCGTTTTTGAAATACGCGATGGAAATTCCGCCACGGTACAAGAGATTTGACGACGAACGCGTTGAAAAATATTTGCTTCGAAAGGCGTTTGACGGGCAGGGATACTTGCCGGACGACCTGCTTTGGAGGCGCAAAGAAGCTTTTAGTGACGGGGTGTCGGGTAGTTCGGGCAGAACGTGGGTACAAATGATTAAAGAACATGTTGAAATCAAAGTATCAGACATTGAATACGGTGCATATATAAAAACCATCACAGAGTTAAAAACTAGCGCAATGAATGAAAATAATTTGCCATATGACAAGGAGAGTTTTTATTATAGGAAGATATTTGAGAATTTTTTCCCGGAAAAAAGCGATAATGCAATTCCTTACTATTGGAGACACCCTTTTTGTTCCAATGTTGATCCATCGGCGCGTTTGCTCGAATTTTATAAACAGTAATTCAGTAATTCCGTATTATAAACCGTAAATGTTTTTTTCAAGATATAAAATAGTATTTATAATTTATAAAATCATAATAAATACTATTAAAAATAATATAATAAGAAAAACAAATTCATAAATAGTATAAAAAATATACAAATATAAAATATATAATGAAAAAAAACGATAAACGCTACCCAGGTAATTATTTAAATAGTGATGAAAATATGTCACTGTTGTCTTCACCATCGTCATCATCGTCATCATCGTCATCATCGTCATCATCGTCATCATCGTCATCGTCATCGTCATCGTCATCGTCATCGTCGCCACCTTCTAAATTACCTATTGAAAACGCCGTGAGGAGTATAAATGTGAACGCGAATCCACCGTCTCCTGTTTTTACAGTTGATGAAATTACGAATTGCATAATAAAATGCGTTAAAGAAGCCGAGCTTTACAATTTGACGCACTGGGATAACATGAGTAAATTCATGTTGAAACATACGATTACAAATATTCATAACCAATGCGAAAAAGAATATTTAAAAGATTTTATCGTGTATAAACAATATGATGCATCTGTATCTGCATCGGAAATAAAAACAAATGTAATAAAATACGGTGTGTTCAAACACAAGTGTTTCAATCTGATGTTTCGGATCGACAGTAGCGACGATCAATTTTCAGGAGAAGACATTGTGAGTTCTACACTTATGCGCAAATATCGGAATAAGTATCAAGACATTATAAGATTGGGAATCGTAATTCCGGTATATTGCCACATTAAACTATCAAATCCGCAATTATTTTATAGCGTTCAACCGTGCATTACGAATTCAATGACGTTTGATGTATGGATAAAATCTATCAAACATAAGGGTAATTTCGACGAAATGGTTTATGACGCGCTTATACAGCTGTGCGGCATTTTAAAAGAGTTGCACGAAGTTGATTGTGTGCACGGCGACATAAAACCGGCAAATATTCTGGTTGTACCGAACCAAACACAGGTGTCTATTTTTCTAATTGATTTCGGCCTTTCAGGAATACACGAAAAAAAAACAAATAGTGCGACCGGCGGAACTATTCCGTTTTGTGCTCCAGAAACGTATAATACAAATGCAAATACAAGAAACGGAAACAATGTGATAAAATATCCACAGTATTTTGAATACAACTGGGTAAAGCATAAGAAATCGCATGATGTATGGTCTCTTGGATTTATTTTTATGGCAGTGTACATATTTAAACGCATTAATTTATATTATCATGAATACCCAAGTGATTTTTTTTTACCGTCGGGGTACGTTTCTCCGAATTATTTACGAATGGTAAAACACGAATACATTCGAGAGATGTTTAGCGAACACATACTTGTTGAACCGTCAAAACGATGTGACATTTTTAAATTAAACGATCATATTTTGAATCTCAGCTTTATGTAAACTATAAATATTTTTTTGTATTTTTATTTTATTTTTATAAAAATATATATTATATACACACAATATAATATATATATAATAAGTTAAGAGCAATGGTAAAATATGGATTGTTGATTGGAATCAACTATACTGGTACTGCAGACCAACTTTATGGATGTATAAATGATGTCAATAATATGAAATTGTTTTTAGCGTCGAAACTGGGATATACAAATTTTGTCATGTTAACAGATGATACACCGGTAAAACCAACCAGAGCAAATATATTAAATCAAATAAACATTATTGTTAGCAAATTAAAATCGGGAGATGAAGCGTGGGTTCATTTTTCAGGACACGGTATTCTTGTGCGCGATCGTAATAAAGACGAAGAAAGCGGATTCGATTCTTGTATTTGCTCAATTGACTATAATATAGCGGGATTTATTAGCGATGATGCAATTCGTTCCAATTTGATTCAAAAAGTTCCAAAAGGGGCAACAGTGTATATTGTTTTAGACGCTTGTCACAGCGGTACCGGATGCGACCTTCGTCACAAGTATGACGACTCCAGTTATTTAATAAATCCTAATGTAAAGCCGCCAGCGTATGTTCCGTCGGAATGGGCACTTCGCCAAACATCATACGAATTTAAAAAATATCCTAGAACTGCCGGTAACGTATACTCTTTAAGCGGGTGTCAAGATGATCAGCAAAGCGGAGACACATTTATTGAAAGTGACCAAATGTATGGGGGCGTTTTAACAAGCACCATGTTATCCGTTCTCAAATCAAACGACCTAAATGTATACAAATGGAAACACTTGTTGAAAGACATATGCTGCAGCGAAAGGGCAAACGGGTATGCTCAAATAACTGCATTAACTTCCGGAAACCCGCTAAATATGGAAAATCCAGTTTTTACATTTCCCGTTACTAGAATCACAATTCCAGTGAAACAAACATATAGAAGAAACAACAGAATGAAAAAAATGCTCTTCATGTAAAATAATTTTTGCTACGAATTTTCACATGTTATTTTTATAATATCGCTTCTACAAATCGGACATTCGCCCTTTTCCATTTTAATATAACACTCTGGACACATGACCTTGTGACCGCATGGATGTAATCGCAGCGTCGATTTATTTTTAAAACACATAATGCACTGTTCTTCTTCATTATCTGTTTGAATGCTGTGTGTTCCCGGAGCCAACGGCAATTTTATAGCGTGATTTTGATACACAGATGCAACCGCTGCAGCCGTCGCATTGATTTGATGCAAGTATCCGGCGAAATCTTGGTACTCCGGGCCGTATGCATCTTGTACTGGCGCTGCTACTGGCGCTACTACTGGCGCTGCTACTGGCGTTATAATAAAATCGCCAACATCTGTCATTCTTCGGTAAAACCCCAAATATCCGGAGCGAGCATTTTCGTTGTCACAAATTCGCACCCTGGATGCGTTCCGATCATTTTTCTCATAATACACGCTCCCGTTCTCGTTTATAGACAGCTTGAAAATAATATTGGGTGGTAATCCGTCTAGCTCAATCGTTGCGACGTCTCTATAATTACTTGTTTGAAAAAATAAGTGCGACGAGTGCCGAGAAGCATAATACTTGACTTGTGGTTTACTCGCATCAAACAAGAAATCGCGGTACGCCCACGCCTGATAATCGCGCGCTTTAAACCAGTTTACATTTTCGACATCTGTTAGAAACACCTTCACGTCCGCCATGTCAATGGCCGGGAATACGCGCTCTCCGTGTGAAATAAATGTCGGTCTGTAATGATCATTATTCTCTCTATAGACATTTACGCCGCCGTCTGCCTCATATGCAATTTCGCGATGATATGTCGGTCTATTTTTGTACTGCGTGTATGCGACGGCATACCGCTTCAATTCTTCCGAGCTCGAGTCAATGCTTATTGGAATCCATGACCCCGAGTTAATATAAATGTCGCGAACTTGTCTTTCGTGATTCATTGCGCGCTCTTGTTTAGCGTATTTTTTGTTAATCTATTTATTAGTAGATTCATATTTTTAACTTGTTTTTATAAATAATTATATTTAAAGTGAGATAAAAATGAAATAATAAAATAAATTAATATAATATTTATTATTATTTATATTATATTAGTAATAGTAGTAATATTAGTAAAATGTCATTCACTCGCTTTCACGACGACCCGTGCAGAATACACAAGCAGTTGCAAGAATCAACAGACCCAGGACGCTACATGCTGAACAAACCGGGCAACGGCGACCAACCGTGCTACTTTGAAGATCCCTATATTCGAATTCAGGGCTGGGGCGCCAATTTAAGAACAAATACAATTAATTTAGAAAGTAATTTGAAAGGGTTGAACCAACCGCTGTCGAGAGATTGCATGGAAAATAATTATGTGAAAACGGCCGTTTCTAGCAGTCCGATTTCATACCCGGAATGCAAATCGTCGGTCGAACAGTCACGCGTCACACATCCGGCATGGACGTACCGTGACCTGGAACAAACCAACTGGTATTATCCTCAGCTTAACCCTCAAGAAAATGTGTGCATTCCGTTTCAAAATAACCTGAGCACGCGAATACTGGAAAAGAATAACTATGTGACAAATATTCCATGTTTTCCTTTCCTACGATGAGACAATAAGCCAAAAAATGCCTTTTATACTGAGAAATTTAAATGTTTTTTTATTAAATATTATATTATAATTATAATATTTAATATACTTTATAGAGACACATAGGACGTTCAAAAATGGAAAAAATATTTGAACAGCTATTTAAACTTATTGATAATTCGACTATTGAAACAATATTAAAAAAAGTGATTATTACAGATGATATCACACCCGAACAAGTGATTTTTATAAACTTATTTATAGAAAATGATAAAAAAAATAATTTTTTAAGAATTAAATATATATATCTATCTGAATTTTTAATTAATTTTGGTTATTTTGCAGATAAAGTTGAAGATAGAAGTATATTTAAAATAATAGTTTCAGGTTTAACTGTTTACAACAGAACATTATTCGCAAAAATACTAAGAAAATATGAAAAAAAATCAATCATTAATATGGAGAAAAAAATTTTAAATTTATTCAACACAAAAATAGAAGATGATATAAATAAAAATATTGAATTAAGTAATAGCGAAGAATTAATCAATATTCAACATGCATATTTAGATAGCTATAAAGTTATCGCAATGGTTTATGCAAGTTATAATAATATAATAATATCTTTTTGTGACTTCCTCAATGAAATTATAATATTGTTTTTAAGACCATTATTTTTTAGTACAAGATATGGAATTTTAAGAAATAATTTCAATATTCTCTTTATATCTAGTTATTCACTATTCGTATATTTTTTTTTATTAAAGGATGTTGAAGGTAGCTTTAAATCTGGTGAAAGTGGAAAATACATATCTGACGATATAATAACCTTTTTTAATAATTTAAATATTATTGTTGAAAAAAATAAAATGAAAGAAGAACTTTCGAAATTGTTACAAAAAACAATAAAATTTGTATCATACCCGAAATTTATTAATGATTATCAAACGAGTAAAATCAATAAAAATCATATCATGATAATGAATAAGTATAAAATATTAGAAACAATTGTATCATTGGTTGTAAATGATTCTTATCTTATTGTTTTAACAGAATCCATTGAAAGCGCAATGGTATCGTTGTCAGAGAAGGTTTATAGCTTTAAACAAAATTTAAATATGTCAAGTGACATTATTGATATAATAAAACTAAAATCATACCGTATTTCAACCCCAATCGTATGGAATCAATATAAAAAATATGATTATTTGTTTGTTTTACAAAATGTTACTGTTGAGTATAAAGAAAATGATAAGTATTTTCTTGTATTCGTGAATGTAAATTTAAGTTTTGAATTGAATCGTATTCATTTTATATACGGAAACTCTGGTTCTGGAAAAACAACATTAGTAAATGCACTCATGAAGAAATTAAAAATTAAAAATGGTTCAATAAAATTTTTAAATGAATATGAAAATTATACATATTTTAGTATTCGAAAATATATAACATTTTTGACATCTGAAAGTATATTGTTTTCAAAAAGTATATACTATAATATAACATTCGGAATGAATGAACAAGTATTAAATGAAAAGAAGAATGAAATTTCACAAGAGATAATAAAGTATATGAATCTTTTGAATATGAAGAGTTTTATAGCAGATATAAACACTAAAAATTCGAAAAAATTGAGTAAAGGTCAAACACAAAGGGTTGCGATTATTCGATTATTTATAAATATTATATTTGATAATGTAAAAGTGCTATTTCTAGACGAGTTTACATGTAACACAGATAATGAGATGGAAAAAATTATCTTTACCGAATTACTACGACTTCATTCAATACATTCTTTAACAATATTTATTATTTCTCATAACATGTACAACATAAAATATTCGGATTTTAATTATAAATTCAATGTGGATGAACAATCTATATCTAAATTTATTACCGACAAAGATGATGTCTTGTGTATAAAATGAATAAAATATATAAAAATATTAATGTAAAATAACAATTTAAACATTACATATGATGCTTTATTTATAGTAAAAAAAACATTATAAATAAAAAATAAAAATGAAGATTGGGTATTTGCCGGGTGTATTTGATCTGTTACATCACGGTCATATCAACATTATAAATAAAACCATAGAAGCGTGTGATGTTACGATTATCGGCATTCATACGGATGATTTTGTTGCGCACTATAAACGCCGCCCAATTCAAACGGAGAAGGAGCGCCTCGAAGCCGTTCAGAATTACTTCGGGTCAAGGATATGTGCGCTTGAAGTTGTTGGTTCAAATCATTTCGAAGTCATTCAAAAACACGGTATAACACACATTTTTCATGGAACAGATTGGGAACTGGCAAGTTATAAAAAACAAATCCGATACTACGAAGACGGTTTAGACAAGTTAAACATAACCATCGAACTCATACCTTACACTGATGGCATATCCACGACAATGATTGTTTCCAATTTAGAAGCATATAGCAATCTAGCTTGTATATTTTTCGACTTGGACAATACGTTGTTGCTAAACGATGCGCCGACAAATGAAGCAGTCGAGTGTGTTGACTACATTCAAAAACAAAATATTGAAATAAAAGTGGTAACAAACAATAATAACTATACTCCCAAACAAATTAGTTCAAAACTTTGTAGCGTTGGAATCCAAATATGCGAAGACCAAATATGCTCGCCGCTAAAATGTATAAAACAATTTTTACATGAAAATACGAATCAGTATGTAAATATATACGTTTGGGGGTCGACAAACGCAATTGAATATTTGCGCGACCACGGTTTCAACGTAGTCGACGACATGAATGCTGCAGACATATTTATCATACTTTATAATGCTAATTTTCATTATCGCGACTTGTCCTCACTTGTTACACGTATACAAAAAAATAAAATTCCTTACATTATTGGAAATATTGATCTCACTTATCCGGATAAGGATTATGTTTTACCGGATACCGGTTCCATTTATCATTTAATAAACAGCATTACGAAAATCTCTCCAATTCTTATATGCGGAAAACCATTCTTACATGGCATTGACACGACAATAGATCCGGCTAAAAAATACATGCTCGTTGGTGACAGTTTATTGACAGATGGCAAACTCGCTGAAAATTTGAATATACATTTTTATCATAAGACAGATTTGTTTGATTTAGGTATTTTATTGAAAAAATTAAAACTGAGTAGTATATCCACGCATGTGTGAATAAATATTTATTTAAAATGACTTAAAATAAGATTGTTATATTATATTAGTATCAAGCAAGAACAATCAATCAAAACATTACAAGATTATTACAAGATTATTACAAGATTATTACAAGATTATTACAAGATTATTACAAGATTATTACAAGATTATAAAAAAATGACTCGCATGGTTTTTCACATTCAACAGCACAATAAGTGGTCTGTTTTTGTTCAATTTTATAACAACATGTACCATGTATTTGGAAGACGTTTTAACAACGATACTACCGTTTTTCATACCACGTTTTCGGGCGAACACACGACGTTTTGTTATTTAGATGAAATTTTGAAATATACGAGAAACGGGCCGAATTTTTCGATTACGCTGTTTTATACGGATCTTTCGACTGATGCTCCATTTTCTCAATATGAAGCGTGCGCTCATGACAGAATGAAGGAAGTCGTTGGATACGATTATCTTTGTCTTTACCCAGCTAAAGTTTTAATGTATTTAGGATTTGTTCGGCAGATCATTTCGATTGAAGAGTACGAGTAAACGTTAAATTAAATTTAAAATGTAAGAATTAAATTTTTAGTTTAAAATTTTATATGGTATAATGTATATATAAAATTTTAAACTAAAAATGAAAACATCTTCTTGTGACAAAGACCTTGCAGTTGTTTCAAATAAAAATTTTACAAAGTTAGATTTTAGTTTTAGAACGATTGCGCGAGAATTAAAATTATTTATAAATGAAGTAACATCTCATCCTGAGATAAAAAAATATTTAAAAGATCCTTATAACCAAAATCGTCAATCTATGAAACAATATTATTTAATATATACTATACTTGCGAATAAATATGTTAATAACAGGATTAACGTTTCAAGTAAAATTGGGAAACGAATTACATTTGTTAATTCTGCAGGAAGAGTTGCAGTTGATGCAACAACGTTTATACCAAATGATACCAGGTGGTTAAATTATAATATGACTTTAGGTACATATTCACATGCTTATGATTATAAAAATAGTGGTGAAATAGATTTCACCGATAGTGGTACAACAGTTCAATCAGATAAAGTTACATTCAATCCAAATCAAGACGTACTTACACATCTTCTAACCAAACCAGTAACTGAAGCTTATTGTATGAGAGTTGGATCAACCGATCCACCTATTACGGATATAAAAAATATAACTTCTCAGAACTCAATTGGTGTATCATTTCAACATGTTGAAAATCATAATACAAGAAAAGAAATACAAAATGCTTTTAGTGAAAACAAAAAATACAATTGTTCATCTAGATTTAGTGATACTGTTTATACTCCAAATTTTTATGTTGCAACAAAGTTGTCTGGTATTGATGGTCAAGAGATTGCAGTACGTTTATCATATTTCAATCTTGATTAAATAAAAAAATATAAAAATATAAAAATAGAAAAAATATTAAAAATATTATACTATTATAATTTAATAGTATAATAGTATAACTACAAAAAATATATTACATACATATATATAATAATTCATAAAAATGGAGTTGGCAATTCCAATAGTAGCACTAGGAGGGATGTATTTAGTATCAAATCAAAATAAAAAGGGCACAAATAGTAACAATAATCAAGGGAAAGAATCGTTTGTTACGAATTCGAGAAACGCGCTTCCAAATACAAACGTCCCCGTGACGAATTATCCGGTAATGCGACCGGACACCGGCTCCAACATTAATGCATATCCCGCACCAAACGCGGTGACGGACAAGTATTATAACGCAAGTGTAGGAAATCGAGTCCTGCAAAATCCGAACCAGTTTGGAAATTCGTATAACCCAAACACAAACCCGAAAAAGAATCCCGGATTTACGAGTCAGAATACCGTCTTCTCTTTGACCGGCGAACCCATAAATCAAAACGATTTCCAGCATAACAACATGGTGCCGTTCTTCGGAGCAAAAATTAGGGGGCGCACCACAGATGCCAATGCCGTGGAATCGGTTCTCGATACAATGTCGGGCGCCGGCTCTCAAAGAATACGCAAAGAAGAACGCGCCCCCCTTTTCGCGCCACAAAACGATATTAATTTTGTAAACGGCATGCCCAACGTCAGCGATTTTATTCAGTCACGCGTCATGCCCGGAAACAAGATGGCGAATGTGAAACCGTGGGAAGAGATTCGCGTGGGCCCGGGGCTGGATCAGGGGTAGCGCAAAAGGCAGCGACGGATTCAATTCGGGAATGGAA
>Ga0315284_10003328_pt1 | contig 22788 bp, 20 predicted proteins | sample YL17G09_16_MG_FD_203696 | JGI IMG/M metagenome (GOLD analysis project Ga0315284, IMG submission 203696) | Sediment microbial communities from Yellowstone Lake, YNP, Wyoming, USA - YL17G09_16 | ecosystem: Environmental > Aquatic > Freshwater > Lake > Sediment | place: USA: Wyoming | collected... | reverse complement strand
CATCTGGTTTAATCTCTAGCAATGAGTCTAGTTCTCCTGTGTAAATAGCTGACAAATCACTTGGCGAATAGTTTGAAGTAATGATTGTTGGCAAATTCCTATCGCGCCGATAGTGCATAATTCTTTGCAAACTGGAAACGAGAAAAGACTTTTTCCAAGGTGCTGATTTATCCTCATTGCCAAGGTCATCCAAAACTAGCCAAGTAGCTTTCCACATTGGTGAATCAGGATCTTTTTTCAGATCTGCAATGAAGTCTTCCACATGGGAAAAGGTGTAAACGCGCCTGACATCATATTCAGCATTATCTTGGAAAAAGTTTACAATGTGATAGATCAAATAATGCGCAAGGGTTGTTTTACCTCTGCCCTTGTCTTTAGAATAGATATACAGAGATAGCCCCTTTTGCTCAACAATTTGTGGATTTTTCACAAAATAGTCGATAAATTGTTCACCAGATTCAATATAAGGCAATTTGTAAGAATCTGAAGTAACCAGATCAATAGTATTCTTGTGAAACCCTTTGGAAACCATTCTGTTATAGCGGCGAAACATGAGCAAACATTGACAAGGTTTGGACAATGAGTCAAAACCTTTGCCAAAACAAATTGGGCAAGAATTGAGGAATTGTGATTTTAGATCCATTGTATTAGGCTTTCCGCCATCTGATAGATTTCCCTCTACCGTTTGTTGAATTTCCCTCAGAATCCCACATCTCTGGATAAGCCCCAAACCTAAAATACTCCTCAAAAGTTGGGCTAATTGATAGCATTCTAGGATCTAGCCAATTCTCCTTAAACATGGCAAAATTACTTGGGTCACATTTGATCACGAAATAGCTATTACCTGCGTAATGGCGTTTACCACGTCTTTGCGTACCTTCTGGATAATAGTAATAGCCGTCTCCAGTAATTCGCACAACTTTGGTAATGTCTGCGCGATCATCAGAAGAAACTGCCCAACCCTTGGGAATATAACCATCAGCAATTTCACAATCCAAGGATAATCCAAGAAACTGCTTAATTTCTCGCCAAGGATCTGAATAAACCTTCTTCAATTCTTCCAAATCTGGGTCAAAGCCATTGACATTTACAATGGTCCTAAAATTGACCACATCTTTGGGAAAAGCTTGAGCAACTTTGTCAAACTTTGTGTTCAACCACATTTCAGCATTGACTGAATTAGACTGCAATTGCCTAACTCTGTCAACCAATCTGTGATAACCTTCTAAATGAAGCCCTTTTTCATCCTTTTTTACAACAGAGGTTTTGTTGATAAAAGCTTTTCCTTTTTGCTCAATTTGTTTCTCAAAGAATTTCAGAAGAAGATAAGCTGAATGATCCATTAGCTCAGACGTGTCTGAATGCCTTCTCAGCTTCTTGAGCCATGACCGCTCAGCCTTGTTAGCAAAGAGCTTTGTAGGCGCCTCAAAACGCTCGTAGGACGCTACAGAGAGTGCAAAGATAGCATAGGATTCCAAGCTCATGTTTTCTACAGTCAGATATTCAATAAAGTTGTAAATTGAGTCTGCCCCGAAGTTGATACTTTCTGTAGAATCATGCCAAGGATTGATTAAACCGGAATAGCCAAAATATGTCCACATTTTACGAGAAATATTGATCAAATTTGGTGTGTAATTTTTCACCACGGTTGATCGATACTTTTTCGTAGTTTTTTCGTGTTCCAAGTTGGACGTGAGAAAGTCGGTGTTCATAGGGGAAATTACCTCAAATACTTTAGCAAATCTGCTCTACCCATGGAAATGAGTTTCGCATTTGATTCCATAATAGCTTCAGCCAACTCTTGCTTAGAGTTTAGCTTTTCTCGTATCACTTCGTCAAGGGAATTCACAATATCTAGAAAGATAATTGTAGCAGGTTGTGCTTTAATTTTGTCCAATTCTGACAAAACGCCTTCTGTCTTGATTCGCCTATGAATTCGGTCAATACTTTGCATAAACAATGTGTAAGAATATGGACGATCTAGATAAATGGCTGTTCTAGCGCGTGCCAAAAGGTTCACACCTGTTCCAGCCTTCGCTGGAATACATGCCGCAATTCTTGGCGCAACTTCATTCTCAAAGTTGTGGATCAATTGATCAGTAATGTCCACACCTCCGTAAAGTTTTACGACGCCATATTGTTCATTCCATCTGTCATAAATTAGATCAACCGCTTTTCTAAACTCTGTCCAAACCACTACTTTTTGAGTAGGGTCTGACAAAACCTCTTCCAAGATATTGTCCAATTCATCATACTTTGCTGAAGGACAATCTTCCTCAATAAACATAGGATGATTCATCAACTGCCTTAATTTAACAGTTTTTGCATTCCCATTGAAAAAGGTTTCTAAATTAACTTGGCTAGACTTTTCCAATTCTTGCACAACTTCTGAACAAGCCGCTTTATACAGCTTTAATTGCTTACCAGAAAGTACAACATCTCTTGTTACAAAGATCTTATCAGGAAAGCCTTTCAAGTCTTGCTTAGTTCTTCGAATAGAAACTCTTTCCATCATTTGCTTCAATTCAGAAAGATTCTTATAGCCAACGACTTTACTAACCGTTATTTCACGCTTAACAGGCGTTCCATTCTTGTCTTTCATCCATTTCATAAAAGAAGCATTCTTCTTCATGGTGAAATAGTTTTCAAACCTTGCCATATTCGTTTGAAAGTCGTTGCCAATGAGTTTAAGCACAGCATAAGCATTCAAAGGGGATTCTGAAACAGGTGTTCCTGTCATTAGAATAACTCTTGGCTTTTGTTTGTCCTTATTACGAATTTCTTCGACAAGAGAAATTACGCATTTGGTTCTTTTTGCGTCAATATTTTTGTACTGGTGAAATTCGTCAACAATGATCAAGTCGAACCTGATCGTTTTCAGCAGTTTAGTAATATCGCTATAAATATCTTTTTGATTTCCTGATTGAACCAGATTTTCAGGATGTGTAACAAGAATGTCCCAATTAGTTGCTACATTCTTTTGAAGCAATTCTAATGCAGCAGCTTTTCCAGAAGGAATTACGCAAGATTTCAAATGCGTATGTTTCTGGACTTCCTTTTCAAACCCAATTGCTACACTTAATGGGCAAATAATAAGAGTTTTTCTAATCTCGGTTGGCAAAGCAACAATAGCTGAAAGCGCCTCAAGTGATTTGCCAATACCTTGGGAATCGAATAGTCCAACTCTTGGGTTATTGATTAGAAAAGAAACTCCCGTAATTTGATCTTCATACGGAACAGTTTTCAATTTTCCAACCAACAACTTTTTCACATGTTCATTGTGAATTCCACTTTTGATGTCTTCATTGCGCTTGTGCAGTGCAGAAATATTGGCAAACGTATTTCTAGCGTTTTCAGAAATCTTTCTGCCCTCCATTAAACCAAGATTGTCCAGCTTGGTTTTCAATACGCAAAGATCATCAAAATTGAGATAATACATATTTTCACCCGCTGATCTAGCCGAGAGGAGTGAACGAATAATCACTACAACCTGGCTATACTTTGGGTGATTTGTATCTAATTCAACAGTGAATTTGGAATTTTTTGAGTCAATTCGCAGCATTACTCAATGAATCCAATTTTCTTGCCAAACACGAAGGAAAGTTCGTCAAGCATTTTGTTGACCAAATATGGCGAGTTGCACGCGACGTGCAACATTTCGCAAAGGTCTAGGCAAAGATTGCTTTGACTTTGACCTTGTTCTACATAAACGTGCTTAAACCAATTATCAAAGGTTTTAGTCGCGGCTTCCCAAGCTTGTTCAGTTTCCTGAGCTTCTTCATGAGAAGCACTTTCTTCTCCCCGGATTAAACCAAGTTCATAACCTTCATCATAAGCTGATTCAAGAGCTAGAGTCAAATCCTTGTCAGATTTTGTCAAAGCTAATGAAGCATCTCTCACACATTTTGGATAAACGTATGCAAGTCTCATTCTAGCGGTTCCTTCACAATAAGTTTGCCATCAATATTATAAAGCTTCTGAATTTCAGAAACTAGATAATACTCACCAGATCTCTCACAACCACAATCATTAACAACACGCCTAAGCGTATCATCAATACTTTGAGCAAAAGATTTAGCGCACTCTTCATATCCCTCAAGCCAACCATTCCTAAACATATGCTCCTGTTGCTTAGTAACTAGTCTAACAGTTTCAGCAATGATTTCAGCATTTGGGTCAATCACTTCAAATCCTCCAAAATAGTTTGATGAACACTTAGCAAACTTTTTATCCCAACAATGCGCCCACAAGGATTTGGTTCGGCGCAATATCCGGGAAACCAACTGCAAGGACGCATCAAAACCTTGCCCAAGATTTGATCATACTTATCTCCATCATAGACCAAAGCACACTTCATCTTCTCCACGAGGTCTTGTGCCGTTTTGTCTGCTTTATAGCACAAACGCTTTCGTGAAATATTGATGATCGCTTGGGCATTGGCGTCAAACAGCATATTGACCAAATTACCTTGGAGCAAGTCTTCTCTATTTTTGTCAAATCGTTGCGACATAACGTGAAACTGAATTCCCACATGATGACGCACAAGATGAACGTGCGTATAATATGGGACATCTTCACAATAAAAGCGATACATTACTGAACGATCTGAAGAATGCTCGCTGAGAAGCATCTTTAGCCAAGTTTCCTCAGTGGGCAAACTTGTTGAATACATATCCTTAGCTTGTGTAACACGCATTGCTGGAAGCATGTATTCTGGACCAATAAGGCGTTTAAACGTGACTTTCATTTACACCTCAGAGATTGCAAAAGAATATGAAGTCGTCTCAGTTGGAGTAATATTCACTCTTACAATTCTATCTAAAACAGACTTAAAAAGTAGAACATTATCATCTTTAATACGCTCAGCCAATGTTTCCACATCACCTTCAAAAAGGTCGTTTGTAATAAAGTGGATAAGACCTTCATCTGTCGAATCAAACACGTATTCTTCAAGGACTGAGTAATCAATCAGCATAAAACTAAACGTTTTAACAGTGCGTTCCAAATTAATTCTTTTCATTTAAAACCCTTCATTCAAAAATTCTTCAATTTCCGCTTTACGCTTGTCCAAATCGCTTACAGAACCAATTTCCAATAATTTACCCTTCAAAATTGGGTAGCCTTTGAAGCCTACTTCTGTAACTTCAATGGACCTTACTGGGGCGTCTTCATCACAATAGTAAAGACTCTCAAAAGTCTTTTCTTCATCCTTGCCCACACCATTGAGAAACGTCTTCACGTCGAGTTTCAGCACATCCTCTGGCTGAATATCTGCATCATAAAGATACCAACACATTCCTCTATAAACACGATCCTTGTTTGAAGTCAAGAACTTTCCAGAATCATCTGACCAAGAGAGTTCTTGATCATTGACAAAAGCTTTCACGAATTGTGATTTCTTCTTATTCTTCGTGAAACCTATTTGTATTAGAACTTTAGTCATACTCGCGCATCAAATTGGTAATTGATTGCTCAATTGTGTCAAACATCTCACCAATTTCTGTCTTAACTTCTTGAAGATTATTTACATCGTGCTCCACACAATAGTAGTATTCATCAAGATGAAACATATACTGCTCAAGGGTTTTAGCAATGTTTGCTTGATCATTGTTCAATTCCTGTGAAACGACAAATTCCTCTGCTGAGAGACACTTAGCATAAGGACTATCAGAAATGCGCTTCTTCAACCACTGAAGATACCATTTCGCCTTCTTCAAGTCCTCTAGGCCATTTTTGTGCTTATAGCGGACAACATACTTGAGCACATTTGCTGAAAGCGCGTCCAAATCATTGCTGAAAATATAGTCAATTGGTTGAATTGCGCCTGCGTAATGGTTTTTCTGATTACCTGGCGCATCTTTTTTGAGATCTTCATTCATCTTGGTTGCTCCTTTTGCTAATGACAATTTAACAAGCAATTTAATAAAGCATTCAGCTCACTTTGTCAAGCTAATTTGAACCAAAATTTGTCAAGTTTGAATCAAACGGTGAAAACAGAATGGGAAAAACTTGGCTCAGCTCTTGATCTCATCCGGCTTGAACCCGGACTGCTTACAGAATACCTCGAAGCCCTCTTCGCCAACAAGCTCGATATACTCAACAACGTGAAGGTCCAGAAGTTCCTCAACAGGCGCATTCACAACCTCATACTCTTCCGGGTCATCGGGAGAATCAGAATACTCAACATCCTCCAAAATCGCCGCAATAAACGTCTCAAAACTTCCGCTATACTCAGGATAAACCGCTTGCCACACGAAATTCAGCTTGTTCATGATCCGAGTCTGCTCATTCACCATTTGTGTTTTTTCTCCTTTTGAGATCCAAAAACTGTCTGATCTTTCCAACACCATATTGGAATTCCGTTTCACCACGTTCGCTTCTAACCGCATACTGAAGACTTGGCAAAATTGCTACGTATGAATCAACTGTGCCAATGATTCCAGTAGGTTTCTCTAGAATTTGCCCACTATTCTTTGAACAACCATTCTTCAACCCACTCAAAACCCACATTGCTTCGTTGCCCAAAGCAATCACCATTTTTGGCTTGACCAACTCTAGCTCATTTTTCACAAAACTTGAGCAAGCCAAAATTTCACCATCGACCAATGTTTTACCTGAACACTTGCACACTCTTGTAACCCAGCAATTGCGTCGTGTCAAGCCTAGGTCACTCAGAAGTTTTTCAAGTCGTTCCTCTATTCCTTCAAAATCACAGCCCAGCAAGACAAACTTAGCATCTGAATAACCGCAAGGCAAGATCTTTTCACTCTGTCTGTTGCAATTTGTGCAAGCCACGATAAGTGTGTCTAGCGATGAAGTAGACTTTTCACAAGCTGGCGCAACTTCGTTAAGAAATGGCGCAAAACTTGCAACAGCCTCTTTCAAATCGTCCATAAATCTTGTTCTAAATCGTGCGCCAATAACTTCCATTTCAATTTGGGCGCACATTGGATCACGTTTGGTCACTTTGACCAAATCATTGTAAAGCTGTAGCTTTTCCTCATAATTTAACAAATGCTTAACATCTGTTAAAGACGAAAGTTTAGTCATACGATAAAAGATTTCCAAGTCTTCAGATTGATCTAGAATTCTAGCAGAAGTTCTCCTTTCCTTTAGCTTAGGAATGTTCTCAAATTGGAGAAGTTCATGAATGCCGCAAAGGTCATTCAAATACTTTGCCGCAGCCTTTTCCCCAATTCCTTTTACACCAGGAATATTGTCTGCAACGTCGCCAACAAGCGCCTTAAAATCTGCAATTCGCTCCGGTTGAACGCCAAACTTTTCCACAACCTTTTGGCGATTAACAATTTCATCCGTTTGCGTATCGTAAACAACAATTTTGTCAGTAATCAATTGCCACAGATCGCGATCTCGTGAAGCAATAATTACTTGGTCATAAAGCGTTGTGAAGTATTCAGCAAACCATGAAATTAAATCGTCTGCCTCTACATTTTTGACACAAATATCTCGCACACCAAAATAGCCAAGAATTCGCCTAGCTTCTTGGCGCTGATTGGCTACTTCTTGCATATCCAATTCAGCACGTTTTTCATCACGATTTTGCTTATATTTTGGGTAAAGTTCTGAGCGAATTCTAGATCGCCCAGAATCCCAAAACAATAGCACATCGCCTTGCTCAAACTTTGTGACGATTTTGAAGAAATAATTTAGAATACCTTCGCAAACGTATGATTCACCTTTGGAGTGAATTGCACGCCATTGCAAAGGGTTTCCATCAATGAGAACAATGGATTTCATCAGATTTTGCTCAGTGTGTGCTAGAAATTTGCAAACGACCTCTAATAGTTGCTGAAACACAATCAATGAATGACTCAACGTGTCCAAATTCTTCTTTCGTCATTTGGTCAACTAAGCAAAACGCACCAAAGCAAAAGGTTCTAAAGTTCTCAAGAGGAGTAATTAGACCTCGTGAACGTGAATTTCTAAGCATATATTCTACATAAGAAATTGCCACGTTATGCACAAGATTAAGAGACATTAGTTCCTCTTGCTTCTTACTATAAATCGCTCTTACTTTATCAAAATCATCAAGTGACTTTTCATTGCTTTCAAACTTTTCTAGTATTTCCTGATCTCTTGCGTGGTCTCTAGCTTTACCTTCTGCAACTACTTGCTCAAGTGTAAGTTCAGGTTGCTCAACAACTTCCTCAATTACTTCGGAGGAATCTACTGAATCAAAGCTTCTCTCAAGATCTTCTAAAACGTCTTTGTCAATCTCTTGCGCAACAATTTCTGCACAACGCTCAGGAACTGTTTCAGGGGTTTCTACTGTCTCAAAAACACCAACCTTCTCAAAAGATTCAACAACCTCTTCCACAGTAACTTCAACAGCATTTGTTACAACCGCTTCAGCAGCCTCTAGAAACGCTTCTTCTACCTCATTGGTAACTGGACTGGGCAAACATACTGGAGGCGCTTCTACAGGTGCTCCAAGGCGTCCTAGCTTATGCAAACCATTGAGCACTTCTTGTTCCAAACAAAGCAGGAACAAATTGTTTGCGCGATTCGCTTCCAAATACAATGTCCAAACATCATTGGACAAATATCTGTGCTTTACTGTGCAATCAATTGGCTCAGCAACTGTGGCCAAAATTGCTTGGCCATCTTCAATTCGCCAAGCCTTGCCCTCAGATGTCAAATTCACCAATGATCCCAAAAGGATTTCCTTAATGCCCAGAATTGAAGGATCTACCTTTGGAAAGTCTTGAGCGCAAGTTGGGTACATTCCTTCATCAAAATTATCTTCCATTTCTTCCATATCTTCCTCAACTGTTGAAACTACTTGAGTAACTGTTGGAATTACTTGGGCAATCGTTGTAACAGGAGTTGGCTCAGAAATTGGCGATTCTGGATGCATTCGCCCCTTATGAATAGCCAAGCCACGAACAGACTTTTGGGCAACGCCGCAAATATCACAAAAAACAGTTTCATCAGACATTAGAAATTCTCCTTGTAAAAAGGTTTTAGAAACTCAATTTAGCGAGGAGATTAAATCAGAATGGACAGAATGTCAAGAAGAATTTACTGGAGAGAGTTGATAGCGGAAATAACCAGTTCATGCACAAATTGAGAAGCCTTCTTTTTATCCCCCTCAAAATGTGCCAAAAGTTTGGCCAATTCCGAACTGGCCAAGAAAATTGGGAAAATTCTTCTTCTATCCGAAGCTTCTGAAACATAACCCAATTTGTTCAACGTATATAAACCGTTCTTATTCGAAATTAGTACCTCATTGTGAACAAGATGCATGAACAAATTTGAGATCGTTTGCTTCTTCATCGCCGCGAAATCAGCATCGCCTTTCAGTTGCTCAAGCACTTGGCGATAATGCCAAGTTCTGCAAGTCGTGCTTGAAGCATTCAGCTTGTGAAACACTTGAACAATTTTGTTCAACCTCGTGCTCAAAAGCTGTGGATCGCGCTTCGATTGAGACGCGCTTAGCGCCTTCTCTAAAGACATGTCGAAGCGCATTCCCAATTTGCTTCTAGCCATCCCTGCAATCTTGTTTTCTTCCGCGATGTTGCCGTCTTTGTTCGTGCTTTCCATATTCGTACCTTCACCCGTTTTTAGCGCTCGATCAAGTTGTTTGACCAAGCCTTTGTCTACATAAATTCTAAAGCTGGAAAACATGGAAGTCAAGTCCTAAATATCAGTTTTCTTCGAGTCATTCTCAAGCCCGCGCCAAATACCTGAGCATTCAATTTCTCCAGACTTTGTTTCACCTGTTTGAAGAGAAATTGTGCTCACCTTCAAGGCGCATTCTCTCAGAAACATGATCTTCTCTTTTCCCGCAGGCTTGATCATCCCATCAATGACCAATTCATTGCCAAAAATGGAGTAATCTTGACCATTCTCTGAAGAATACTTGTAATCCTTTGCTTTTCCACGGAATGTGAAAGAGTCTTTTGAATCCTTGCTAAACTTGAGCACACCTTTGTAAACAAGTGTCCGCGTACTCTCAAATTTTGTGAAAGTAGTTTCTTTACCTACTGTTCGAATTTCCCACAAATTATCAGCATATTCGAACAAACCTGACACGTCTAGTGGCGCAGAATTTGATTGCGCAAAGCTGTTGTAAGCGATTGAGGAGACGATTAGGAAAACGATTGTGATAATTTTAGACATTGGGTGTTCCTTTAGTTGGTCAAGTTTTTGTCAGTAAATGCCGCAGCCAGATACGGCAGGGTCTACAAAGTATTGACACTCGTTTTCACCGGGAAGAATATTACCAAAAGCATCATATTTTAATCCAAAGATGTGACCAGAAGAATCCGAACACTTAAAACCAGGGTCAGTACAAAGAGTAGTAATACCGCCACCATAAGCATTCGTCTTTTCAATAATTTCAATATTTGTGCTTGAATAATTAGGATTACAGGCTGAAGACTCACCTGTGCAAAAGAGCATTACATTGTAATATTCAGCTTTCTTTCCACAAAGCACGTCACAACTAACCCAACGGGAATCTGGATTACATACCACATCCTTACCCCTGAAATGGCCAGTTTCGTCACAACATGGGCCAAAGCTTGGGTCACATTCTGGGTAAGTCGTTGTCTCAGTATCGTGGACAGTGTAAGTGTCAGATACTGACCCGGTGTCATCTTGGGTCGTGGTTGACACTGTATCTGAATAAGTCAGTGCATCAGAGTTGCCTAGTGTGTCATTCGAGGAATCCGAATTATCTACAGAAGTTCCTGCACTCTCTGTAGAGTTTTCGGAAGACGTTGAATAACCTGCGTCTTCAACCTCACCTTTTTCATCAACCATCATGCTACAAGAGACACAAAGAATTGCGAAACTGATATAAATAAACTTAACCATTTTGATCTCCTTTGGTTAGCCGCCGTTCTAGTTTTACTTTAAGGCGTGAAAAAGGCGTGTCAAGAGAAAAGAAACAGAATTAATTAAAATGTAACCTGAGAATAAATTGAAGGAGTAGCGGCTGAGAATTCATCTGATACATTAGTTCCAATAATACCTGCCGTTGAGTCTATTGCGCGCGACATAACACCAGTAGGATCTAAATATCTATGAGGGTTCGTTACATACCCTGGATCGATAAATGCAGGACTAAGGTATACCGCATTAGAATATAGTCGCGTCTTATGGAGATAGTCAGTCGGCGCTGTCATAGTTGTATAATCAACATTCAACTCAAAACAAGAGTCCGTGTATACACCTCCACGAGAAGAAAGTCTATTTGAGCCGTAAATTACATTATGATCTATCATCCCGTTAAAATCACTTGTAGATGCAATAAGTGTTAACCCATTACACAACGATGCAGCATTATCATTCCATATTACATTATCCTTAACAATAAAGGCGCCTTGCGGTTCAACCAATTTGATATGGTAGCCCTCTCTTGCTGACATACTTGTCAATGTTTGCCTAGTTTCACACCCAATAATTGAGAAATTTGACATTTGCGCAGATGCACCATTTATAGCAATATTACAACTATCTGCAAGAAGCGCACCTCCTGGTCCTGTCAAACTTATTTTACAATTTTTGATCGTAAATCCTGCACAATTCGTCCCACCAAAATAAATACCACAAGAACCATACCCTGTAATAGCCGCAGCAGTGTTCACCTGAATATCACAACCCTCTATTAAAGAATAGCTAGCATTTGAGCAACCAATTGCACAATATGTTGAAAAAAGTTTATTGTTCATCACTTTAGTATAATATTGCTCAACAAGCACACACGTATCCTGAAGCGTTGTAACATCATTGTTTGAAATATTCGTATTTCCAAAGTCTGAATAAATTCCGATGCCTGTCTTTAAAGCTGAAGATACCAAAAATTCAATATTGTTTCCAGAAATAGTTATATTATCTGTAAGTGTTGAACTTCCTCTATTTTTAAACCAAACACCTGAACAAATTGCAGTGCCAGAGGATTCAACATGTCCTACTGTAACTGTGCCAAAGCCTGTAATCGTATTGTTTTTAGCGGAAACACCAACTAATATGGTATTTGTTGAGTCAATATCAACACTAATACCAAAAATAGCTTTTGCATCATTTTCCAAAACCCTTAGACCATTAATGTAGTTATTGTTTAAATCTATACCCTTAATGCTTGTCAAACGATGACTTGGGTCAGTTATTAGAACACTAATTGCTGAAATACCTGTCGCAGTATTTGTAATATTACTTACTCTATTGTTGTTGATTACAAGACCTTCTAAAATAGAAGATCCTGTTGGTGTAACGTCAACTTTAATTCCAAATGTAGTTGCAAACCAAGCCAATTCACCAACAACTTCATTGTTAGTGATAGTTACGCCTTCTAGCGTAGACAAGTTTGCATAAATACCAATCAAAGGCTTCTGAATCTTATTGCCACTTACTGTTACATTTGAAGCAGTACCTAGCAAGTAGACTGCATCGTACAAAGAAGTTGAGCCTGTTTCAGCAATAAAGTTGTTTGCATTCACAAAGCTATCCAAACATGATGCAAGTGTGATGCACAAAATTGCAGTAGAAGATCCAAGAACATAGAAAGAATTTTCATTAATATATGCACCACCTGTCGCGCGCATATAAATACCATTTAGCGCAGATGCGCCTGTGCCAATAATTATATTGTTATTACTGATTCTAATATCTGAGTGAGAAGCTTTTCCACTCAATTCGATCATAGCATAAGTTCCGCCAGCAGTAATTGCTTCACTTTGCTCAATATAGTTTCCACGTACATTAATGAAATAGTTTCCAACGTTTGAGCAACCTGTTAGAAAACGTCTGCACAAAACATTGTTATCTTCGATCAACACATTGTTGTAAGCTGTGCCAGTTGCTGCATAAATGAAACCAAAATTTGTTTCATGTAGCGCTCTAGCAGATAAGCATCTTGAGATCTTAGTATCACTGGCAAGTGCGAGTGCATAAGAGCCTGCGCTAGCTGTTGCCAAGGGTAGGAAAGACACTTCCTCAACGACGCAACCATTTGAAAGTTTCACAGCGCCAGATGCTAATACAGTATTTATGATCAAATAAGCCTGATCACGAGAACCTGTCAATCTCGTATTCGCTGGAAGCGTCACTTGCGAAAACACATAAGAATTTCTGACCAATTTCATATCAATAACTTGGTCATAGCGATCAAGACGAGACTTGTGCAACCTTGCCCAAGCACAAGAAGCACGTAGATTATCAAACATTGCGCAACCGTTTGAATAAGTCATTAGCAAGGGATAGAATTCACCAATTGTCCAATTACCGGCCAGAAGATTTTTGGCCACGCAGAATGTCTCAGCATAATCAATATTTCCACTAGCCCGAGTAATAAACCAAAGTGGAACACCCTTTTCAGACTTTGTAAACTCGTTTGTATCAAGAGTTTTATCAGCTACTGGGCAAATATCGTACTTAACATTTCTCCAAAATGTTGAGCCAACAACATATTCAAAAGCTAAGTCATTGTTTCCACCAAATGTTGTTGTCACATCAATAACTTGGAGTGTACCATTTTCATCAATATAGACAAGCGAGGTCTTATCATCGGCAATTGCGACATTTCCTCCCAAAATATCTTTACGTTCACCCCTGAAATAATAAGACCCACCTGCCATATAAATTGTTCCACTTGTGCCAGAAGGTGCAAAAGACTTGATACCTTCCCTATTAAGAAGAATACCTGAGCCAAAGAAGTCATTTTCTGGCTTATAAACCAATTCTTCCTTAGCAGAATCTGCCAAATCTTTTTTAGCAAGGAAACCATAAGTTCTACAATCAAGCGGCAGACGTGTACCAATAAGACCATAAGGAGGGAGACCTAAACGCCCCTGAGCAGGAGATACAGAAGTATCATACCAATAAGGTGCGGCAGCAAGTTTCAAATATTGATCATACTTTGTATCGGTACTAACAGGAGCTGCAACAACAATTGAATCAGTATATGTTAGATAACCTGTTGGCAAATATTGATCTGAAGCTGCACCAACATCGCCAATAAATACGTCAATCCAGTCTACGCCATTTGGGCGAAAGAGTCTGACAGTATATTGTGAACGACTTGTTGCTTCAACGGGATGCTCAACAGTAACAGGCGTTCCACCATCCCAGCTAAGTGTTAGCAAATCTGGAGTGCCTGAAGTTACAACCATTACAAGGTTTCCTGTCCTTGCTGGATGAGTGCTAGACACATCAGCAATCCAAGTACCTGTGCAATTTCTAGAGCCTGTAACATACGTATAAGAAGCCCTTAGATGAGGCACAATTGATTCATCTTCATGCACAAAGAATTCATAAAGTTTTGCACCCGTATAGTCAGAAGTACCTAAGCGCGGGGTTGCAAAAGTTGCAGTATCAAACGCTACAGTAGCTAAAGTAAGATTCTGCAATTTCTTCCCATTTACATAATAAAGGTCTCCAGGCCCTGGAGCAATAAATGTGATTGAGTCAGCACCTGTTCCAGCACTAAGCACACCTGTAAACATAGTAGAAACTGTTGGTGAATCACTCCAAATACCATTTGAATGCATCACGTCTTGATGCTCATCCAATAACCCAATTCCTGAGCCAAACAGATCTGCTTGGCTAGTTCCATGGGGGTTAGTTGGAGTAACAATTCCAGTCCCTGTCAAATTCCTATGGAGCCAATCTTCCGCCGTTCTACGCGGAATAACTTGCTCATATAAATTGTAAACAGTAATACTCTCTGTCAAAGTATTTGGCGTACCCAATGGAAGCAATGAAACAATAATTTCCAAAGTAATCCAATGACCTGGACTAGAACCATCTATAATAGTTACAACAGAATCCAAGATAACAGGAACTGCTGAAGAAATTGTTCCACTTGGTGATGTCCAGTAAAAATTAAACGTAGGAGCAGAAGCATTATTAAAAGTTATAGTTCCTACCCCAGTTTCAGAACTTGGGTCAACATCTAGAACAGTCACGCCAGAAATAGTTGCCAATTGAATTAGCGAAGTATACATAATATTGTTGAAAGTCGTTGGCAAAGTAATTAGTGAAGGCGCTACGCCAGTTCCTGCGGCAGTTACTTTAGCAAGAATGAGACAACGATCTTTGGCATCATTGGCCAAGTTTGTATCAGAAGTTGGCAATACGGAAGGATTGTTAAAGTCTGCTTCCGTATAAACTCTGATTCTGAAAGACTTTTGCGCACGGGTTGGGTAAGATGAGCCATTGGACTCATGTGGCTTAACATGGCTAGTCGTTTCTGTATATACTGCGCAAACATAATTGACAGTCGTGTTAGTATCGTCTGCCAAAGCTGTAGTAGGAATTGCGCCAACAGATTCAACGTACTCACCATTTGGCGTAAATCCAGAAAATGACGCAATATTTACTTTACCAACATCAGGAGAAGAAGCAGCAGTTACAACACCACCTGAAAGAATACCTCTTGAAGTAAACTCAGCGCGTGATCTAAGAATTTCAGCAGCTTTGGTTAATTCTGTTCTAGTCAAGGCGTCTGTATCAACTCGAACACCATTTGCGTAAAGCGTTTTATCCACTAGATTTTTCTCCTCTAACTAGAACCAAGGATTACGATCGTTTGGACCGTCTTTCCACTCGGATTTTGGAATCTCCACCTTTTGGCCCGCTTCTTTTCTGGCCCATACTTCTAGAAAATTGTCATAATAGCAATGTTTATCCTTATTAAAGCAATAGAGCCAAGCACTATTACAAATATACACTAAAAGAAAGAATACACCGAAAATATAGTATTGCTTGAGATGAATTTTCTCATGTAGAAACTTGCTACCTTTACCAATTTCATAAGTATCTTCAACGAGCACCAAGTTGTTTCCAAGCGTACAACCAAACCACCCTTTGGAAATTTTATGGAGAAACGAATTCTCCTGAATTAGCCAAATGAATGAGCAATCCGATTGGTCAACAACGACATTATTGACTTGACCCATGATTTTGAGCAAATATAGGCAAATCCATGCCAAGATACTGAGTGGAAGTACCCAAATAAATCCAATAGTTACAAAGAGCTGTTTAAGAAGGGGGGATGTAGGGAACATAGGGCGCTCCTAGCCAAACATTTGTCAAACCATTGACAAATGAGGTTCTTGAGTACAGGTTCAAACCTTTGAAAAACATTGATCGCAATCGGAAATCTCTCAAGTCTCTAATACCAGAAATAGAAATTCTTAGCTGATGATACCTATGAGGATTAGTTATCTGATGAACCTCTATACATTCATTCCGTTCAATCGGATACCAAGTAGCTATTGCACAATTATTTACAGTATTTGCAGAACGATGCTCAAAAGTTGTTGTTAACCGACTTTCTTCATAAACCCTTTTTTCTTGGTGGGTCAAATAATACTGACCGTTCGTTAAATATGTTTTATCCACTTCAACAGTATTTGAATCAATAAATCGCCAACTGGACTTAGGCACTTCCAATTGATCTGTCGCAGTTTGAACAATCAATTTGGCCAAAGAAATATTGGCAGTAGACTTTCTTGCCAAATACGCTCGGCCATTTTCTACGTTAAAATAGATTGGCGTTTCTGCATCATATTCGCCAAGGGTTTTATCAAAGCGTTCCCAAAGGAAATAATCTGCATACCAATTGTAGTCTTGGTAAGTAGACAACAGATCAAGATAAGGCGTTGTAACTTGATAAAGAAGGTCATAATCAATTGTGTATACAGAAGTTGTACTCAAAGTTGCTGGAAACCATGATGTAGGAATTCTTACATAAGTATATCCAGAAGGATGTGAGTAGAACGACCACATATCGTTTGGAATTGGAATGCCGTCTGCATACAGACAAGCTTCTACTTGATCCAAGTTACACGGATAGGCAAGCAGTGCTTCATAATTTCCGCCATTTACAGCCAAGGTTAGGACTTCTCCTGCTTGGCTAGAATATTGCGGACTAATGTAAGAATACTTGAATGGATCAGCTACTGAAACAATGCTATTAACCAAACCACAATAGGAAAGATCTGTTTCAGTAATTGTCCCAACCAGATTCAAGGGGACAAGATCTGCATCAAACTCTGTATTGTCATAAATGTCTAGAGTTGATCTAGCAGGAGAAATTCTCTGTGGTAAACCAGGATTTGTAGAAGCGTCTGAAATAAGAATTGTACGAGTTCTTAGGACAGGCATTGTGCCAGTCAATTTAGGCACGTTTTCATAAATAGCTTGGATAAGAATGTATGAATTATCTGGCGCATACAATGTATAAGGACTGTCAGAAGTAATTGAAATCCACCCCACGCCTGGAGTCCAAGTTAAGCCGTTTGGTATCCAACGAAGCTTCTTACTTCCTGTTGAATTGTACTCATATTCTAGCGTACCATTTCCAGTAGGTGTTGAAGCAGAAATTGCTGTAATTTCTACCCCACCAATTGGCGCATTTGGAGTCGCCATAATATGGGGCAAGCCTAGATACTGTTTCTCCTTAGTTGAGAAAGGTTCAGTATTCCATACCCAAAGTAATTCACCAAAGTTGTTCCGGTGATTTGATCTAACTACAGTTGCATTGCCAAGATATTGTGAAGTAATGTATCTAACACCAACATAAGGGCTATCAATTTCTACTCTAATGTTTCCTGCATCTGGAGTGAATGTATATTTCACCAATACTTCAGTAGTAGCTGCTGGAATAATTGTCTCAAATTCTGCATAAGTCATTGGCAAATAAGCTAATGAGTCTACAACAATTGTTTTTGGCGCAGCATTTACAACCCAAGTTGAACCACCATCAAAAGAGAAGCTAAGATCAACTTTTACAGCGTTCGCCAAAACATTTCTAAAATATGCAGACATCTTTACGGGATAGCCTTCATAGTCATAAATTCCGCCATTCTTCTTTTGCGGAAAGTTTTGACCACGAGGTGTGCTCATATCTAGTGGGAATTCATTTACTTTTCCGATTAACTCAAGAATTCGCCCAGAACCTGCGATATTCAGTTTGAACGCAGATGTTGGCGAATGATCAAAATGAGGTTCAGTAGGATATGTCTCAAGCTTTGCTGCAAGATAGTCTTCATAGGTTGTTCCAGTAGAAAAATTAACATCAGATCTTAAAATAACTGAAGAATTACCTGGCCCAGCCGCACCAAATGACCAACCATCTGGCAATTCTACGTAGCCAGCTGTTAGATCATCATAAACAACAACCGCATCGCTATGAACGCCTGTATGAGCAGCTAGAACAGGCATATCAACATCTACCCAAAGACCGCGCTTGTTATACCTGAATGAACCTTTTCTAGAATAACCAATAGAAAAAGTTGCAGTCTCTGAAGCAGTTGTGTTCAGATCTTCATAAGTGATGTAAACAGTTAATGACTGAAGCCCCATAAAATCTGTTAATGTGATTTCCCCTGGCCCATCAACATACACATAAGAACCCAAAATATAACCATTTGGGTAAAATGCAAAGCCATGTGGTTTAGCTAATGCTGAATTGTACGTATGAGAAATAATACATGTATCTACATAAGTATTAAACGCATAACTATTTACTGTCAACAGAGTTGCATCAACACCTGGAAGAATTGGGTTAGGAAAAGTAATATCACCAGGGAGTGTCCCAAATACTTCAGCGGCTGCATTATCTGGCCCATGTAGAATTTCAACCCCTGGAACAGTTGTTAGAATATAAGGCGCCCTACCTTGAATAAGAACGCAATCGCCATAAGTTGAAGCAGCTGTAGAATAATGTGTTACATATCTTGAGTCTGCTGCTAAAGCTGCATTTATATCTGTAACAATTTCTGAAGCATCTGGACTTGAACCGCCTGTAGTAAGTGTTACTACAATTTCCCCTCTTGAATCAATGTTCAAATAGAGTTTATCACTTTTCAAGGGACCACTCGAATCAATACTAAAATGCTTTACACTTCTACTTACTACATATGTTGGAGTTAAGTCATCAAACCCTGGCAAAAAGTTCAGCCCATCACTTGGGCGCACATACTTGTAATTCGCCAAACTATTTGGGCGCCATGCTAGAAAATCATAAGAAGCACTTAGCAAATTCGTTGCGTAACTTGATGGCATATCTGCTTCAACTGCCACAACTGTTACGCCAGGAACTGTAAAGCTTGATTGAGTCACTTGGCAAGATCGTTGGTCAAATCTGTGATTGACCAATAGATTGCCGTCAAGGGTCCAATTTGGCCCCCAATTGCGCCTTGTGTACCCGAATGGGGTAACTTGCGTAACCTCGGCTACAGCCTCTTCTAGACCCTTCCAGCAGCCTCCAAAGTCCCTAAAGGAAGATCTTAGCTCTTGGACTTGGTTTCTATACGCTTCTGTACCTTGGCCAATGTTGGAATAGAAGCCAAATTGATTTCCATAATAGTCATTCAATGTAGAAAGATCTGCCGTAGAAATGGACAAATTATCACGCACAATGTCAATATTGGCGTCAACAATTTCCAAACTTTCGGCATAGGATGCGAGCCAAAGTGCATATTCCCTTACTGTAACATAAGATCTAACAGTACGCCCAGAAGCATTGCTTAGAAGCGTTACCTCAATTTCCCCAATAGGTAAAAGCCTATCACAAGTAATGTTACCTTCTGAATCAGAGATTTCTTCTCCTGAGAAGATTTCATTCAGATATAAATAAAATTTGGTATTAGCTTCAGATGTCTCAATTCTGAGACGAGTTTGTTCAGATCTATAAGGAAGAACAATACCAGCCGATTCATAAAAGCTACCAGAAATGATACCTTTTACAAGATCTGCATATCTAGCAACTGATGGAAATGGCATTTATTTTCCAGACCCTAAGCCACGCTTGGCTAGATAAGGTGTTCTAACAGTTAATTCTGTAATATCAGAAATTTTCATGTCAAATTGCGTATTATCTTCTACTGTCAAACGATCTTCAAAATAGTATTCAAAAAAGTCTGTTCCAGTTACAACAGAACTTGAAACAATTGACACATCAACCAACCCTGAATAGGCTGCTATAACATCTTTAAAATTCATACTAGGCGGTGTCAAACCTCTTACCCTTGATTCAGAAACTAGAACAAGATCATGAACAACTTGTGCGTCAAACGCAGCAAAGGGTCTGTTGAGAACATACTCAACAACTACATTGCTAATTGTGTACGCAGCAGTTTGATTACTACAATAGAATTGATATGCTCCAACAGAATTAACAAACTGTTTAGTCTCAAGAATCAAAATTCCATTAGCATAGAAGTAGAGCGAAGTTCCCCATTGGAGAATCTTGAAGGTGGAAATTCCCGTTGTCCAAGCAAGTGGGAAAACTTCTTTTACAGTATTATTTACAAAAAGAGTTATATCAAGCGTTACTTCACCAATTGACGAAAGATTTACGCTCATTGTTGCGTAATTTGTTGCGTCAACATATTTGGCAATCGTGAATAAATTAACTGCCGCAGTTGGATTAGCCAATACTGGAGGAATGTTTACTCTTGTCTCAAACTGAGTATCCCTAGCGGCATAATCCATAATTAAACCAGCGACTGAAGTAGCTGTTGAACCCGTACCTAGAACAAGATGCGAAGCTCCTGTAACAGCCGTTCCTGAACTTGTAGAAATATCTGTCCATTTAGATGTATCAAGGCTTGCATCAATAAAGTCATCGTCAAACGTTGGGAAAGAGAATGAAGCACCTTCTGCGATGAATAAGGTTCCACCAGTAGAAGGCCCACGATTTGGCGAAATAGAATCAAGCGCCATAGTTGCGCCATAAAGGATTCCACTATGGTAAATAAATGTTGAAAACTTTGCCATGATTAAGCTACGTTAATGACGAAATCTGACGCCAAAAGTCTTGCGTAAGAACTTGGCTCAATTGTGATGTCGCCAACTCCTGTGCCACCTTTGATACACAATTTGGTATATGTCCAATTGTCTACGCCAAAGATCTTTGAAACTACTGAGTCAATGTCGAATTCCTCAACATTTTGCCCAAGTTTTAGACTATTGATATACGCCAATACTGCATCGCGTACAACATTAGTCACTGTTGTGGGAGTGCCAGATCGTACTTTAAGCGTTGCTTCAATTTCAATAGAAGTTTGCTGAGCCCATCTAAAGAGAAGGTCAGTCCCCATTGAATAATATTCTTCTTGAGTGAAGAACGAAGAAATCACATTATTCAAAGAATTGTAAGTATATGCGATAGTTACATCCTGCCCAATTGCAGGATGAGACCCGCCCGGCAACCAACGAATTCCATCATTTCCACGATTAGAATAGGAGTATTCTGTTAAACCTTTGACAACTTCATAATCTGTTCCTTCAGTATAAGTAGCAGCACCTGCAACAGATGAAACAGAAGTTACAGACATAATTGGCTGAAAGTCTACAGATTGTAGAATATATGTTCCAGGATATGTTGTTAGGTAAGACCTTGTTGCAGGCGCATCGCCCATAAACCAAACATCAACAGCGCCAGCGTCAGAATCTTCTCTGGTCAAATATGCTGAACTTCCATAGACAATGAATGAATCAGTTACTGAAGAGATATTGTCTAATAGGAACCTTTTGATTCCCGCTGGAGTGCCTACTTGAGATCCTTCAACATGTAGCAAATATCTATCGGCAAGTTCCTGATTTGTTTCAAGCGGTCTGCCAGCAGTGGTCGAAGCTACGTTATAAACTTCGTCAATCCCGGACAATGGACGACGCATTTCAGTAATTGTATATTGACCAATTGATGCAGTTGTTCCTTGCATAATTGATGCAACAGCGACTTCAATTTCAAAACGCTTTGAAGTATTATTGTAATACCTTGAAGCAGAAGGTGGTGAAGATGCGTACATAGTTTGAGATTCAATCGTGCGAAATAGAATTGATACGCCAGTTTGTGGATTAACTTTGGTAGCAATTGGGAAATTGACTGGAATAACAATATCAGAAGTTGGGGGGTTTATTCGCGCAAAGATAACAGTTGTAATTGCGCGCGATCCTGCCCAACGAACCATGTTCTCATTGTAAACAATATCGTCCAAATCATCTGGGACAAGATTTGGCGCATTCTTGAGACTCGTTAGGTCATTCAAATATACAATGCGATCATTCTGGTTTTCCAACACATAGGAAAACGGGTCAACAAATAGATCGCGAATTGGCCCAACTCTTGTATCAAGAGTTCTATTGCGCGTATTCACATTTGTAGAAATTTGATCAGCAAACTCACTTGCTGTTACTCTAGTAATTGCCATCAGCCTCTAGCGCCTCCACCTACAGAAAATTGGGTACTTCCGTCTTCTGAAATTACATCAACACGGAATTTATAGGATCTTGGATCCTCTGGAGTCTGCCAAACTTCTGCGGCAGAAAAATCGTAAATCAATTCTTTCAATGTTCGATTAGCGAAGTTGAAACTGCGCTGATTGGATCTCAGCCGATTCAAACCACCTCGAACCCTTGTCTGAAATTCAAACATAATTGGGAACATCGAATATTGAGAAATTTCATTAGTAGGATCTGTCCCAATCAATTGGTCAAGCCCACAGCCAACCCCTGTCAAGGGTCTTACATCACTTGTCAATGACATTGCCACGTCTTGACGCAACTTATCTGTATCACTTAATTGTTCATAACCTTGATTAGAGAAATTCCTGACAATATCTCCATTATACATTTTTAGAGTCGTTGTCATTGCTGAAATTCTCCTAGCTTCCAATTATATAGGAAACCACATTGCTAAGCTAAATTATAGAAGATTGTCAACGCCTTCCACAACAGCCGCTTGATAAAGTGCGTCGTCAATTACGGGCAAGATAGCTTGCAAAAAGTATTTCGTATCTTGCCAATAAA
>Ga0315284_10003327_pt1 | contig 22795 bp, 26 predicted proteins | sample YL17G09_16_MG_FD_203696 | JGI IMG/M metagenome (GOLD analysis project Ga0315284, IMG submission 203696) | Sediment microbial communities from Yellowstone Lake, YNP, Wyoming, USA - YL17G09_16 | ecosystem: Environmental > Aquatic > Freshwater > Lake > Sediment | place: USA: Wyoming | collected... | reverse complement strand
TCATAAGAGAATCCGGCGTCAATATCAGATATTTCCCGACGGATAATTACCGGGATTGTGAAAAACGACTGTTGCTGAATTTCAAAGCCTGTTTTGGAGAATTACCGATGGCGAACGTGCTGGGAGGCGGAACCTATGAAAACCGGTGAGAAGAAGTTTGACGAGTTTGAGGAATTGGTTCTTGAACTGGACATGGCAAGAATACTTTTTGCAGAAGAAGAAGAAGAAGAAGAAGAAGAAGAAGCCCGTATCGTGGTCTCCATAAAAGACATCACCGAGCGTAAGCGGGTGGAGGAGGCGCTGCACAAAGCCCTTGCTCAAGCTAATGAAGGCAAGCGCATTCTTGATGCTTTGATGGAACAAGTGCCAGAAGGTATTACTATCGCGGATGCCCCTGATGTACGCATCCGCATGGTCAGTCGTTATGGACGCGAACTGACCGGTAAATCAAAAGAAATACTCGAGGGAATAACCGTCGATAAACACACACGGCAATGGGACATCTACTGCGCCGATGGAGTGACGCCAGCAAAAAACGAGGATCTACCACTGACTCGCGCTACCCAGAAAGGCGAACTAGTGAAAGATGAGGAATGGGTGTTGGGCAAGCAATCCGGCAAGCGCATCCCAATTCTCTGCAACGCTGGTCCAATCAGGGATGATGTGGGTAATATCATCGGCGGTGTTATTGCCTGGCGCGACATCACCGAGCGGAAGCGGGCGGAGGAGGCGCTGCGGGAAAGCCAGGAGCGGTTCCGTACTTTGTATGAGAATTCTACCGTCGGCCTCTACAGAACGACTCCGGATGGCAGGATTCATCTGGCCAACCCTGCTCTAGTCAGGATGCTCGGTTACTCATCTTTCGATGATCTCTCAACCAGAAACCTTGAGAAAAATGGCTTCGAGCCTTCCTATCCTCGCACGCAGTTCGTTGAAAATATCGAAAAGGACGGCGAGGTCAAGGGATTAGAATCCGCCTGGAAGCGAAAGGATGGGACCATAATTTTTGTCAGAGAAAGCGCCCGTGCTATCCGGGATTCGCAGGCAAAAACTCTGTATTATGACGGGACTGTTGAGGACATCACCGAGCGCAAGCAGGCGGAGGAGAAGCTGCGCGAGAGCGATCAGCAATATCAAACTATAGGTGAGACGATTCCCTATGGCGTTTGGCTAACCGATGCCATTGGATACTGTACTTATGTCAGTAAATCGTTTCTTGAACTGGTGGATATGACGATGGAGCAAGTCCAAGAGTTTGGCTGGCTGCATCTGCTGCCGCCCGAAGATGTGGAACCTACTAAAGAACATTGGCTTCATTGTGTTCAAACCGGCGAATACTTTGAGAGGGAACACCGGTTTAGGACACAAGACGGTAGTTATCGAAATATTTTAGCAATTGGTAGGCCGATCAAGGATGATACGGGTAAGATCGCTAAATGGGTGGGTCTCAACCTTGACATCACCGAGCGCAAGAAGACGGAGGAGGAGATAAGAAAGAAAAATGCGGAGTTGAAAGCGTTTGTCGATATGTTGTCCCATGACCTGAAAAATCCAGTGGTTTCCATTCAGGGTTTTTGTTCTTTACTTATGAAAAACCACATAAAGGATTTGAATGAAAAAGCTCTCTTTTACATCCAGCGGATGCAAGCCAACGCCAGCTTGATGACCAACTTGCTTGGGGACCTGGTTGAACTCTCCCGAATCGGCAGGATAGAGGATAAGAAAACCAAGATTTCAATTCAGGAGGTGATAAAGTCAGTCTGGGCTGGGGCGAGCACGTCTTTAGCCACTCAGAATGTGGAATTCGTCTCCCCCGAAAACTTGCCTCAGCTATTCTATTCTGAAAAGAGACTTTATCAGATATTTTACAATCTTTTATCCAATGCTCTGAAATTTAGAGATGAAGAGAGAAAAACCAAAGTAGAGATCGGACATCAAGAAGATAAGGATAATTACATATTTTTTGTTCGGGACAACGGCATTGGCATAGAGCAGAAATATCATAATAAGATCTTCGATTCTTTCTCTCAGCTTAAAGAGACTAAGTCCGAAGGAACCGGGATGGGTTTGGCTATTGTCAAGAAAATCGTGGAGGCAAACCAGGGCAAAGTATGGGTGGAAAGCCGGAAAGGAGCAGGAAGCACATTCTATTTCACTATCCCTAAGAACGTAAAGTCCTGAAACAGGAGGAAAAATGGCAAAGAACAATACCGTTGTTTTATTAATCGAGGACAATCCGGATCACGTTCTCTTGATAAAGGAGGCTCTGGCCTCAAACAACATAATCAATGAGATTCGGGTGGCCGAGGATGGAGAAGAAGCTTTGGACTATCTCTTCAGAAGGGGTCAATATGCAGATCCCCAGAAGAGTCCGCGCCCGACATTAATCATTTTGGACATTAAGCTTCCCAAGCTGGACGGACAAGAAGTGATGAAAATTATTAAGTCGGATCCCGGGCTTAAACATATTCCGGTAATTGTATTGACCACGACCACTCAGGAGGAAGAGATTGTTAAAAGCTACAAAAACGGCGCCAACAGTTATATTACCAAGCCAATAAACCCGCAGGAGTTTTTTGATAAGATCAAGAAATTAAAAATTTACTGGTTGATAACCAACTCCTTACCAGAAAATGGCTGAATTGAAAACGATCAAAACGAGGGGGTTAGAATATGAGTCCAAATCTGAAAATTTTAGTAGCGGATGATGATCCCGACCACGTCCGGCTTATAACCGAGATTTTAAATCAGGAATTAAAAGCAGAGGTAGAGAGTGTCGCCAAGGGTGAGGAATGCCTGAAAAAGGTCATAAAAAACAGATATGATCTTTTACTTTTAGATTATCTCTTTCCTGATATCAGCGGGCTGGACATCTTAAAGCAGATCGCCGAAAAGGGCACTGATCTTCCGATTATAATGGTATCCGGTCATGGAACCGAAAAAGTAGCCGTGGACGCAATGAAGGCAGGCGCCATCGACTACATTGTCAAATCAGAAGATGGATTTCAGTCTCTCCCTTTTGCCGCAAAAAGGGCAATTGAAAAAGACCAATTAAGAAAGAAGCTGAGACAATCAGAAGAAAAATTCAAAAACCTCTTTGAGAGCGCCCATGACGCTATCATCTATCTGGATAGAACCGGAAGAATTCTCGAAGCTAATAAACAGGTTGTGGAGGTGTTCGGTGTGTCAAAACCAGAAGTGCTGGGGAAACAGCTCATTCGGTTAGATATTTTTCCCCCGAGAGAGATACCCGCATTTCTGAATAGTTTCGCAGACATTCTTGCCGGCAGAGAAGTCACTCAGGACATATGCATCAAGAACAAAAAAGGCCAAGAGATAGTTTTAGAATGTTCAACTTCCCTTACGAAAACAGATGATAAAGTCACTGGTGTTGTGTTTATCGCAAGAAACATCACCGAGCGCAAGAAGGCGGAGGAAGAGATTCGGCGGAAAGCGAAGGAATTGCAGGAGAAGAACGACGAGCTGACCCGCTTCACCTACGCCGTCTCGCACGACCTGAAAAGCCCGCTGGTGACGGTCCAGACTTTCCAGGGACATCTGGAACGGGACATCAGGAGCCGGGATGCGGCGCGGGTGGAAAAGGACCTGGGCTACATCCGCAACGCGGCCGACAAGATGGGCCGCCTGCTGGACGACCTCCGCCGGTTTTCGCGGGTCGGGCGCATCATCAACCCCTCCGAGGAAGCGCCGCTTCAGGCGATCGTGAAAGAGGCCCTGGACTTGGTGGCGGGGCGGATCACCGGGCGGGGGGTGCGGATCGATCTCACGGAGGAACCGGTCGTGCTCTATGGCGATCGGACGCGCTTGGTCGAAGTCTTCCTGAACCTCGTGGATAACGCGGTCAAGTTCATGGGCGACCAGCCGGCGCCGCGTGTCGAGATCGGCGTGGAAGAGGCCGGCGAGGAGCTGGTGCTCCACGTGCGCGATAACGGAATCGGGATCGATCCGGAGTTGCAGCCGTTGGTCTTCGGCCTGTTCCATAAGCTCGATCCCGGCTCGGAGGGCGAGGGCATCGGCCTGGCTTTGGCCAAGCGGATCGTGGAGTTGCACGGCGGCAGGATCTGGGTGGAATCGGAAGGCCTCGGCAAGGGCACGATGTTCCGGTTCACCCTGGCGAACATGAGACGGGGAGTCGGCCGAGAGGAAAGAACATGAGCCAAGGAGAGGCCATCCGCATCCTGCTCTTGGAAGACGATCCGGCGCACGCCGAAGCCGTTCAGCGGGCTTTCCTGGATTCCGGTATGAAGGCCGTGGTCCATTGGGCCAAAAATCTGGGGGATTACCAGGCGCTCGCGGCCGCGCAGACACCGGATATCGCTGTCGTAGATCTCCACTTGCCGGACGGGAATGCTGTGCATGTTCTGACATCGTCGCCGGAGGCCGGCCTATTCCCCATTCTGATCATGACCGGCTACGGCGATGAGCGAGTCGCGGTGGAGGCGATGAAGGCGGGCGCGATCGATTATGTCGAGAAGTCCTCCGGGGCTTTCGCCGCCATCCCCCACACCGTCGAGCGTTCCCTTCGCGAGTGGAACCTGCTCCAGGCCCGCAAGCGGGCGGAGGAGACGCTGCGCCGGGAGAAAGAGAACTTTCAACATTCTCTGGATGATTCCCCGCTTGGAGTGCGCATCGTCACGGCGGATGGAGACACTCTCTATGCGAACCGGGCCATTCTGGAAATGTATCATTACGAAAGCCTCGAGGAACTGAGAAATACGCCCGTGAAGAAGCGCTACACTCCGGAAAGCTATGTTGAATTCCAAAAAAGAAAGGAAATAAGACTGAGCGGAGATTTCGGCCCCTCCGAATATGAAATCGGGATTGTGAGGAATAACGGCGAAGTCCGCCATCTCTTTGTCTTTCGGAAGGAAATCCTTTGGAACGGAAAAAAACAGTTCCAGGCGCTTTATCGCGACGTCACCGAGGAAAAGAAAAGAGGGGAGGTCATTAAGCAATTTGAGGCGACGATTAAGGGCCAAAAAATGCTTTTAGATCAGCAAAGCTCATCCGTTGAAGAGCTGATTGATCGATTGACTCGCTCCAGGGCGGACCTCGAGGCTTCTTACGAGGTCCTGAAGGCGAATAAAGACGAGCTGGTGCGTTCGGAGAAACTCGCTTTTACCGGTCGGATGGCCGCCGGCATCGCCCATGAGATAAGAAATCCCCTGACCAATATTATTTTGTCGCTCCGACAACTCAAAAAGGGCGACAAGATAAAGCCGGAGGGTCTTAACTATGCCGAGATCATGGAGAGAAATTCAAGTAGGATCGAATATTTAATTACGGAACTCCTGAACTGCGCCCGCCCGATAAAACTTAATCTTCAGCCTTGGGATATCCATCGGATCATTGAGGATGTCCTGAACGCTCTTAAAATCAGGCTAAGAACGCAGAGGATCAAAGTGATTAAGAACCGAACCTCTCATCCCTCGATCTTGCTTGCAGACAAAGAATATCTGGGGCGCGTCTTCCTGAACATTTTCGGCAACGCCATTGAAGCCATGCCGCACGGCGGCGCCTTGTCGATCGACACGAAAATAGAGAAGGGCCGTTTCCTGATCAAGATCCAAGATAACGGAATAGGCATCCCGGAAAAGAATCTGATCGGGATCTTCGACCCCTTCTTCAGCACCAAAAAAGGGGGCGTGGGATTGGGACTGTCCACCTGTCAAAATATCGTGATCAGCCATAGGGGCACGATCGAGGTTGAAAGCGCGTGGAGAAAGGGATCAGCCTTTACTATTTCTTTGCCCCTCGAACCGAAGCCGCCCGATCACAGAGAATCCTAAGGGGGAAACAGAATCATGGCGGAAACGAGATGGGATATTAAAAGGGGCGCCAATGTTTATCACCAGGTGTCGGACGCCCGCATTAAGCACTGGATCAAAACCGGCAAGATCAAAGCGGGCGAAGTGGTTGTCTGGCACATCAATTTATCCGGTTGGCGAAGGCCCGAAGAACTTGAGGAACTGAGGCCCTGTTTTGAGCTTTGTGAAAAGGTCCTCTTCAGAAAGAGTAAAAGGTCCAGATCGGCGAGAAAGCCCGGCCCCGGGGTAAAGCGGATCAAAAGCATTCTGCTCATCGACGACGAGAAGGACTTGTGCTCTCTGCTGGGGGATTCCTTAAGCTCTCGCGGCTTTCAGATGGAGTTCGCCCATACGCAGGGAGAAGCGCTGAAGTGCCTGAACAAGCGGCTGCCGGACCTCGTCTTATTGGATCTCAGGCTCCCCGATGGTGATGGCATGGCGTTACTGTCCCTCATCAGAAAGACGACGCCCGCGCCCGCCGTCTTTATCACGACCGCCTTCGGCAGCGAAGAAATCAGAAGCCAAGCCGAGAAATTGGGCGCCCTGGGTTTTCTCGACAAGCCATATCATGAAGAGGATATCATCCGCAGGATACGAAAAATTCGTATCAAGGGAGCCAAACCGGGCAAACGCAAAGTCAAAACGATAGGATAAAAATGGAAACCATCTTAATTGTCGACGATGATAGAGATTTTCGATTCAACCTGTCCGCGATTTTAAAAGGCGCGGGATATGAGGTGCGGACCGCTTCCAATGGTCGTCAGGCCATCAAAGAAGTCGCCCGGTGTGCCCCAAGTATCGCCTTATTGGATTTTCGGCTTCCGGACATGGACGGGATGACGGTTTTAGAGGGGATACGAAAAATAGATCAAAACCTCCTCGCCATCATTGTGACCGCCCATAGCGATGTCAAGGGCGCGGTCAGGGCCATGAAAATGGGGGCCTTTGACTATGTTGCCAAGCCCTTCGATGATGAAGAGCTGATCTTGATCATTAAAAAGGCCTTGGAAACCCGGAGTCTGAGCCAGGAGGTGAAGAGATTACGAAAAAGATTGGGTGAAAGCCAAGGTGTTGAAGAGATCATGGGAAGAAGTCCCAGAATTCAACAGATCCTCAGACAGGTTGAGATTATCGCTCCGACGAACATGACCGTCGTCATTCAGGGCGCCAGCGGAACAGGCAAGGAGTTGATCGCCCGGCGGATCCATCACCTGAGCCGGCGTCGTGATCAGCCTTTCGTGGCCGTCGATTGCGGCGCTCTGCCCGAGACCTTGATGGAGAGTGAATTCTTCGGTTATGAAAAGGGCGCTTTCACGGGAGCGGATGGCCGAAAAGACGGCCGGTTTGAACAAGCCCATGGCGGGACTTTGTTTTTGGATGAAATCACGAATCTTTCCGAGGCCGTCCAGATGAAGCTCCTCAGGGTCCTTCAGGAAAGAAGACTCCGGCATTTAGGCGGCCAGAGAGAGATCAGCATCGATGTGCGCATCCTTGTGGCTTCCAATTTTCTTCTCTCAGAACAGGTTTGCCAGGGAAGATTCAGAGAAGACCTCTATCATCGGCTCAATGAGTTTCAAATCGTGTTGCCTCGATTAACCGAAAGAATGGAAGATATTCCCGCCTTGGCGAAATATTTCCTAGAGGGGGCGAATAGCGAGTTCCATAAGGACGTCAAGGGATTTTCGCCGGAGGCCATGAAAGGCATCCTGAATCATGCTTGGCCGGGCAATGTCAGGGAGTTTATGAATGTCACCAGACGAGCGGTCTTGTTGGCGGAATCGGATACGATTGAACTCGACCATTTATTCATGAATCCCCTCCTTTCGACGAACGGGGCGAATGAGGCCGCAAAGCCCCCGGAAAAGGGGGCTTCTTTTGAGGAGATGACCCGAAATTTCCAGAAGGATGTCATTAAGAAAGCCTTGGGGGAGGCGGGAGGCAAGAAAGCGAAAGCGGCGGAACTCCTGAAGCTGAATAAAAAAACCCTGTATCGCAAGCTAAAAAGTCTGAATATATAGACAATTCTGCCCCTTTTTTGTCTCATTTCTGTCCCTTTTTGACCGTACCCGCTGGTAATATCTCGAATTGCGAACTGGTCATGGTTTTATTTTATTTATTACCAGTGTGTTACGTAATTTAGGCATTGAGTTTTAGGGTTGGCACTGTTTTTGCTTATGAAATACAAGCGTCCGGGAGTTGGGAGGAGTTTTCTGTCGCCTCGCACACCAGATGAGTGTCTGCGGCATCGATATCTTGAATGGAAATCTTATGGGGTCTGAGCGGCAAAAGGATGGCCGGCATAGGGACACAGCGGCAAAAAGAAAGAGAGTAAGACGGTTGGAAGGATTTTATTTGTATGGTGTGAGGAAGAGCCGTGGCGCGTCTTCTGTATTTTTAACCAAAGGCATCGATGAAAAGGGAGAGGTCTTCACCCGGACTTATCAGGGATTGGAGGTCGTGGTCAGCCTGGTGCCCTTGGATGAATTTGATTCCGAAATAATCCATGTCAAGGCCCGGAACGATCTCCAATGGATTAAAGAAAAGGCCGTCCTTCATGAGACGGTCATCGAAGAAGCGATGAGAAACGGCGGGGAGATATTGAGTTTGATCCCGATGAAATTCGGAACGATATTCAAAGAAGAAAAGGCGCTCCAAGAGGCCTTAAACAAACACCATGAACAGTTCAGGGAGACGTTGGAGAAGCTGGAAGGAAAACAGGAATGGGGCGTCAAGGCGTATTTGACGGATCAAAACAAGTTCGAGCAGACGGTGAAAGAGAAAAACGCGACCATCCGGGAAAAAGAGCGAGAAATCGCGGGCATGCCGGAGGGAATGGCCTTTTTTATGGAGGAAGAGTTGACGGAAGTCATTTCAAGTGAAGTGAACAAAGAATTGAATCATGCTGTCGAAGATTTATATGAAAGCCTCAGCCGGCAAGCCGAAGCCTTGGTAAAAAATCATATTTTGGGGAGAGAATTGACGGGCAAACGCGCGCCCATGGTTTTAAATGCCGCCTGTTTGGTCGCGCTGGAAAAAATTGAAGATTTTAAAGGAGAGGCTCAAAGACTCAATCAAAAGATTCAAGAAAAAGGCCTGGATCTTGAGTTCAGCGGACCCTGGCCGGCCTATCATTTTGCGACGCTTGAAAAATAGGGTGCATGGATGAATCATACGGCCCAATATGGCGATCATGCCGGATTGGTCGATGCCCTGGATAAGGTTTTGGAAAAAGGGGCGATCATCAACGGCGATCTCGTCCTCAGGGTCGCGGATGTCGACCTTGTTTATTTAGGGTTAAGGCTGATTCTGACCTCTGTGTCCAAGGCGGAAGAGCTCTCCGGCAAGAATTTCGGCAATCCGAACCGGGCATGGACCCCGGAGGACATGGCATATATAGAGAAACTGCAAAGGGAGATCAAAAGAGCGGAAGAGAATATTCCCAAACTCATCGACCTGGGTCATCCCCAAAAGGCCGAGCAGGGTTTAGCCAAATTGGTTTTAACCTTGGTTGAACTGATAAGAAAACTCATGGAGAAAGAGGCTTTTCGGAGAGTCAAGCGGGGGACTCTTTCTCCGGTTGAAATTCAAAAATTAGGGTTGAGTCTTAAAGCGGTCAAGAAAAAGATCCAAGAGATTCAGACGATCTTCGGTCTTGAGGATGAAGAGCTGGATCTGGATTTAGGGCCGCTGGGGAATTTGACGTCATGAAAAAAAGCCTAGCCCCGATGGATTGTCCGACCTTTCAAAAACAAGAAGCTGTCATCAAGAACCTGGCGGATAGAATCAACATGGCTGAAGGAATGTCGGAGAAGGCGGGAATCGCCGAGGAAATGCGAAAAGAAGTCGCTGTGCTTCTTTCCTGCCTCGAGTATGATAAAGAAAAGGGGGACTGCGGGAATTGCCGTTTTATCGCGAACCTGCGCGAGACCACGGCGCGTCTGATCATCAGGGCCCGGAAGCTCGGATAGACAAAGGAGCACAATCCCATGACCCAACAACAAATGATGCATGCTACGAATGCCACGAATCTTGCTGAGATTTTAGAGAGGGTCTTGGATAAGGGCATCGTCATTGCCGGAGACATCAAGATTCAAATCGCCGATATTGATCTGCTCACCATCAAAATAAGGCTCTTGGTGGCTTCCGTGGATAAGGCCATGGAGATGGGGATCAATTGGTGGCAAACGGATTCTTATCTTTCCTCAAAAGCCCAGGAGTCGGAGAAAGAGGAGAGAATCAAGAAACTTGAGAAAGAGGTCCATAAACTAAAAAGCGAAGCGTGATCCGTGGGAAACGAATGAGAACTCTTCTTTATGTTCCGATCATCCACACGAGCGCCGACCTTGGCTCTCTGGCCGAAGAGGTCCATCGAAAAGGCCTTGAAAATTTCGGCGAAAACATGTGGAGAGATCATCTAAGGACCATCGACGGTTTTTGGGACGCGCTCTTTCTTTATTTTGATTCGATCCATGTCTCCGGAGCCAAGATATTCCAGGATGGCATGTTCGCGGACGGGGACGTGGGCTTGAATATCATCCAGGAAGGCGAAAAAGCGGGCAGCAAAAATCACCGGTTGGTTTCAAAGCTCCTTCAAAGAGGGGCGATATTGATGAAGACGGAAGACTTCAACCTGGTGAAGAAAGAGCGGGACCGGTTGCTGAAAATGATCCGGGCCAAAACGACCGCGGAGAAAATCTTCGGATTATTCATGTATAAGTTAACCAAGAAGACGCTGTTAAGACAAAGAGATGAATATATCGCCCAAAGAATAGATCGGGCCCTCCAGGAGGGCGAAACCGGCATTCTTTTTATCGGCGCTTATCACCAGATCAAGCCGAGACTCCCCCGGGACATCAAAATCAAGGAAATCAAGGAAACACGGAAAATCAAAGAATACCAATCTCTGCTTCCCTTTTATCATAAAAATAGAAAGCGGTTCGAGGACTTGAGCGGATATCTTATTTCCAAGATAGGATGAAAAGCCATGGCCAAAACACAACCGATCAATATCCTGCTGGTCGAAGATGACACGGCGCACGCCGAGATCGTGCGGCGCAAGCTCAAAGACTTCCCCGCAGCGAACCGATTCTTCCTGGTCAAAGACGGACAGGAGGCGCTGGATTTTCTCTTTCGCAAGGGCGCCTACACCGACCCCGAGACCAGTCCCCGGGCCGACCTGATCCTTCTGGATCTGCGCTTGCCGAAAGTGGACGGGCTGGGGGTGCTGCGACGGATCAAGAATGACGGGGAGCTCAAGCGGATCCCGGCGGTCGTGCTCACGACATCCGACGACAATTCGGACATCGCCGCCGCCTACGTCCAGGGCGCTGGAAGTTACCTGATGAAACCGATGAATTTCAGGAAGTTCGACACGCTGCTGGACGCTTTATGTTCCTACTGGCTGACCTGTAACAGATTCTCGGGTCACGACGGGTGATGAATTAGCCCCCGTCTCCACCGATCCCGCTCACTCCGTCGGGGACAGCCTCACTTACCCCCCAACCATAGCCGGAGACAAATCTGTCCCGCTTAATCTCCCATTTGTCCCAATTATGTCCCTTCTCAGGCAAAACATCCCTGTCCTTTTGAATGGCCTGGACATAATTATAATGTTATTAACGGATTACGAGGGCACTGTTTTTAAAATTATGGTTTGGCACGGATATTGCTCATAAAGAAAGTGTCGCGACAAAGAGGTTGACCGCTCCTCGATCGATAAAGCGGAATTCAGAACTGGAAGGAGGTGAAAAAATATGGCCGTAGAAAAAGCGATCGGATCCTCCAGTCTGGTTGAGGTTATTGACCGGATCCTGGACAAGGGCGTGGTTGTGGACGCCTGGGTGCGAGTCTCCCTGGTCGGGATTGAGATTCTCGCCGTTGAAGCGAGAGTCGTCGTGGCGTCGGTGGAGACGTACCTGAAGTATGCTGAGGCAATCGGTTTGACTGCCACAGCCGCTTAAGGGAGAGGGAGAAGGTCAAGGACCCGAAAGGATTCTTGCCGAGTCATCCTTCCTCCGCCGAAAGCAGGAGAAAAGCATGGGTCGCCAAGAATCCTTTTCTTTCCGAGGAAGGGAGATGATAAGGATATGTCTTTAGCCGAGGGCATGAAGGATATTGCCGAAAACATCGTCGCTTCTTATGAAGCGAGGAGCCGGAGCATCGGATCTCTTTTCGATACGACCCACCAAATCCTCGAAGGCTTTCAAAATTCCTTCCTTGACACAAGACAAGAGAGAGAGAAGATCAACGGCCAGTTGCGGGAGAGCCTTACTAAAAATAAATCCCTGAGAAGAAAAGATTTTGACCGGATGATGCAGGGCATCCTTTCCGCCCAGGAAGATAGAGAAAGACAGGTCAGGGAGGAGTTGAACAGCTACCTTGCCGAACAGAGGGAGATGATTCATACGTTAGGGGATAACCTGGCGAAGTTCAAAGACGCCCTGGCCGGAGGCGAGGCCCAAAGGGTCAAGGAATTCCAGGCCTTGATCCAGGAGATTCTTGCCAAGCAAGACGAGAGAAAAAATGAAGTGACCTCAGAGCTGAAGGAATTTCAGAAACAACAACAAGAATTGGCCCGAACGCTCAAAGAGCTTTTAGCTAAGGGCAAAGAACTTCGGATCAAGGACTTGAAAAGGATGCTCGGGGAATTCCAGGTGCGGCGACAAGAGCGTATCGCCGGACAGGGAGAACGAAGGAGAGATGTTCGCGACACGCTGGATGAGCTCCTCAAAGAAAGATCCGCCGGGGCCAAGAACTGGCAGGATATGCAAAAGAAGATGACTCAAGCAAGAGCCGGTCTCCGGATGGACCGTTAAGATAGATGCTTGAAAATGCGATCTTAGATAAAAAGGAGAAACAAAATGGGAATTGCTGACGATGTCAAAAATCTCAGTGAGGACATTGTGGCCTCTTACAATGCCAGGATCAAAGCCATCGGAACGATTGTCAAGGAGACTCAAACATCAGCCAAGAATACTCACACCATGCTCAAAGACTTTAACGCAGAGCACAAGGAAATGTCTGCCGAGCAGGCCAAGGACTTAGCGGGTTTTGCGGCCGATCTGACAAAAAATGTCGGCAGCATGCTCAAAGGATTCAGCTCGGAGCATAAAGATATGGCGGCTTCTCTTAAAGCGAGTCTTAGGAAAAACACCCGGGACATCGAGACTTATGTGAAAAACAAGCTCCGGGAATTTTCCGATGCTCACGCGGACATGAGCGCTGAGCTGAAGAAAGATCTGACGAAATACGTCGCGGATATTGTTAAAGGCACCCGGGAGCTGTTGGGTGCGTTCCATGATGAAAGAGAAAAGATGGCGGCTCATTGGCAGGCCATGGCGGCTGTGATGGCCAAGAAAAGAGGAGCTCGGCCGGTTGAAGTGGAAGCCAAATCGGAAGTGAAAACGGTCGAAAAGGCTGCCGAAAAGCCTAAAAAAAGGAAACCGGGAAGAAAGCCGGCGAAAAAAGGTTGACCACAGGAATTCAAGGAGGAAAAAATGGGAATTGCGGATGATGTTAAAAGACTCAGTGAGGACATTGTGGCCTCTCATGATGCCAGGATCAAGGCCATCGGAACGATTGTCAAAGAGACTCAAACATTAGCCAAGAATACTCACACCATGCTCAAAGGCTTTAACGCAGAGCACAAGGAAATGTCCGCCGAGCAGGCCAAGGACTTAGCGGATTTTGCGGCCGACCTGACAAATAATGTAGGCAACATGCTCAAGGGATTTCAGGCAAAGCATAAGGAAATGTCCGCCGAGCAGGCCAAGGCCTTAGCGGGTTTTGTAGCAGATCTTACAAAAAATGTAGGCAACATGCTCAAAGGATTTCAGAAAGAGCATAAAGGTATGGCCGCTGCTCTTAAGGCGAGTCTTGGGAAAAACACCAGGGACATCGAGACTTATGTGAAAAACAAGCTCCGGGAATTTTCCGATGCTCACGCGGATATGAGCGCTGAGCTGAAGAAAGATCTGGCGAAATACGTTTCGGATATCGTCAACGGGACCCGGGAGCGGTTGGGTGCGTTCCATGATGAAAGAGAAAAGATGGCGGATCATTGGCAGGCCACGGCGGCTATGATGGCCAAGAAAAGAGGAGTTGAGCCGGTTGAAGTGAAAGCCAAATCGGAAGTGAAAACAGTCGAAGAAGCCTTCGCAAAACCCGTGGTCGGTAAAGGCAGGAAAAAGGGCAAAGGCAAGAAGAAATAAGCGGGAAAGGACGGGGCGGCCCGGGGGGAGAGAAAGTAAGCAAGATGGCGATAAAATGCGCTTTTTGCAAGGGCACGGAGAACGAGTCGTTTGATCTGCTGTCTGAACTTGCCGCCTGCCAGGTCTGTGGTGGACGAGGCAAGGTTGAGGTTATGGAGCCGGCGATTCCATGCGCTTTTTGTAAAGCCACGGGTGTCTATCCCCAAACCTGGATTACCTGCACGGTTTGCCTCGGCAAAGGCATGGTGACGGTTGCAGGTTCGACTGAAAAGTGTCTGAAATGCAAAGGCACGGGCACGGAAAAGGAGAGTGGTCTGCCTTGCCTTAAATGCGGAGGCAAAGGGGTCCTGGCCATATAAGAGTGAAGAAGAGGTGAAGAGATGAGCGGATCATTCAAGTGTCCGAAGTGCGGGACAATGACGTGGGGCCAGCTCAAGTGTTGTCCGCAGTGCGGTCAATCTCTCAATATCAAGTGTCCGGAATGCGGAAAGAGCTGGCGGTATATGTATGCCGGCGAATACAAGTGTTGTCCCGATTGCGGGGCCAAGATGAGCAAGGAAGGGAGAGTAAAAAATGATCGATGAGATGACTACGGTCTTAGAACCGAGCCCTTTGCCGGACTTTGTGGAAACCAAGTATATCAAGGACATCACCCTGAGGGCGCTTTCCTATGTTAAGGCCGGCTTTCCGGTGCATTTCAGGGGAGTATCAGGCACGGGAAAAACGACCCTGGCCTTGCATCTCGCGAGTAAAATCAACAGGCCCGTGGTCATGCTTCACGGAGATGAGGAATTCACCACCTCCGATCTGGTCGGCGGCGAGTACGGCTATCGGATAAGGAAGGTCGTGGATCGCTTTGTCTCCCGGGTTTTGAAGATGGAAGAGGACATGGTTAAACGCTGGGTCGACAATCGCCTGACGGTCGCCTGCAAGTATGGATTCACCTTGGTCTATGATGAGTTCACCCGTTCGCGGCCCGAGGCGAATAACATTCTCCTTTCCATTTTACAGGAGAAGATGATGGATCTGCCGGTGGGACGCGGCGGTGAGGAGCCGTACTTAAGGGTTGACCCGAACTTTACGGCCATCTTTACTTCGAACCCTGAAGAATATGCCGGGGTCCATCGGAGCCAGGATGCCTTGAGGGACCGGATGATCACGATGGACGTGGACCACTTTGACTATGAAACGGAGGCGGCCATTACCCAGGCCAAGTCCAAGCTTCCGAAGCCCAGCGTTGAGCTTATCGTCAATATCGTCAGGGGGCTCCGAGACTCCGGAAAGTCGGAGTTTGCACCCACCGTTCGCGGCTGCATCATGATCGCCAAGACCCTCAAGGTCCAGAACATGACTCCTTCTCATTCCGCGGGGTTCTTGAGAATGTGCCAAGACATCCTGGCCTCGGAGACGAGCCGGGTCGGCTCAAAGACGAATCAGGCCAGGGTCAAAGAAATCGTCAAGGAGATTGTGCAAAGGGAACTCGGAAAGATCAAGAGCGGTAAGGTTAAGGAGAACATCAAGAAAGAAACCGCCGCGATATTGGAAACCGCTGTCGGTTAGACGTCAGTATTATCAAGGTCTCTGAGGAGGGAGAAATAATGGTCAGGGGAGTCACGGAGCTAAAAGGATTAAGCGAAACGAGAACTCTGCAGGGCTCTAAAAAGAGATCCATGCCCCGGGCACAGAACGCAACCTACTTGGGTATCTTCATCCTGGGAAAGGAAAGAGACAGGTTGGAGAAAGAAATGTTCATTATCGATAAAAGAAAAATGAACATGCAAAGAAGGCTCGATGATATCGCCGTTGAGATAAAAAAACTCAAGGAGGAGGAAATCCGGGGACAACGGGCAACTCCCGGCACGCCCAAAAGCCATCATAAAAAGGGCTGGAAGACCATGGCGATGACATATTGAGACTCCATGAAAGCGCTGACCTGATGATGACCTGGAAGACGTTTGATTTTAAAAGTCATAGCGCGGGCAAGAGAGGAGAAGTCTTAGATAAATACATTTACAGATGCGGTTTCTGTGCCGGTCGAGGATCTTCGCCTTCAAAGAAAAACACGAAGTGCACGGTGTGTTTGGGCGCTGGAACCGTCAGAATTCAACCTCCGGCCGTCATCTGCGCTTATTGTCAGGGCTCGGGGAAATCGCACATCAATTCTGCCTTGACCTGCTCTGTCTGTTATGGCCGGGGGGTCACAGACCTGCCGAGCCGGAATGTCGAGGCGTGTCCCGACTGTCGGGGAAGGGGCAGAGGAAAAGGAGAGAGCCTTCCCTGTTTAATATGCCGGGGAAAAGGGGTCGTGGCGAAGAAAGAATGAGGGCCGGATAACCGCGAAAGGCAAAATCAGCGCGGCATGCAAGGATAAAAGGAGAATCATCATGAGAAAAGAAAAAAAGAAAACGGGCAAAGAAGGTTTAGACGTCGATTTCGGGCTGGGAACACTGGGCTTGGGAGGGATATTCAAGGGCATAGAAAAATTGGTGGATTTGGCCGCGGAATTGAAAGAGAAAGGCGGAGAAGTCAATAAAGAAGGCGAGATCGACCTCGGCCATCTGAAAAAAGGGATGAAGGGAGTCTTTGGCTTTTCCATCAAGACCGCCGTCGGCGGGAAACCCGTTGTTGAATCCTTCGGGAACATCAAGAAGACCCCTCAAGGACCAAAGGTTGAAGAAGAAAGAGAGCCCATCACCGATGTCTTTGATGAAAAAGAAGAAGTCGTGGTGATGGCCGAGATGCCGGGCATCAACGAAGAAGGCATCTCCATAGATTTAAGGGGAGATATCCTGGCGATCAAGGCCGTGAACGGCCATCGAAGCTATTATAAAGAAGTTCTCCTCCCCTCCAAGGTCAGGCCGGACACCCTGACCTCGAATTATAAGAATGGTGTGTTGGAAGTCAGGATCAAAAAATGATCCCGAAGAAAGATGAAATCACGCTCGCCTTGAAAGTGCAGGAAGCGTTATCGAAAGATGTGGGCCGGGCGATCGCCCGGATCGATCCGGAAGATATGAAAGAGCTCGGGTTGGCGGTGGGCGACATCATAGAAATCAACGGCAAAAGAAAGACCCCGGCCAAGATCATGCCTTGTTACGCCGAAGAGAGGGGCAAAAAGATCATCCAGATCGACGGCCTGTTGAGAGAAAACGCTCAAATCGGGCTGGACGAGAAGGTCAGAATTCATGGAATTCACTCTCAACCCGCCGGAAAAATCACCCTCTCGCCCCTCACGATGTCCGGTCTCCTGCAGAAAGAAAGCGACACGAAATATATCGGGTCTCTCATGGAGGGGCTTCCGGTGACATCGGGCGACCGTATTCGGGCGACGCTGTTTGGAGCCCGGTCGTGCGATTTCAAGGTCGTGGACACGGTCCCCGACGGTGTCGTGTTGATCAGCGCCGCGACGCTCATAAGAATGGAGACGAAGAAAAAAGGGGAGACAAAAGCGGCCCGGATTTCTTATGAGGATATCGGCGGACTCGGTTTGCAAATTCAAAGGATCCGGGAGATGATCGAGCTTCCTTTAAGATACCCCCAGGTGTTCGAACGGCTGGGGATCGATGCCCCCAAGGGCGTCTTCCTCTATGGGCCTCCCGGCACGGGGAAAACCCTGATCGCCCGGGCGGTCGCCAATGAGACGGACGCGTACTTCACCCATATCTCGGGCCCCGAGATCATGGGCAAATTTTACGGCGAAAGCGAAGCCCGCCTGAGAAGCCTCTTCGAGGATGCGCAAGCCCATGCCCCCGCCATCATCTTTATCGATGAGATCGACGCGATCGCCCCCAAGAGAGAAGAGATGGGCGGAGAGAAACAGGTGGAGAGGCGTGTCGTAGCACAGCTCTTATCTCTCCTCGACGGGTTGGAATCGAGAGGCCAGATCATCGTCATAGGGGCGACGAACATCCCCAACACCATCGATCCCGCGTTGAGAAGGCCCGGCCGATTCGACAGGGAAATATCGATTCCCATCCCCGACAAAAACGGGAGATTGGAAATTCTCGGCATCCACACCCGGGGGATGCCGTTGGCGGACGACATCCGTCTCGAAAAACTGGCGGAGATCACTCACGGATTTGTCGGAGCGGATTTGGAGGCCCTGGCGCGCGAAGCCGCGATGTCGGCCTTAAGAAAGATCCTTCCCAAGATCGATTTTGAAATGGCCGAAATTCCTTATGAGATATTGACGAACCTGGAAGTGGTCATGGACAACTTCCTGGAGGCGCTGAAAGAAGTTGAGCCTTCGGCCATCCGCGAGGTCTTTGTCGAGGTTCCGGATGTCAAATGGAGTGACGTCGGCGGTCTCGAGGGCATCAAAGAAGAGCTGAAAGAAGCGGTCGAATGGCCGCTCAAGTACGCCGATATTTTTAAAAAGGCCGGCACGAACCCGCCCAAGGGGATGCTTCTCTATGGAATTCCCGGCACGGGAAAGACGCTCCTGGCCAAGGCCGTCGCCACGGAAAGCGGAGTCAACTTCATCTCCGTCAAAGGCCCTTCTCTTATTTCCAAGTATGTCGGAGAAAGCGAAAGGGCGATCCGCGAAGTCTTCAAGACGGCCAAACAGGCCTCGCCCACGATCTTGTTTTTTGACGAGATAGACAGCGTTGTTCCCAGACGCGGCTCGAGTTCGACGGATGCCCATGTCACGGAACGGGTGATCAGCCAATTCTTGACGGAGATGGATGGTATCGAGGAACTGAAAGGCGTCGTCGTCCTGGCCGCGACCAATCGATTGGACTTGATCGATCCGGCTCTTTTAAGGAGCGGCAGGTTTGACCTTTTGCTGGAATTACCTAAGCCGGATGGCGGAGCCAGAGAAGAGATATGGAAGATCCATACCAGGAATAAACCGCTGGACAAGGATGTGGATCTAAAAGAAATGACCAAAGAAAGCGAAGGCCATGTCGGCGCCGATATTGAATTCGTCTGCCGAAAAGCCTCCATGCTTGCGATCAGGGAATATATTGAAAATCAAAAAACAAATATCAAAAAGCATAAAGCGGAAATAGTAATTTCCAAAAGGCATTTCCAAGAAGCTTTAAAAATGTTGGCGCGAAGGAATATTCATGGCTGAAATCGGGAAATATGTTTTCGGTATTTTGAATTCCAATATCGATATCCGGCTGACGATCCCGAAGGCTTTTCTATCAGACGGGGGCGAATCCCCTACGGCCGTGTATACGATTCCTCATCAAGACCTATCGGCCCTGGTCAGGGACTCCAATGGTGCCGGTTCTCTCCCTAGGTCCAAAGAGACCTTGGCGAGGCTGCTCATCGGCCATCAAACGGTGATCGAAAGAATCATGGCCCAAGGGGCGACCGTTATTCCCATGAAATTGGGCACCTATGCTCAAGATGAAAACGAAGTCAAAGCTATTCTGCATAAGGGATATCCCCTCATGAAAGAGATCATGAAGAAGATAGCGGACAAAATTGAAATCGATGTCGTTGCGACGTGGAGTCATTTCAACTCCACGGTCAAAGACGCGGGCGAAGAAAAGGAAATCAAGGAATTCAAAGAAAGGCTCCTGAGCCGGCCCCGGGGAGCGACCGTGGATGACCGGATGAAGATAGGACTCATGATTAAGAAAGCCCTGGATGAAAAAAGAGCCGGCGTTTCCCGGGAAATTCTGGATCGTCTCCAAGCCGTCAGCGAAGACGCGCGGATCCATGAACTGATGGATGATCAGATGGTGATGAACGCCGCTTTTTTAATCGCCAGGGCCAAGCATAAAGACTTCGAGGAAAAGGTCGAAGAGATCAATAAGAGCATGCAGGATAAACTGAATTTCAGATGCGTCGGCCCACTTCCGCCGTATAGCTATTATACGCTCGAAACCAAAAAATTCCACTTTGAGGAAATCGAATGGGCCAGGAAAAAACTCGGGCTTCTCAATGAAAGGGCAACCCGAGGTGAGATAAAAAATGCCCATAAGGCCATGGCTTTTTCATCTCATCCGGACAGAAACCCCCATGCCCCAGGCATAGAAAAAGAATTTGATGAGATCACCCAGGCCTATAACCTGTTATGCGAATATTGTCGGAAGGATTTCTGTTCTTTCACGGAGGCCGAATTTCCTCAGAATGCCTTCGTGATAAAAGTTCTCGGCTCTCCGTCTTTAATTATGGATGGCACCCATATGGATAAAATCCGAGAGTGAAACAATGCCCATAGAAAAAGAAGGCCACTATATCTACTGCATCGTCGGCTCGGCCCAGGATAGGAATTTTGGCCCGAACGGAATCGGCTCCAGAGGCGAGGTCTTGACGATCGGCTACAACGACCTGTGCATGGTGGTCAGCTACCACCCCCTGACGAAATTCACGGTCAGCCGGGATAATCTGATCACCCATGAAAGGGTCATCGAAACGGTGATGAAGGAGTTTGACAGCGTGCTTCCCGTGAGGTTCGGGACGATCGCTTCGAGCGCCGATGAAATCCGCAATCTCCTCGACAGAAGATCACGGGAATTCAAGAATCTTCTGAGAGACATGGACCATAAGATAGAATTGGGCGTGAAGGGGATGTGGAAGGATATGAAGACGATTTATAAAGAATTGACCCGTGAAAACAGGGATATTTTAAGGGCTAAAGAGGAGATCCTTAAGACGAGAGGGAAGAAGAATATCGGGGCCAAAATTGAATTGGGGAAGCTGGTTGAAGAGGCGTTGACGAAGAAAAAAGAAAAAGAGCAGGAAAGGGTGACCGAGGCCCTCAGAAGAATCGCCTTTGACCATAAACTCAATAAGACCGTCGGCGGGGAGATGTTCATGAACGTCGCCTTTTTGGTCGATAAGGGACGGGAAAAAGAATTCGACAACATCATGGAGGAACTGACGGATCAATATAAAAGCAGGACAACGTTTATATACGCCGGACCTTTGCCGGTCTTTAATTTCGTCAACGTGGCGATCTATCCGGAGGAGTGGGAAAAGTGACCGGCAAATACATCTACTGCATTATTGGGTCCGGCCGGCCGCGGTCTTTTGGCCCCTTCGGCATCGGCGGCAAGGGCGAGGAGTTGATCACGATCTGTTTCGACGGTATCGCCGCGGTCGTGAGCAATTCTCCGATCATGAAATACGCCCTCTCCAGAGAAAACATGATCGCCCATGAAAAGGCCATTGAGGAGGTCATGAAGGAATACCATGTTTTGCCGGTCAGGTTCTCCACGATTGCGGAGGATGAAGAAAAAATAGCCAAGATCCTGGAGAAAGAACACGACCGATTTGCGGAATTATTGAAGACGATGGCCGGAAAAATGGAACTGAGCGTCATCGCGATATTTAAAGAGGACGTCATCTATAAAGACATTGCCGAGAAATATCAAGATATCAGGGCGTTCAAAGAAAGAATTGCCGGTCTCCCGCCCGAGAAGACCCGCGGTCCCCTCATGGAAATCGGTCGGAGGGTGGAAGCGGCTTTGCATCAAGAGAGGGAGATTCATAAGAAGGAAATACTCGATACGTTGACGGCCCTGTCCTGCGACGTGAAGGTCAATGACAACTACGGGGAGCTGATGATCCTCAAGGCCGCCTTTCTGGTGGAAAGATGTCGAGAAGAAGAATTTGACCGAAAGGTCAATGAGCTGGCCGAGAAATATGTCGGGAAAATTCGATTCAAGTATGTGGGCACGTTGCCGCCGTTCAATTTTGTGAACCTGGTGATCGAAACCGGGAATTACTGAAGATGTTTCTCCTGGATGATATATTGCTTGCGCCGTTACATGGCCTGATTTGGCTCGGCCGAAAGATCAACGAGATCGTCGATCGGGAGCTCTTCGACGAGGAGCTGGTCAAAGAGAAGCTTCTGGAATTGCAGTTCAAACATGAATATGAATTGGAGCCCATGAGCGAGGAAGATTATCGAACAAGGGAAACAGAACTCTTAGGGCGATTAGACGCCATTCGAAAAGCGAAGGAGGAGGTGTGATCATGGCCGATATCAACGATGCCGGAAGAGTCGTCGGTGAGTTTTTGAAAAAGACCCTTGGGGCCAAGGATGTCAAGATGATCAAGACGGTTAAGGTCGGCGATGGCTGGGAAGCCGAGGCGGAGGTCTATGAAGAAAGCTCATTTATCAAGTCCCTGGGGCTCCCCACCCGAGTCCGTGACAGGAACATTTATCTGGTCAAGCTGAACGACGGGTTGAAATTGGAATCCTATGAGCGCAAAGGCCAGCTGAGCTTCAAAGATTAATGATGAGCCAAGGAGAGCCCGTCCTCATCCTGCTCGTCGAAGACAATCCAGCGCACGCCGAAGCCGTGAAATGCGCGTTTCTGGATTCGGGGATGAAGACAAAACTCGAAGTGGCAGGAAGCCTGCGTGAGTACCGCGGGCGGGTGGCCGCTCATCCGCCCCACATCGCGATCATGGACCTGAACCTACCGGATGGGCACGCCACCGAAGCGCTGAGTTCGAAGCCGGGGGACGGCCCGTTCCCCATTCTGCTCATGACCAGCTACGGCGATGAACAGATCGCGGTGTCCGCGATGAAAGCGGGCGCGATCGACTATGTCGTGAAGTCCCCCGAGGTCTTCGCCGCCATGCCCCGCACAGTCGAACGCGCCCTGCGCGAATGGCACCTTCTCCAGGAGCGCAAGCACGCAGAGGAAGAGCAGAGGAAGTCGGAAGAGCGATTCAAACTCATATTCACATATGCGCCCGACGCTTATTATCTGAACGATCTGAAAGGAAAATTTATCGACGGCAATAAGGCAGCGGAGAAAACTACGGGCTATAAAAGGGAGGAAC
>Ga0315284_10003325_pt1 | contig 22809 bp, 15 predicted proteins | sample YL17G09_16_MG_FD_203696 | JGI IMG/M metagenome (GOLD analysis project Ga0315284, IMG submission 203696) | Sediment microbial communities from Yellowstone Lake, YNP, Wyoming, USA - YL17G09_16 | ecosystem: Environmental > Aquatic > Freshwater > Lake > Sediment | place: USA: Wyoming | collected... | reverse complement strand
GCAGATCAGGATGCGTCCGGAGTTGAGGTAGGTGGCAAAGGCCTGGGCGAAGCTCACCGCCAGCTCAGGAGTGAATGTCTCCCCCACAATACCCCGAACTCCGCTGATACCGATCTTGAGTGGCTTCATAGTCTGCAGCTTGGCTCGCCAACGCTTTTCAGTATGCGACAGGATATCACAAATTCGGCGCGGAATGATGTTGAAGGAAGGAAGCGATCCCCTAATAATGTAACAACTCCTGGTTTCAATTTGATCAGGCGGATTCAGCATCGTCCAAAACGATCATTGCGCCAACGTGACGAACATATGGGCGTGACGGTCTCTATCGGCGCGACCGAAATCCGCGCAGAGGATGACGCCGAGACCCTGGTGAACCGTGCGGATAAAAACCTGTATCTTGCCAAGCAATCCGGGCGCAACCGGGTGCGTTCCTGAGATGATTTGAATGAAGCGGAATTCTGCAGTTCTGAGCGTTTTGATCACCCTTCTTCTGCTGTCCATCGCTGCAGGATTTCAACGGTCGAATGCGGCGGATGAGCCTGCGCTCGCCAGTCTCAGCGATGTTTTCAGTCTGGCACGCGGGATGGTGCGTGATTCCAATGGCGATGGCCTTGCGGACGTCGTTGCGTCACGCGTCATCGTCCCAGAGAAGCCTTCGCCGGAAGATGTTATGGCTGCAACCAACATCGCCGCTCGGCTTGGCTATGAAACCCTCGCCATGAACCTGCCCCTTGTTCTGCGCGAGAACGAAGTCACCCGCTTGCAGGAAATCGCGCTTCCAATCCTGATCGGCAGGGAAAACTCGGTTTTGAAAAAGCTCGCAGACCAGGGTGCAATCGATATCAAAGCGTTGAAACCCGGCCAGGGATTGGTTGCACTCGTGACCCTGCCCTCGAGCGGGCCGGAAGGCCTTGCCGTTGTGGGCGGTGACGACGAGGGGACGCTGACTGCCGCGCTTGAACTGGCTGCTCGACTGCCCCGCATCTGGTCGATGTCGGGTATCACGCTCCCTGGTATCGAAGAACAGGCCTTGCGATATCTGCGTGCCAAGGGATTAGTTGCGTCCAATGCCGGTATCAGATCTTTAATCGTGGATAGCGACCGTCGTGGCATTGCCAGAGTGAATCTTCGCATCCAGGTCGGATCCGCCGATGGCGCCAAGTCTGTTTCTTTTCTTGAGGACCTCGATCGTGCGCATCGGCGTGGGCTCGAGCCCAAGATGTTGGATTACGCCAACGTTGCGGTGACCGGGTGCGAGATTATTGCCGGCGGCAAGCCTGCCGGGCGGGCTGACGTCCGCCGGTCCGGTCTTAATTCGAGAGCCCTGACTCCGCCGATCGATCCTGATGAATTGGCGCCGGATACGCCGCCGGGAGGCCAGCCTCCCTCGGCTCCCGGCAAGAGTTTTGATTTAACGTCACCCTATTCGATCGAGGGATGGTTTGGCGATGCGTACCCGGACCTCATCCCTGACCGTACCGAGACTTCCATCATCATCGGGGAGGCCGCCGAGTCGCTGGGAGCTGCGCAGATCGCGGCTCGTCTCGGGCTGGAATCCACGGGCATCACGTTCCCCATCAGCAAAATAGATCGCAAGGTTAAGGAACCTAATCGCGAACTGAGCCCGATCCTGATCGGGCGCAACAACGCGCTCGTGCAGCAGCTTGTCAAGATCGGGAAAACGCGCCTTGATGACCTGCAGGGTGGGGATGGCGTGATTCACCTGGTGCCCAAGGCGTTTGGAAATGCGACCGCGACGGTCGCCGCCGGTGCCGATGCCTCCGGGACGCAAGCTGCCTGCGATTATCTGGCCCGGCGCTTGCCTTACGTATGGGACGTGGCGCGCGGCGCCTTCACGCTTGATGACGTAGTCACTCAGATCAGCCGGTTCTTCCAGGCCAAGAGCGTTGCGGGCCAGGCCGGTCAGGCCGTGGGCGAGCTCGAAGGCATTGCCGCGGATTTGAAGGAAAAGAAGCTGGAATCATTTGAAGCCAAGCTGTTTCTCGAGAAGCCTGATATTCAGCTCGATGCCTATTTGACTGCGCAGGTCAAGAAAGTACTTCAGGATGTGCCCGTCGCCGTCACGAGCCAGGGCATGACCGAACCGGTTCCGGTGTTTGAAGAAAAGATCGACATCCCCTGGGAGGTAGACGAATTCTGGACGAAGTTTCGAAACGAAGTGCTGCCGAAAGTAAAACCCGGCTCCAAGGTGGCTGTTTCCGCGCGACTCAGCGAATCGCCCCAGGTTCGTCGGGACATTGCGGCCAAGGCCCGTGCCGAACTGGCGCAGGCAGGCGCCGGAGATGCGCAGGTAACGATCCTGTCTGCCTACAAACAGGGGTTTTTATGGCTGACTGAGCAGGTCATCCCCGAGCTGAAAGGAAAGGGAGTGCGTTCGGTGCAAGTCAAAGTCGCAGCCTACCGCCCGGACTTAGACAATAAATACAAGTTCTACATGGTACCGAGCCGGTGGCTGCATGAACTTTATCCCGTGGACGAAATTTTCCAGCGAGATTTGGGCATTGCCAGAGATGCTTTCCATCTCGAGTTAGTGGACGACTCGAAGGATATCTACAGCCTCGAGGCTCTGGATGCATCAGGAAAGGTCATCTACCACAATGCCTTCAGCCCGAAGTTCGTTGAACGGGAGTATCTGGACAAGTTTCCCGGGTGGTCTCGGGTCCAGGTCACAACGGGTTGGATCACGTCGACGATTGATGGCCAGACGGCGGTGGACGCGCGCATCGCCACTGACCCGGAACGTTTCTGGGATTTCTATCAATCTAAGGTTTTGCCCCGCATCTACGATTACGTCATGAAGAACACCGACAACAAGCCGATGCCCGACAAGCAGCCTTTCCATCGGGACTTGAACATCGAAATCTGGATGAGTGAGCCCGACTTTGCCATTGGCATCGATGAAGAACAGATTTCTTCGCTCGAATCCCTGCATGAGGACCTCTATTTTGTAACCCTGGATTTTTTTGACGCGATGGGGCGCACCACCGTCAAGCGGCGACTGTCTTCGCCCGGCATGATTTACCCCATTATCCACCCGGCCCGGCCCGGGCAGGCAGGGCAAGCCAAAATCCTCTATGCCGGCAACGCCTCTGCCAAGGCGAAAATCGAAGTCTCCTACAAAGAAAAGGGAGTGGAAAAACCCGCGATAATCTCCAGGGATCTGGCCAAGATCGATGCTACCGCCCCGGTAATCGGGCGTGTGGTTGTGCGATCGGATCAGGTCAGGGAACTCGGCCTTCAGATCGAGGCGAAGGACGATCGCGAGGCGGCGAGAGCCGCTGATGCGCTGGACAATCTGGCGCGGCTGCACGATGCAGGGATTTTCCGCACCGCGCTTTCGTATGAGCATGTCAACGGGATCTCGGTCGACATCCTGCTCAAGGACGCGCGCACGAGGCGTTTTGTGAAGAATGCCGGTGCCGCTCTCCCATCCAACATCCGATTGGCCCATGATAAGCCTGCGGCGCCGGTTGTGACCTGGGACCACATCATCAGCCCCGCAGAAAGCGAGGAGATCATCGGCAAGCTGTCGGCATACCCGGAGGTCAAAGCCTACAAGGCAGGAATTTCCTATCGCGGCCGCGATGTTTCGATAATGGAGATTACTCAACCTGCAACCGGCGAGCTTGTGTCCCTTGCCAAGATGACCGCCTACAAGCCGACTATCTTCATTACCGGACGGCAGCATGCCAACGAGGTTTCCTCCACCAGTCACATTCTCCGTTTGGCGGAATTGCTGGTGACAGATAGTGCCTACAAGGAAATCCTGAAAAAGGTGAATGTCATTCTCCAGCCCATAGAGAATCCCGATGGGGCCCAGATGGCCTATGACCTGCAGAAACTCACGCCGAATCACATGCTGCATGCCGGGCGCTACAGCTCCCTGGGGGCGGATGTGGGATCTCAGGTAGGGCAGGCGGATCCGCTGCTTCCGGAGGCCCTGGTGCGTGGCCGCCTGTGGCGCGAATGGCTTCCCGACATCTATCTCAATCCGCATGGCTACCCCTCGCATGAGTGGGTGCAGCAGTTCTCCGGTTACGTACCTCCCGCGTTCCGATCCTATATTTTTTCCCGCGGCTGGTACACCGCCATCAGCGGTTTGCGCGATCCACGCTATTCCCAGTTTGCCGAAGTGGCGGATGCAATTCGCGAAGCGATCGTGCAAGAAGTCAACCGCAACCCGGAGGTGCGCGCGATGAACCTGCGCCATCAGGATCGATATCGCCGCTGGGCGTTCGGCTTCGCGCCCTACATCTTCAATCAGGAGATCTATAAGGACACAAGCATCAACTATAGCGATCCGGAAACCGGAGAACCGAGCGGCAGCCGCCGCGCCACCATGGGGAGCGGCAACGCCCGTCCGACCATGGGATCCTGGCCGCAGGTGACTTATTTCAATGGCATGACCGAAGCCCCGGATGAGACTGCGCAAGGCTACTGGCTGGACCTGGTGACAAAACCCGGATTCGGCTACCTCATGGCCAGCATCAAATACCTCCAGGAAGGGAAGTATGAGGTGCAGCGCATCGGCGAAGAATCGGGGCGGGACAATGTGTCTCTGACCACTTTCCGGGCGCGGCCGGTCTTGCCCCCGAAGAGCCTGCAGGCCGGCGCAGGGGCCGGCAAATGATGTAAAACCTCTTGGGCAAGCCCCCTCTTCGTGATAGGGTTTGCCATCAAAAGTCCGCAATACGAACAGTGAGGAGATGATGATGCACAAAAACGTGTCGATTTTGTTTTTCGTTTTTCTGCTTGCTCTCGCAATCCCTGCTCTGCCACAGGCCAAGGAACCGGTAAAGGAACCAGCCAAGGAGCAGGCTAAGGAGCAGGCTAAAGATATCAATATTACCGGTGTCTGGGAGACGACCACGCAGACTCCTAATGGAGACATGCCGGGCGAGGCCACTTTCACACAAGAAAAGGAAACCCTGAAAGTTTCGATGACGGGTCCCCAGGGAATGCCCATGACCGGCCAAGGAACGGTCAAGGAAGGTGTGGTTCAGTGGAGTGTGACCATCAGCGGGCCAAACGGCGACTTTACGATCTTTTTCAAGGGAAAGATCGACGGTGAGAAAATGTCGGGAGAAGTCCAGGCAGGCGATTTCGGCGCCTTCACCTGGTTCGCCAACAAAAAGAAGAAATAGCTGCACCTCCGAAAGCAATCCCGAATCCTGAGAGATCCGGAGACTTTCACCACAAAGTGTGGGATTCAGCCGGAGCATAGGCGTTCCGCTCGCTTGGAACTTGGATGCAGGCGGTACGCCTGCGCTCCCATTTACTGCCTTGTATTGTGGTCCGACCCCATCGGCAATACGGCGGGCGACCTGTTCATCGCTGACCAATGGGACTTCTTGGAGGCATAAGGGTTGCGGATTACTTCGGGTGGCGAATGATGTCGCGGATAACGTACGCGTCGCCGGCGATCATAAAATAGAAACGCCAGTCGCGGTTCACCCGGGCCTGCCAGACATCTTTAGCCTCGTCGTATTTTTTGGCATGCAGGGAAGGATGCTGGAGGTTTTCAAGCAGCAGCTTTACCTGCTTGTCAAAAGCTTTTTGGACTGCGGGCGGCGCGGCCTGGTAGCTCTTAAAGGCGGTAGCAGTGAGTTGGCGCTTCATCGGGTTTTAGTTCTAACCTTCTCTTTGGCCTTCTTCGTCTGGCTGTGGAGAAACTTCATCATCTCCTTATGAGTCTCGAATGGACCATAAACGCGACCTTTTTTGACATCTTCCTCGGACTCGGCCAAGCGCGCGTCTATAATGCGCCGCTGCTGCGGGGTGTACTCATCGTCAGCGTTTGGAAACTTCGAGCGGTCGATCACCACTTGGGGGGTGACCACAATATGAGCAGCGCGAATCTTCACGTCCACAAAGTCCCCTTCAGCCAAACCTAAGCGGTTGCGGATTTGGCTGGGCAGGGTAAGCTGGCCTTTCTTTTGCATTTTGACAAGAGGCATAAAAAAACTCCGTTAATTCTGAAAGTCGGAATTTCCGACATCCTAAGCAAGCATAGCAATGTCGGTCGGAGATGTCAATTCCCTGCTCAAGGGACACTCGGCTCTTGAGGTCGCAAATTGCGACCTCAAAGAAACAGCCTCCTCTCCGCTGAGTTGGAACACAAAGTCCCCAGGGAAGCGGCCGGGAAATTGGGGGAAATTGGGGATGCTCACGAGTTTTGCGGTTGGCCGGTTAAGAGCGTCCCCGGTTTCCCGCCATCGGCCACAAAGATCTTGATGGACGGAATCAGCTTCAGGAGATGCGGCATTCTCTGCGCCCTCTTGTGACTCATGCAAACAATCTGGAAATCAATCATGGCTTTCCGAGCTTCCTCAGCAGACGTTTCGCTTCGATGCAGCGGTCCTCCATTGACATCGGTGGACAGAAAGTCCTATAGATATCAGTCACGCCGGCCGCGCGGCCTGCGGCGGTGAATCAGCATCAGGACGAAACACAATTCACGGCCGCTCTTGATTGGGGGCATCGATGCAAAAGAAGATCACGCTTTATCACCCGCTTTTTGCAACTTTCTATGTGGCGGCCGCGCTGCTTCTAGGCGCCGGTCTGGTTCGCGCCGAATCCTACGAATTGGGCGCGCTCCATTGGCGCAACATCGGCCCAAATCGCGGCGGGCGTTCGCAGGCGGCCGCGGGAAGCGCCCGCCGGCCGCTTGAGTATTATTTTGGGGCGACCGGCGGCGGGCTCTGGAAGACGACCAATGGAGGCACCTCATGGTTTCCGGTCACCGACGGCCAAATCCACAGTTCGTCCGTCGGGGCCGTGGCGGTGTCGGAGTCGAATCCTGACGTCGTCTACATCGGGATGGGCGAGACAGAGTTGCGGGGCAACATCCTGGAAGGCGATGGTGTGTATAAAACGGCCGATGGCGGCAAGACCTGGAGGCAGATTGGCCTGAAGGACAGCCGAGCCATCGCTCGAATTTTGGTGCACCCGGCAAGTCCGGACATCGTATATGTCGCGGCGCTGGGACACCCATATGGCCGCAATGAAGAGCGCGGGGTGTTCCGATCCACCGACGGAGGCGCTACATGGAAGCGAGTGCTGTACCGCAACGATCATTCGGGAGCGATCGATCTGTGCATGGATCCGAATAACCCTCGGGTGCTTTTCGCTGCGATCTGGGACGTCTATCGCACTCCGTGGCTGCTGTCGAGCGGTGGGCCTGGGAGCGGGATGTTCAAATCCACCGACGGCGGCGACACGTGGACGGAGATCACTCGAAATCCGGGGCTACCGAAGGGCATCATCGGCAAGATTGGCGCGAGCGTTTCCGGCGCCGGTTCAAACCGCGTCTATGCCCTCATAGAAGCGGAGGATGGCGGCCTTTTCCAGTCCAACGACGCCGGCGCCACGTGGACACGGGTCAATCAGGACCGAAGCATCCGCCAGCGTGCATTCTATTTCACGCGAATATGCGCCGATCCGAAAAATCGAGACGTGGTCTATGTTCTTAACGTGGAATTCTACCGGTCGAGGGACGGCGGCAAAACGCTCGAGACTCTGCGATCTCCGCATGCCGATCACCACGATCTCTGGATTGCGCCTGATGACCCGATGCGCATGATCAGCAGCGACGATGGGGGCGGTAGCGTGACGGCCGATGGTGGCAAAACCTGGACGCAGGAGCGCTATCCGACGGCCCAGATGTACCACGTCGCGACAACAAGAGACTTCCCATATCACGTGTGCGGCGCCCAGCAGGACAGCGGCACGGCATGCGTGCCCAGCGGCCGGGCCCTGAATATGCGGGATCCTGTCGCGCCGGGCGGCGATTGGCTCTACACCGCCGGCGGCGGCGAGGCCGGCTACGTCGCGCCGCATCCCAAGGATCCGAACATCTTCTACGCGGGCGACCAGGCGGGCGTGATCACACGCTACGACCGCCGGACCGGCGAGTCCCGGGTCGTGAACTTCTATCCGATGTTTTTTTCCGGAATGCCGGCGACCGCCCTGAAGGAGCGATTGCAGTGGACCTTCCCAATCGTGTTTTCTCCGCTCGATGCGAACGCGCTGTACAGCTCTTCACAGCACCTTTGGAAAACGGCGAACGAGGGGCAGACCTGGCAATGCATCAGCCCTGATCTTACCCGCGGTGACCCGAAGACGCTCGGTGATTCCGGCGGCCCGATCACGAAGGATCAAAATGGACCGGAGATCTACGGGACGATCTACACGATCGCTCCGTCGCATCACGACATCAACACCATCTGGACCGGATCGGACGACGGCCTCGTGCACGTTACCCGCGACGGCGGCAAGACCTGGCAGAATGTCACGCCGCCCGGCCTTCCGGAGTTCAGCCGGGTCAGCCTGATTGATGCGTCTCCGCACGAGGCGGGCGGCGCCTGCGTGGCCGCAAAGCGGTACCAACTCGATGACCGGGCGCCGTATATCTTCATGACGAAAGATTACGGCAAGACCTGGTCGAAGATCGTCGGCGGTATTCCGAACGACGACTTTGTCCACGCGGTTCGCGAAGATGTTCACCGCGCCGGGCTGCTTTACGCCGGAACGGAGCATGGCGTGTACTTATCGTTCAACGATGGCGGGGAGTGGCAGTCCTTGTCGTTGAATCTGCCGGATGTTCAGATTTCTGATCTCGTGGTCGAGGAGAACGATCTGGTCATTGCCACGCACGGCCGGTCCTTCTATGTTCTCGACGACATCGCGGCACTGCGGCAGCTCACGCCCCAGGTTGTGGGATTGTCCGCTTACTTGTTTGAGCCGCGCCCGGCGATCCGGTCTGCGAATCAGGCCGCTATCGATTACTATCTGGGACGCGGGGTTGACCAGGTCAAGATCGAGATTCTCGACGCCAAGGAAAATCTGATCCGCGCGTTCGAAGGCGCCGGAGGATCCGGAAGATCGCGAAGCGCGGCAGGAGACGAAACGGAAGGCTCTCCCGCATTGCAGGCGAGGACGCCCGGGACAAAACCGGGAATGAATCGCTTCATTTGGGACCTGCGTTACCCCGGCGCGACGGTTTTTCCGGGCATCGTGTTTCGGGGCGCGAGCCCAGGGGTAGGTCCGATGGCGCCGCCGGGCGAGTATCAAGTGCGTTTGACCTCAAACGGACAGACGCTGGCCAGATCTCTCGTAATCCGGCGCGATCCCCGGATCACGAATGTGACGGACGGCGATCTCGACGCGCAGTTCAAACTGGCAATCCAAATTCGTGACAAGACGAGCCAGGCTCATGAAGCGGTTATCCGGATCCGTGCCATCAAGGATCAGCTGGAGAAGCGGGCCGCATCCATTAAGGAGGTGGGTCTTGCGGGCGCCGCGGAAGCCTTGAAAACGAAACTCAGTCAGATAGAAGAGGAGATCTACCAGGTACGAAACCGCAGCCCGCGCGATACGCTGAACTATCCCATCAAGCTGAACAACCAGCTCGCTGTGCTCGAAACCTGGGTGGAAACGGGCGATTCGCGTCCCACGGACCAGGATTATGCAGTGTTCCAAGAGCTCTCCGCGCATCTGGCTGAGATCGTGACGCAATTGGACCAGGTTCTCACGGCGGATCTGAAAAGGCTTGACGATGCCCTGATTGCACGCCACCTGGATCCAATTAGGAACAAGTAGCGGAATCTCTGCTTCGGCACTAAGGGCCTGTCACGAAATAAAAGGTGGCAGCTATTGACCTTGACAAAACCGCCCGGGGCGAAATAGAGTGCACATCATTAAAGATCTCCAAGGTTTGGAATAAGGATAACGAATGGCTCTCGAACTCGCAGGGGTCATTATCTTTCTGAGTACTCGGAAAGTCATGCAGGCAAAATCATGCGGCTTCGATCCGGATAACTGTTTCAGAACGTCTGGGAACCGGTGCCAAAATGATTTTTCGCCGGGTTCGAACGTTGGACTCTGAGCTGCTGACCCGCCAAAACCGGAATTCCAAAATGGAGACTCTTAGCTTGAATGGAGTTCATGGGTATGAAAGCCGAATCCATCCCAGCATTCGAGGCTGAAGGAGCTAAAACGTCGCCCTGGCGTGAATATGTTGAGGGGGAAAAATCGTCGACTTTTGATTTTGAGATAATGAGGGGATAGGCATATGAATCAGAAATGCAGAGTGGCGCATTCTTGTGCGCCTTCATTCATTTTCGGGTTGGTGGCCGTTTGCCTGGGGATGCTGCTGAACCTCGGCATGTCGCCAGCCTGGGCACAAACCTCGTCGAGCAGCGTCTCCGGCCTGGTCACAGACCAGAAGAAGGCGGTCGTGCCGGGCGCGGATGTGCGTTTGCTTGATGTCTCGACCAATACTGCGCGAACAGCCGTCACCAACGGGGCGGGGCGATACACCTTCGTCAATGTCCCACCTGGAACATACGACATCTCGGTCAGCCTGACCGGTTTCACGACGGCCAAGGTAGCAGCGCAGAAGGTGACGGTCGGCCAGGAGTTAACCATCAACGTCGAGCTGAAGGTCGGCTCCATTTCGCAGACGATTGAAGTCACGGCAGCGGCGGGAGCCGAGTTGCAGACCACGTCCGCAACGGTAGGATCGACGATCGCCGGCTACTTTCTGACGATGCTGCCGAACCTCTCTCGCGACGCTTACTCACTGCAGACGCTCAACGTGGGCGTGACGCCGTCCGGCCAGGTCGCCGGCACCCAGACGGACCAGAACACTTACCTGATTGACGGGGCCAACGTCACCGACGACAACTCCGGCAATCTGAGCTACAACCAGATGCCCGGCCTCAGCGTCGCCACGGGTGTGATCCCGACTCCCGTCGAGAGCATCGAGGAATTCAGGATGTCGACCAGCAACCAGACGGCCGACTTCGCCAACTCTGCCGGCAGCCAGATCCAGATGGTCACGAAGCGCGGAACCAACACGATACACGGCTCGATCTACGAATACTACTTCGGCAGCAGGGTCGGCGGCGCCAACACGTGGTCAAACAACCGCAGGGGGATGCCGCGACCTTCCAGCCACTACAGCCGGTTTGGCGCGTCGCTGGGCGGACCGGTATTGCCCAAGGACTTTCTGGGCGGGAAATGGTACCTATTCGGCAACTACGAGGGGTACCGCTACCCGAACAACAGCACGTTTACGGCAACCGTGCCTACGGCTCTGATGCGTGCGGGAGTTATCCAGGTCCCGGACAAAACCGGCAAGTACGCGGCATACAACCTCAACCCTGGCCCCGTCACAGTGAACGGGGTCACCTACCAGCCGGCGACGTGCGGACCGAACAACGCTCCCTGCGATCCGCGCGGGATCGGGCTGAATCCCATCGTGAACCAGCTCTGGTCGAAATACATGCCCTTGCCGAACGACCCGGTATCCGGAGACACCTACAACACTCAGGGATTTGCTTCGATAATCAGTACCCCGGATCGTACCAATACCTTCGTGGGCAGGATTGATCATGACTTCGGCGCTAATTGGCACTTCATGGCCTCCTACCGCTACTATAAGGAGGTAGCAAATGGCACGGGCCAGGTTGATATCGGCGGAGTGCTGCCGGGCTGCACATTCGGAAAAGCGTGCTCCGTGTACACGACGCCTAACCAGCCATGGAGTTTGGTGAGCGGGCTTACGACGACGATCACGAACCATCTGACCAACGACCTGCGCATCAGCTACGTCCGCAACCTGTGGGCGTATGGTTCGGCCATGGTTCCGCCGCAGCTCCCCGGCCTCGGCGGCGCGATCGAGATCGGTGGTGAAACCGCTGCCGCGCTGATCCCATACAACGTGAACAACCAGAGCGTGCGCGCCCGTGAGTGGAACGGCCAGGACAAGCAGCTTAAGGATGACATCAGCTATCTCAAGGGCGATCATCTGTTTCAGTTCGGTGGCAGCTGGCAGCGCAACTTCGACCAGATGTACCGCACCGACAACGGTGCCGGCATCTTGTCGGGTCTGGTCTACCAGATCTATGACACCGGCATCGCGATCGGTTCGGCTTATCAGCCCACCAGCATTCCCAGCACATCGACTACGGCTTGGAACCATCTCTACGCAGAAGCGCTGGGCATGGTAAATCAACCTCAGGCTCTCTTTACGCGCAAGTTGCCGGACCTCACTCTGAACCCGATGGGGACGCCGATGTTCCCTCAGGCGCTCATCCACTATTACAACGCGTATTTTACCGACACCTGGCACTTGCGGCCGAAACTCACGATGACCTATGGCCTTGGATACATGCTGGAAAGGCCGCCCTATGAGATCAATGGGAAGCAAGTGATCACCGTGGATCCGTCGAACCTGCCGGTCAGCGTCCCGGAATACCTCAAAAACAAGCAAAATGCAGCTCTCGCCGGGCTGGTCTACAATCCAACCATCGGGATGACGCTCGTCAGAAACGTCGCGGGGGGGGGCCTGAAGTACCCCTACAAAGACTTCTTTGGCGGGCTCAGCCCCCGGATCGCCCTCGCATGGAATCCGGCTTTCACCGGCGGCATCCTGGGCAAGATCTTCGGTCATGGCGAGACGGTCTTGCGCGGCGGCTACAGCCGGATCTATGGCCGGCTGAACGGCGTGAAGCAGGTGATGTCTCTGGTAAACAACACCGGCGCGGGCCAGCCCATCTCGTGCGTCGGCGCCAGCAAGACCGGCGGATGCCTGGGGGCCAACGGTGTAGATCCGACCACCGCGTTCCGGATCGGGACGGATGGCCTGATCGCCCCGATGCCGACACTCACAGCGGTTCTGCCCCAGCCTTATTTCCCCGGCACCGGTGTCAATCCCGCAGCTGGTGACGGCGCGGGGATCGATCAGGACTTCAAGCCCAACCGCTCCGATCAGTTCACCATCTCGATTCAGCGAGCATTTTTGAAGAAGTTCAACCTGGAGTTCGGATACATCGGGAGGAAGATCAAAAACGAGTTCATGCCTGTCAACCTGGATGCTGTGCCGTACATGATCACCTTGAGCGGTCAACGCTTCGACAACGCCTGGGCAAACTTGTACACCGCTATCAGCTCCGGCCAGACGCCCGCTGTGCAGCCCTGGTTCGAAGCCGCGATGGGCGGGCCGACCTCGGCATACTGCGCCGCGTTTGCCAGTTGCACGGCCGCCGTGGCGTCAAAACAGAGCACCAACATCAAGGGGACTCGCGTGTACGACTTCTGGAGCGCTCTCGGAAGAGATGCGTCGTGGAAGCTGGGCCGCACTCAGCCCAGTTCCAATCCCGCCCAGGTCACCTCGCTGATTCAGTACACCAGCCTTGGATTCGGGAACTACAACGCCGGCTATATCACGTTCACCGCGCGCGACTGGCACGGATGGGGAGCCCGATCCAACTTCACCTGGGGCCGGGCATTTGGTACCGGATTCGCGGCCCAGTCGGCCACGCAGAATACAGTCCTCGATGCATGGGACTTCCACGCCAACTACGGACCGCAGCTTTTTGACATCAAGTTCATCTACAACCTTGCGATGACCTACCAGCCCGAGTTCTACAAGAGCCAGAAGGGGGTCCTGGGCCGGTTGCTGGGTGGATGGGCTATCGCTCCGCTCTTCACCGCTCAAACCGGCGTACCGCTGAGGGTGACCACCTCCTCGGGCAACTCGGGGGCCTTCGGTGAGATCTACTCCAGCAGCGGCAGCTCCAACCAAGAAGGCGCTGTGCTAATCACTAAGTTCACAGGCGGCAACTCCGCGCACCTCAATGTCGTCGTCCCAAGTGGCGCGGGCCTCAACGGCAACGCGGACAGGGGCGGTTCGGGCATCAACATGTTCGCAGATCCGAACGCTGTTGCCGCCCAGTTCCGGCGGTTGATTCTGGGCATCGACCACATCGGAGGGGGCGCCGGCGTCGTCCGCGGTTTCCGGACCTGGAACCTCGACATGAGTCTGTCGAAGAACATTCACGTCACAGAAAAGGTCGGAACAACCCTGGTGTTCCAGTTCACTAATATCTTGAATCACTATCAACCGTCTAACCCCGCCTTGAACATCGATAGCACGGCGTCATTCGGCGTGGTTACCGGCCAGACAGGCAATCCGCGGCGGTTACAATTCGGTCTTGTAGTCCGCTTCTAGAAATAACCATCTTTTCCGCAAGGGGGGCCGGCACCGGCCCCCCTTGCATGCGATCCTGCCCCGAAGATTCACCAGACCACGCAATCCACCAACTAAATGAAATCAGTTTCGCACTGATACCTACTGCATCAACTGATGCGACTATTGCGATTCGTGTTCTTCGTGGCTAAGCTCTTTCCCGTCGGCGCAATCGCTGTTCATTTCATAACGGCGGTTTGATGGCAGGCGGGCACCGATGTATAATCGCGCCTGCCTTTCCAATAGACGAGTGAGGGAAAAACTCTGCCACTTTACTCCTCGGTATTTGCTGTTTTTTTTACACTTGTCCTGCTTGTCTATTGGTTTCTCAATCGATGGGGAATCCAATGGCAGAACCTTTTCCTGCTTGTCGCCAGCTGCGTGTTCTATGGATGGTTTGACTACCGCTTCGTGGCCCTTCTCCTTTTTGGGGGATTGATCGACTACCTGGTGGGTCAAGCCCTCATGACAGCGATCCGGCCGTGCATGCGCCGGACCTTGCTGGGTATCAGCCTGGCAGCCAACCTTGGAGCGCTGGCTTTCTTCAAATACTGTCATTTTTTTGTGCCCTTGTTTGCCTCCATGCTCCGGGCTGCAGGGCTGCAAATCGATCCAGGCACGCTTAACCTGGTCGTGCCGATTGGCATCAGCTTCTTTACGCTCCAGAGGTTAAGCTACACGATTGAGATCTATCGAAAACGATTTGCCGCCACGCGTGATCCGGTTGCGTTCTTCACCTTTTCTTGTTTTTTCCCCCTGCTGATGTCAGGCCCGATCGAGAGGGCCACCCAGCTGCTGCCCCAGTTCTTGAAGACACGCAGCTTTGACCTCGAGAGGTCAAAAGACGCACTGCGGCTGATCCTCTGGGGCCTTTTTAAAAAAATCGTGATCGCCGACAACTTTGCCGGACGGGTGGGCTTCGTCTTTACCAACTATGATCGTCTTGCCGGCATCGATCTGGGGGCAGGAGCGTTCCTGTTCGCGATCCAGCTTTACGCTGATTTTTCCGGTTATTCGGACATCGTTCTGGGCATCAGCAGGCTCTTCGGCTTCCGGGTGACACGAAATTTTGCCTATCCGTATTTCTCCAGGGATATGGCCGAGTACTGGCGGCGCTGGCACGTTTCCCTGTCCGCATGGTTTCGAGATTACATTTTTACGCCGTTGACCTGGAATGTAAACCTCAAGGCGCATTGGCGGCGGATGGGGATTGTGCTTCTGACCTTCACCGCCAGCGGCCTGTGGCATGGCGCGTCCTGGACATTCATCGTCTGGGGTGTCCTGAACGGGCTTGGATTTGTGCCGCTTGTGTTCGGGAACGCCTCCACGCGTCAGACGAAACAAATTGCGGAAGGGCGCATGCTCCCTTCCGTGCGGGAAGGGCTCCAGATGGTCCTGCTATTCGCATATGTTTGCGTGGCATGGATCTTCTTCAGGGCAGCGTCTCTTGAACATGCCCTTCGTTTCCTTGCACATATGCTGACTCATACCTGGATTGTGCTGCCGGGAGCGAAATGGCTGCTTTTGCTGGCGGCTGCGTTTTTGCTGATTGAATGGGTCAGGCGCGCGAAGGAGCATCCATTGGTTCTGCCTGGACTACCCGCAATCCTTCGTTGGACCATTTATTGCGCGTTGTCGCTCGCGATCTATTACTTCGGCCACCTCGGATGGTTGGATTTTATTTACACACACTTCTGAAGCCCTGCGCTTTGCCTTGGGTCATGCTGGCATCCGATATTTTCGAGATGTCGAGGATGGAGAAGGTCGATTCCTAGTGACGGATGTGCCGGCTGGGACTTACCTCGTTGCCATCGCTCCGGTCCAATCCAATATGATCGAAATTGCCAAGCCCCAGGAGGTTACACTAAAGAACGGTTTTCTCTATGGTGAAATTACATTTCAATCAGTGAGAATAGAGACTCCGAAAAAAGGGTCTTCAGCAGAATCTGTGGGTAAAAAGCAATAAGGGAAGGTGCCTTATTAGTTGCGGCTTTGCTGCTTCAAGCTATTCGTGGCCAGGTTTTTTCACTGTCTGAATTACCGCATTCATAGGAAAGCGATTGCTCGGCGGCGGTCTCGTTGAGGGTAGCGCCCCGTGAAGCAGGGCTTCAATTTCGGCTGTTGGAGATGTGGCGCTCAACAGCGTTAATGAGGGCACTAAAGCGTTCGTCAGTGCGCGCCTGAGCCTCGGCAATTCGGGCAAAGGCCTTGTCCATGCGGCGCTCCTGAGCTTGAGCAATGCGTCCAAATCTCAAGATGAAGTCGGCAAGCTCTTTAAGCTTCTCGGTAATCTGCCTGTGATTCTCTTCAATCCGCCTGTTGTTATTTTCAATCAGCTTGTGATGCTCTTCAATCAGCTTGGAATTCTTCGTGGTTTGGCGTGAAGTTTCAGCGTTCAGTCTGGCAGTTTCGGCCAGCAGCCTGGCGGTTTCTGCGAGTTGGGAGTCGTGGCTCTCGGCGCTCACGGTAAGGAACTCCAGCTGATGTTCAATACGTTCGAATCGTTCTCGAGGATCCGTGGTCATTATACACCCCCGCGACAGGTCATACATGCAATGTTTCCTGAGCGCAGCAGATATTTCAAAAATGAAGGAGGGAAAAGCACAGCCGAGGGCGCGACCGACGCCGGGGCGCGCTTATTTCAACCTAAAACCACGGCCTTTGGCCGTGAGACTCCAAAAGGTTTAGCCGTTCCGGCGAGCCGTTGGTGCCGATAAACTGCGTAATCAAGAACAAAGAATCCTCGGGATCGGGGTCGGAATCGGGATCGCAATCGGGTATCGGCATTCGAAGTTATATTAAGCCAGTGGACTTCAGAATTGAGATTAGCCATGAACCGATTCCGACCCCGATTCCGACCCCGACTCCGAAGGTTGCAGTGATTTGCCCCGCTGTGCGGGGCAAACCAAAGCCACGCCTTCTAGGCGTGGTAGATTACTGGCATTCTAAGTGGAAGACGGCCTGGGAGATCGTGCTCATTTTCGTTGAATTCCGACCGATCCTCAGGGTCATTTCCCCAGGAGGCTGAGCAGGGATAGCGGGTCCACGCGAGTGCCTACCAGGCGCACGGACCAGTGGAGATGCGGGCCCGTTACCAATCCAGTGGCCCCGACTTTGCCCACCACCTGGCTGGTACTGACCTGATCGCCTTCGCGCACGGAGAATGCCGACATGTGTCCAAAATAGGAATACAGCCCCAAGCCGTGGTCAATGATCACGGTGTTGCCCGAGTAGTACAGATTTGCGGCCAGAACAACTTTGCCCGCATTCGGCGCAACAATGGGAGTCCCTGAGGCCCCCTGGAAGTCGGTACCCGCATGAGGACTGCGAGGCTGCCCGTTGTAGATGCTTCTCTTTCCGAATCCGCTGATCGGCGGGCCGGGCACGGGCACACGGAAAGTCCCCTTCCAATATCGCTGGGACGAGACGGTATCAAAGATCGCGCGCACCCTTTCAGCTTCTGCCTTGATCCGCGCCTGGACCTCTGCAGGAGGCGATACGAATTTTTCGTCCACCGTAAGTTCACGCGTAGGAAAAATTTTGGCTGCGACCGCAAGCACATCCTGCGAGGATATGGGCGTGCCACCTGTGTCTGTGCCGCTCAGCTTGATCACATACCGACCCGGTTTGGTGTCCAGGTCAATGCCGATGAGACCCATCCACCTGGTTCCGTCGGTTTCGTCGAAAAGAGGGAAGTCGTGCCCGAATGCAGTCGCCCGCAGCTGACGCAGCGTTTGAGGACTCTCGACTTCCAGGATCACTACTTCACCGGGCTGAAGCGATCGCGCCCGATGGGAGACTTTCATCTCGGCGCCCCCAGCCCGTGCCAAGCCATGCACCAAAGGTATGATTACTATGAAAAAGATAGCCGCCTGATTCAGAAGTCTTCTTTTTTTCAATGAGATCACCATACGATTCATAATTCAGCCGCATTGAAAGTAACTCATTCCGTATTCATCATCAAGTTCGATGCTTGCCGCGTCCGGCATGGCGTGATATAAAAAACGCCTATTCAGCTTCGACCGGGCGGATCTGGCCCAGCGCATCTTTTGCCCGCGGACAATACATCTTCTCCAGAGGGTTAGGCACAGAAGCAGGGCTATGTCGTTGTTGGGGTGATGGGCATGAGAAAAGTAAAACTGATTTTTCTGAGCCTGCTGGTGTTTGTTGCGCTGCTCGCGATCCTCTTTGGCGTTTTGGAACTGACTTTCCGCTATCTGGATCGCAAGGATGTCAGTGAGTTGCCGTATCACGCGGTAACCGGCACCTACGTGCCATTGGTAATCAAAAGCAATTATCACGGCAAGCTCGCCGGTGTTCCATTCGTCACGAATCGCGATGGATTGCGCGACGAGCCGGATTTTGACCCCAACCCGCCCGCCGATGAATTCAGGATCCTGTCGATGGGAGACTCCGTTGCTTTTGGCCTGGGCATCCAGTCTTCCGACTGCTATGCGAAAGTGCTGGATCGGAAGCTGAATGAAATTGGCGGCCTCCCGAAGTACCGTGTCATCAACTCGGCGGGACCTGGTTACAGCCCCTCGTTCTACTACCTTTTTTTAAAGAAAGAGGCATTGCAGTGGCATCCCCGCATGGTGCTGCTCGAAATCGAACTATGCAATGACGTCACGGACGAAGCATTGCTGCGCTGGGAAGTCGACCCCGCGCGGCCTGACCGCCCTTCAGGCTTGAAAGGCGGACGTTACGTGGTTGCCTGGGACGGGATTCTTCTTTCTGCCTATATTCGCGGACCCTACTTCTACGAAAGGACCTACACGTACGTTGAATTGTCGCGAAGGTTTTTCGACCTCCTCTATCGATTCTCACCTACCGAGCCTTTCCACAGCGATCCCAGCGTGACGTATTACATACTCGGCTATGACAGGTATCTGCTGGACCAGAAGAGAATCGAGTATGGATGGACCCACCTGTTCGGAGCTCTTCAGGCTACCTATGAGATGCTTCGTGAACAGGGCGTTGAATTCTTGCTTATGATCATGCCCTCGCGCTACATTTACGACCGAAGCTCGGGCAGGAATATGGATCGCTTTGCCCGGAGTTTGTTGGATCGGGCGGTGGCTGCTGCTGGTGAGAAAGGAATTCCTTACCTAAACCTGACAGATACCATCGCTGCCGGGGGCGGAGACAAGTTGTACCTTGACAGCATTCATCTGAATGAGAAGGGGAACCTTCTTGTCGGCACTGCCCTTTATGAGCATTTGAAAACGAAGTTGGCTCCCGCGACGGCATCACGGTGAATTCCGGGCCCGGCGCCACGGAATCCATTGTTCAACGGTGGACGTATTGACCAAGCCAATCTATATCCTCGGAGTATCGGCGTACTATCACGACAGTGCGGCTTGTCTCCTCTGCGATGGCGACATCATTGCTGCGGCACAGGAAGAACGATTCACGCGTGTAAAAGGAGACGCCTCCTTTCCCATGCATGCAGTGAAGTACTGCCTCGAAGCCGCGCACATCCGCCCCCGGGATCTCACTTTTGTCGGTTTCTATGACAAGCCTCTTCTAAAATTCGAGCGGATCCTGGAGACGTATCTGGGCATTGCTCCCAGGGGATTCCGCTCCTTCCTCATGGCTGGGCCGCTCTGGCTCAAGGATAAGCTCTATACGGATCGAAATCTGCGAGCGGCTCTTGGCTATGACGGGAAGGTCCTGTATTCCGAGCACCATGAGTCTCACGCAGCCAGCGCTTTTTTCCCTTCTCCTTTTCAGGAAGCGGCAATTCTTACGATGGATGGCGTCGGAGAATGGGCCACCGCTTCCATAGGCATGGGCCGCGGCAGCGAGATTGATCTGATCCGGGAACTGCACTGGCCTGATTCGCTCGGACTCCTTTATTCGGCATTTACCTACCATACGGGATTCAAGGTCAATTCCGGCGAGTATAAAGTGATGGGGTTGGCGCCGTACGGTGAACCCAAGTATGCAGATCTGATCTATTGTGAGCTGGTCGACCTAAAGGAAGACGGTTCTTTCAAGTTGAACCAGAAATACTTCAATTATCTGGGCGGCCTCACAATGACCAGTCCGGCCTTCGACGAAATTTTCGGCGGTCCCCCGCGCATCCCTGAAAGCAGGCTTACCCAGCGGGAGATGGATCTGGCGCGGTCCATTCAGGTGGTCTGCGAAGAAATCATGCTGCGCATGGCCAGGACCGCACAGAAAGAGACCGGCATGGAAAATCTTTGTCTCGCCGGCGGGGTGGCCCTGAATTGCGTCGGCAACGGCAGATTACTGCGGGAGGGTCCGTTCAAAAAGATCTGGATCCAACCGGCGGCAGGCGACGCCGGTGGCGCCTTGGGCGTGGCCCAGTTGATATGGCACAGGCACTGCAAAAAGCCGCGCACCGTGAGTGCGGGCAGGGACTCCATGAAGGGAGCCTATCTGGGTCCCGAATACACCGACGCTGAGATTGAAAAATTCCTCAGATCGACGGGCGCCGGTTACCGTCGCATGCAGCGCCAGGAGCTGCTCCGGCAGGTTGCAGAGCTTCTCGCCGCGGAGAAAATAGTCGCCTGGTTCAATGGCAGGATGGAGTTCGGTCCGCGCGCGCTCGGCTCTCGCAGCATTCTGGGCGATCCCCGCAGCCCGAAAATGCAGGCCCAGATGAACCTGAAGATTAAGTTTAGGGAAGGTTTCCGTCCGTTTGCGCCTAGCGTCCTCGTTGAGAGGGTGGGTGAGTACTTTGAACTTGCTGTAGAATCTCCTTACATGCTCCTGGTTGCCCAGGTCCGCAAGGATCGGCAAGTGCCGCTGACCGCGGAACAGACGCCACTTTGGGGAATCGACAAGCTCAACATCCCGCGTTCGGATATCCCTGCCATCACGCACATCGATTACTCCGCCCGGGTGCAGACCGTCTGCAGGGAAACGAATCCTGACTATTATGACTTGATCAAGGAGTTTGAGAAAATTACCGGCTGCGGGCTGTTGGTCAACACCTCATTTAATGTCCGGGGCGAACCGATCGTGTGTACGCCCGCGGATGCATACCGGTGTTTTATGCGCACACATATTGACCATCTGGCGCTTGGGCCGTTTCTTCTCGACAAGGAGGCTCAGCCGGAGTGGAAGGAGACAGAGGAATGGAAGAAAACGTTCCAACTCGACTAAGCCCGGCCGAAGGAAGAAAGTTCGCTTTCACGGTCGGCGCCACCTTCCTGGCTCTCGGCCTTATCGCTTGGTATCGGCACCACCCGATAGCCTTGGCGGTGCTCGGCGGCATCGGACTGATGTTGTGTTTAGCCGGCATGATCGCACCGGGCATCTTGACGCCTGTTTATCAAATGTGGATGGGACTGGCACGTGCTCTTTCCAAGGTTACCACGCCGATTTTCATGGGGGTTGTCTATTTCATCGTATTTGCGCCCATGGGACTGGTAAAACGAGTAGCCGGGCGCAATGCACTTGTGCGCCGGGCCGGAATAGACGGATACTGGATCAGAAGAAATGAGCAACCCGGCGGGCGAAGTAATTTGGAGCGGCAGTTCTAGCGGAGGCAGCGAAGAATGAGTGAAGTTTCATTGCTGCGGGAACTCTGGGCCTTTATGAGGGTCCGCAAGAAATGGTGGCTGTTGCCCCTGATCATCATCCTGATGCTGGTAGCGACTCTTCTTGTTTTTGCGCAAAGCTCCGCTTTGGCGCCCTTCATTTACACGCTGTTTTGAGAGCTTGCTTCGAAAATAACTCGCCCAAAAACTGCAAAAGCAGCCGCGAATCTTGCCGGCTCGGAAGTCCAAGCCTATTCGTGTCATTCGTGGCTGCCTTTAAGAGATCATTGATTTTCATGCTCCCCCGGCGCCCAGCTTGCGGACTGGGCTTCAGGCGGGCTTTTTTGCGAGATGTAACTGAATTGTGAGATGTTTCCCTGAGATGGAGACCACTCCGAATTCGTTGTTGAAATCCTTGAAGATCAGTCGCCGATCATTTTTCTCCTGGACCTTGAGGTAGCTGTCCAGGTTGCCTTGCACATTTGCCAGTGCTTTCTGTGCCGCCTGCTCATTGGGATAATCCACCAGCACGAGGGAATACTTGCCGGTTGCATCCTGATAGACGCCGGAGACAGCCGTCAATTTACGGCCGAGCTGAAGAACGTCTCCATTGCCGAGCGTATAGATCGATTGCAGCGCATACGGGCCGCGGATCAGCCGGATCGAGGCTTTGTTTAATCCCTTTTGCGGCAGCAGCTCGTCCAACTTGACCGGTGTCTCCGCGGGCAGGCGGGACGCGATGTAGCGCGCAAAATCCAGCATGCCGGAGCGGAGTTTCTCGTTGCCCTCGGAGTTATTGACAATCACATAATAGCGGTCCCGCTTGAAAATGAGCTGAAACTGGTTCAGGTTGTGCCTCTCTGCAAAGGAAGGATCGGCGGACTCCTTTCCGCAATTCATCAAATAGATCCCGGTTGCAGCAACCGAGTCGGCCATGCGGTAAATCTCAACCTTGAACTCATCGGCCCCGGACTTTGCTGCCGCAGCGCCAGGCGTATAAGGCTGGACAGTGAGTTGTTCGAATCCGAACTCCAGGAAAATCTCCGCTCCTCCGTCGATATATCCATAAAGATCGCTCGCAGTGAAAATTCGTGAATTGCCGTTTTTCTTCCAGATCTGGAGAAAACCGTTCGGCGGCAGCAGGTCTGTGTCCGTGGCAAATGCTGGCAGCGGGGCTGAGCTTCCGAGCAGAAGAAACCAGAGAAAAATCACTGGCATCATATCTGCACCAGCTTGATTTTT
>Ga0315284_10003324_pt1 | contig 22812 bp, 17 predicted proteins | sample YL17G09_16_MG_FD_203696 | JGI IMG/M metagenome (GOLD analysis project Ga0315284, IMG submission 203696) | Sediment microbial communities from Yellowstone Lake, YNP, Wyoming, USA - YL17G09_16 | ecosystem: Environmental > Aquatic > Freshwater > Lake > Sediment | place: USA: Wyoming | collected... | reverse complement strand
GCGTCGGTGAGGGGGCGGCTACTTCACATTACGCAACGCTTCACATAAAATCCCTAATGTTGAGCTCAACATTACGGGTTGAAGTTTGCCCCAAAGGCGCCGAACGTCTGCAGGGAGATGACACAGCCGGGGCGGACATCGGTACGCCCGAACAGCGCCTGGAAGGTTTTCAGGATCGCGGCATAGGCCGTTTGCGACAGCAGGCCCAGCAGCTTGCGGTCGCGCTCGACGAGGCCGCGCAGGACGCGCGGGATGGAAAAGGTCCAGTGCCGGTGGGGGACGGGAGCGAGAATTTCTGAGGTGAGTTTTTCGGCAAAGAGCACGGAGCGCTTGGCCTGGCAACTGGAGCAGAAATTTCTGGTGCGGCATGAAAACGCCAGGGCCTTCTCACCGGCGGTTGCAATCTCCAGTTGATTCGGCGCTTCTCCTTGCAGCGCATCCGGGACCGGCGGCGCAAGCCCCCTGACTCCACAGGGCTAGCAATACTGATTATCTCCAGCACGGGCGTCAAGGAATGAATGACACAATGTCAACGTTATTGTGGCACAAGCTTATTGACAATCAGCAAAGTAATGGTGTGGCGCTGGTTAGTTAGGAGATGAGACCGCTGTGTTGGATGGCCATTTAATACAGTGTCATTTAATACTTGACATATTGTTTCTCCTCCTGTTATGTTTGCCCCGACAGGAGAGAAACCGTGAGTCCAAGAAAATCCAAACGCCGCGCCCTGCAAGCATTCAGGGCGTGGAACCCTCACCCGGAGAAAGTAAAGGCCCCGCTGTTCGTTTCCCATGCTTTCTTCGATCCCGAAGACAAGGCCCAGGTCAAGTACGAAATGCTCCGGCGCCGCGAAGTCGAAACCGCGCCCCTGGAGGTGACCTGCCATGAGTTTGGTTCTACCCGCGAGAGCTACCGTCACTTTCTCGTGCGATTTCGCTCGGAGGGGATGGGGGGGCTCTTCGAACGTAGGCGGGGCCGAAGACGCCCCCTCAAAGCCAACGACGAGGTTTGCATGCTCCTGCGCAGCGAGCATGCGCGCGACCCCAGCCTGGGACCGGAGGAACTGGCGCGTCACTGCCATGAGGAAACCGGCGTCAGTCTTAGCCGCCGAACCATCTATCGCGTCCTTGTCGACGAGGGCGAGAGGAAAAAAAAACGGCGCAGGAAGAAGCTTTTCTCCGGAAAGGGTTGAGGGCTTTCTGTGCTGGGGAGGCGAACATCAGGAGATTTATGAGCGTTGGCGACAGACCGCCCTTCTGGGCGGGGATGTCGCTTCATTCCTGCAGTGGGGAATGACCCTTTTGGCCCCCGGTTGCTTGGAGGGCAGCCGCCGTATCTACCAGGTAAAGCGACGTCGCGCCTCCATACGTGCTGGGGATTTCTCTCTCGGAGTTTTGTTTTCGCAGTTTGGCATCGAGTGGGGCCGGCTTGGAACCTGCCCGGAACGAAGCTCCGATCTGATGGAGGTGTGCCCATGAGAGTCGCTATTTACGCGCGCGTCAGCGACGACCACCAGAGGGAAAAACAAACGATCGAGAGCCAGCTGGCTGAAGTGCGCCAATTTGCGGTAGAGCACGACTGGCCTGTTGACGAACAACACATTTACATCGATGACGGGCACAGTGGCTTCTACCTGGACCGACCGGCCCTGGACCGCCTCCGCGACGCCGCCCGGGACGGGCTGATCGATCTTCTCCTGGTACACGATCCAGACCGCTTCTCTCGGAAATATGCCTATCAGGTCTTGTTGCTGGAAGAGTTCCAACGATGGGGAGTCGAGGTGCGTTTCCTCAAACAGGCGCCAGGCGACACCCCCGAGCAAAAGCTACTGGTGCAAATCCAGGGTGTCATCGCCGAGTATGAGCGGGCCCGCATTATGGAACGTACTCGCCGTGGCCGCCTGTTCTGGGCCCGCCAGGGACGCGCCGTCAGTGCGAAGGTTCCCTTCGGCTACTGCTATCTGCGGCCCAATCCCAAGGATGCCCCATCGATCGAAGTGAATGGGGCTGAGGCCGAGGTGGTCCGTCAGATCTTCCGTCGCCATTCCGAGGATCGGTGGAGCAGTCGGCAGATTGCCTTAGAGCTGACTGCTCTCGGGGTGCCGACCCCGATGGGGAAGGCATGCTATTGGAATCCAAGCAGCGTCAGGCTCATCCTGCAGAGCGAGGTATACTTGGGCACCTGGTTTCTGAACCGATATCGGCGCAGCAGCCCCGACTCTGGAAGGTCCCGCCCGCAGGTCGACGAAAGGTCTCGCGAGGAGTGGATTCCGATCCCGGTCCCGGCCCTGATCGATGCTCAGCTCTTTGCCCGGGCCCAGGAGATTCTACAGCAACGCCAGCAAGATCCTGACTCCTGCTTCAGTCCTCTACGACATCCCGACGCCTGCCTGCTCCGGCGACTGGTGGTCTGTGCCTCCTGTGGATACAAGATGACGGTGCTCCATAGCAATGCGGGCCGCGGGCATCTTTATTACTGGTGTCGAGGACCGGATCCGCACCGCATCAAGAACGGCTCGCCCCGCTGTCCTCACCCGACGGTCATGGCACCACGCTTGGATGATTTCGTTTGGTCCGATGTTGTGGCGCTATTGACCGATCCGGAGTTGCTGCTAGCGGCCTGGCAAGAGCAGCACGGCAGAGGTAATCTTCGCTACCAGGAGATCATCGAAGCAGAGAGCCGGCAACTGAAAAAACAGCTCGCCGACGGCCAGCAGCAGCGTGAAAGGCTGCTGATCGCGTACGAGCAAGGAGCCATCGAAATGGAGGAACTGGTTGGCCGCCGCAGGAGCCTCGACGAAAGGGCTCGCGAACTCCAGCATCGGCTGCAGGGCTTTGAGAAGGAAGCGCACGAACGGGTCGCGTTGTATACTCTCCGAGAGAATCTCGACGCAGTCTGCCGGTCCCTGGCGACCGGCCTGGAGACCATGAGCATGGCGCAAAAAATCAAGCTCTGCTTTCAGCTCATCGAGCGTGTTACGGTCGGTGAACACACCGCCGAGATCCACTACCGATTCCCCGTGTCAACGAATTGCAACATGCGGCCAGAACGCCAGCAGGTGCTCGTCGCGGCACTTCGGACAGCGAATTCTTGCGAAACCTCCTTGCAGCCGCCCGCAATCAAGAAACGCCTCCACCGACCGCGCGACCACCGGGCGCAAAGGTCCCGAGCGGGTCTCGAAACGTTCTTCGTAGGCCCGCACATAACTGTCAAAGTGAGTCTCAAACAACTGATAGAACCCGGTGCGTTCGGGATGTCTTGGCCGATAGGCAGCCGGCGTTTCCGCCAGGATGCCGCCGCCCGGACCCTCCGTCGGACAGAAGCCGGATGTGCGGGGCCAGGCGATTACCGGCGGGTGGCAAAAGGGCATGGCGGCCGTCGACCTCTCCGCGGCCTCAGGGCCGCGATAGATCTAACTGCCACGACGGGATTTGAGCCAGGGTTTGGCGGAGACGCTTCCGAGTTCAGATTTGCGGCAGGGTGTACTTCAACTGTGATTCGTTCAGGATCTGATCGGCCAGATGGAGTCCGCGCGAGAGGGCGCCGGGCAAACAAACCTGTCGACGAGTTCGGCGGCGTATGGCCGGGCATAGCGTCCCACGCCGACGCCCCGGGTCATCTTCGAGCCGGAGCCGATGGAAAACTGCCTCTGATAACCTTAACTGGATGGAACCACAACTTCCCAGATGCCCGTTCCATGGGAGTTAGGCAGGAAAGGACACAAATCCAATAAACCTACCACTTGCTCGCAATCATTTTGCGAAAGCCTCAACGAGAAAAGACCCTGATTTCTCAGATAGAGTTCGCGCAGAACACTGTTCAGGATCGACCGATGTGGGGCCCGCGAAATCCGGATGAGTCTTTCGGATACAGAAAAATGATGAAGGTTACCACTTCAATTGGCGGCAAGTTTTCTCCTGAACTGACCCCTGAGCTGCAAGCCGTCTGTTCGATGCTCCGATGCATGATCGCGGGCGAGGAGTACCGTGACAATGATCTGAAGACCCTCGTGCGATGTTTGAACCTGGCCGTAAGCGACCTCGAAGGCGGGATCGCGTACTTTAATATCGGCGAGCCTTGGTACCTGAAGGCGCAGGGCCCATTGCTGCGATTCATCGCCGACGATTTGGTGCGATTCTCTCGCCTGCTTGTGAAGGATGAGGCATTGTGGAAGCAGAATCCGATCGCCGTTTGCCCTCATTGCAAGGGTTTGTACCTGAAGGCCAAATCAAACCAGGAATTCTGCTCGACAAGATGCAGGGTCGCGCTTTGGGGCAAGACAAAAGGAAAGGCGTATTCTGCGAAAAAGCAGCGCGAATTCCGCAAAAACACGAAGGAAGCCCGCAAGCGGAAACAGCGGGCCGTAATCAGGTCGGTCCGGGAAAGCATTGCTGCGGGCAAAGCGCCGGCAAAATCCGTAGCGGATTTTTCACCGCCTTCGAGAAATACCACGAAAAAGAGCGCAATGCCTAAGAACGCTAAGTCCTGAATCCAGGCTGCAGTACAGGCCTTCGACTTGCGGCAGGTAGCTCAGTCTTGGCAAAGCACCCAATACGAGGTTTCGAAGCCGTTCCTGCGGCATGAGTTCCAGACAGGCGGGCCCAGATCTTGGCACCAGTGCGGTGCCCGGCGCCGGTGATTCTGGCAACTCGCCCTTGTTTTCCGACAAGGCCGAGGACAATCCCGCTGGCGCCAGTCTTTCCCAACGCCCGATACCCTCCAGAAACGGGCAGTTTCTTGAGCCGCTTGAAAACTCAAAAGGGGAGGCCGATCTCGATGCCGTCATGATTGAGAATCTTGCCGTCGAACTCGTCTGACAAAGCTCCGCCAATCAGCAGTTGGTTTTTGGAGCTCCAGCCCGCTCACGTCGGTTTTGAGTCGGGATCAGCAGCAGAACATCTGCACTCGTGTGGCTCTGTTTTCGTGCAGCAACTCGCTACTGGGCCGCGTCACAGCACCACGAAAGCAACGTATTTGCTCTCTGTTTTGTTTGTCAAGACCGTTTTGATAATCGTTTTAAAATCTCCGGATTTTTATCTCAGAGGCTTAAGGCAAGCACATTCGCGTGCGTAGAAGCGCGGTTGGAGCCAACCCATGTGGCGCAGCATGGCGGAGCGTTGAATATTACGCACGCAGGTTTGTTAAGCGCTTCTTTGGGATTTGAGTCAGATGAGGATATCAGCTTCTATCCTGATTGTGAGCGGCTACTTGAGTAAATAATAAGACTATTCCATCGCTACACCCGACCAATCGCGTGATTCGGCGCGATCAGACAAATCCATGTTCTGGTCTTTCATCGTTACCAGATTTCTTGAAGTCCCTTTGCCTGCTTTCTAGAAGCCCGCGCAAATCCCCTTTCATTCTTATCAGAAGCGCACCCTGAGTTCGTCGGAGATCTGGCGCTTCAGGATGTCGCCGAAGACGTGGTTTTGAATCGGGGTGTTGGCCAGGTTGGAAACCTTCAGCATGGCCAGGTACTTCGCATGGCTGCCCCAGCGTACGCCAGCGCCCGCATTCACAGCGGTATAGGCCTTGGTGGGACCGCCGTAAGCCGCGCCGAGCACGTCGGTCCAATATGCGCTGCCCACATAGCCGACGGACACATTGCCCAGGTAGCGCTTGTAATCGAAGTCCAGGCCTGCGTTGAACCGGTGCGTGGGCGGCAGATTGTAGAGGGAGACGTCGAAGTCCTTCGACTCCGGGCGCGCCTGCCAGGAATAGTTGCCAGATCCGCTGACGTAACGGTTGAATCGCACTTCCGCGCTGAGCTCAAGCCCCTTGTTTCTGACCTTGCCGAGGTTGTGGGCAGTGGAGAGCGAGGGCAATCCCAGGGCATCGAGCACGAAAGGCGGCAGCGGCCAGCCCGGCGGCGGATTCTGGGAGGTGTAGAAACCGATCGTTTCCCAGCCAACATCGTGCTTGCTGTCGTTGATATAGAATGCGGTGCCCAGGTTTGCGCGGCCTTTAGCCACGGTTGCCGTATAACCCAGTTCGTAGGCATTGAGCGATCGTTTAAGACCTGAGCGTGCGCGGCGCCCACGTAATACACGGATCCTCTGTCGCTTTCTGCCCCGCCACCGGAACGGTCAAAGGTCCCGATGCTGAACGTGAGGGTCGTCCCGAGCATTTCGCGCGGAGATTTGGTGACGATGTTGACGACCCCATTCAGGGCAATTGAGCCCCAAACCGCCGAGGCCGGCCCGCGGATAACCTCCACTTGCTTCACCTCTTCGAGGCTTGTGGGCACCATGCCCCAGTCGACACCTCCGAGATAGTATAGGTGGGCTGTGCGCCCGTCGACCACCGCCAGGAAGCCGCCGCCTCTGACATTAACGGCAAAACCGCGCGCCGATAACCGCTCCACGTTCACCCCTGGTACGGCGCGCAGCAGCTCCGCTATGTTCTGAGTCGGCAGATTCCGAATCGTCTCCTCCGGGATGACGGTCGCTGTGGCGGGAGCGTTCACCACTTCCTCCTCGAACTTCGAGGCAGTAACCACAACCTGGTTTTCAAGGCCGATCTGCAAGGTCGCGTCCAGCGGCGCGGTGTCGCCTGCTTCTACCCTTATTTCCTTGAAGGTGATGGTTCTGAAACCCTGTGCGTCCACGCTGACCGTGTAGCTCCCGCTTGGGACCGAGGGCATTATCCAGACGCCGACCTCATTCGTGGTTGCCCTGAATTCCGATGCTGTCTGGGCATTCTTCGCCAGAATTGCCGCTCCTGGGACGATCGCGCCTGATGGGTCTTTCACTGTGCCGGTCAGGCGTCCGGTCGTCGGAGCCTGAGCCGCCGCGATCGACGCAACAAACAGAATCAGGGTGAGAGAGAAGAAAGAGTGCCTTGACACCATTCGAACCATGCGACCCTCCTATCCCAGGCCCGCAACGACCAAGCATCCATTTGAATCTGTGACGGCTGCAGCAGGTTCAGATGCGATACCGCCAGTCTAACACGATTTTCGCGGGGCTCGCCTAGTCCTCGAGGGAGGCGTGGCCGAAGAGGGGCTGGCCGCCCAGGGAGGTATGGAAAGCGTAAAGCCGTCAGGGCGAGCACTAGGCCGAGTCCCGTGAGCCCGATCCCTGAATACCAGGCCGACAGCTGAGTGGTAATTGGGAAGCCCGTCAAGAGATTCACAAATAGAAACTGCATAGCGCATGCCACAAGGCCGTAGCGTACCAGCGTAAATACAACGCTTGCGACGATCAGTGTCCCCCAGATCCAAGGGATGAGGTGTTGGCTGCTGCCGCCGGCAAAACTGGCCATGAATACGATCACTGTGGCCACCGCTGCTACCCAAGTGCTTTTGAACAGGAGCCGAAGCAGGAACAGGAGGAAGAGCGTGCCCAGGCTGCCGGATATGCAGACACCCAGCAGTCCTGAAACGCCGGCCACAATCGCATGAGCACCCGAAAAGAGATACAGCGTTTTTAATAGAAGCCCAATATGCGGCAATACACTGGAGTCGCCGAACCACGAAGCCGAAGCATACATGAGACGGTTCATCAGCGCCCATACGACCCCCATAACGCAGCCCACGAGCAGGTCCCGGCCGACTAAAGGATCCCGAAAGCTGCCTGCAAGCAGGCGGTTCCAGGCAACCATCAAATCCGGCCAATGGCGCCGGACGAATGGCTCAATGGCAATATACATGAGCCAAAGCATGCCTGCATTGAACAGTGCCGAACCCGTGAACATGGTAAACCGGCCGAGTTCTCCGAGGGTTAGCGTGTGATGCTCGGCGAAAACCCAAGTAATCGCTCCCAACCCGAAAGTAAACCACGCCAGGCGGGCGGCCCCACGCCGATCACCACGCCCCATACGCAGGTTTCTCCGCGCGAATAATGCGCTTCCGCCAAGGGACCCCAGCGCGAGCGCGAGCGAGAGGATATTAGCGTTCCGCGAGCCCGAACCAATAAAAGGTGATGATGGGATCAGGCGGGTCGCAGGATCGCCCTCGTCCCATGGGGAGACTATCAATCGCCACGAAACAGGCTTTCCGCGGTAGGAAGCCGCTTCAATGCGCATCGACAGATCGGGGCGATCCGGCAGCACTCCTGTCCATGCCGCCCGCGCATCGGCATAAGTCAGCGTAGTCCATTCCGCGTCCACGGAAGTGCATCGCGCCGGATCGATGCCGGCCGCCTTGAAAAGCGCAGACCAGTCCGGCGGCCGGGCCGGGTTGGATGGTGGGTCCTTCTCCAGCGGGATCAAGCGCAGACCGGTCAGGTAACCACGGGAATCCAGCCAAACCAGGGATTCCCCTGGAAGCATCGGGGGATCTGTAAAATCCACTCCTCCTGTCACCCCTGGGGATTGGCTCGCCCCGAGGCCCCAATGTTCAAGGGTGCGAGGAGACTGCCGGTACCAAAATTGGATCGCAAGGGCGGGCGGATTGTCCCAGCGCGTAAACCATCGGTCGTTCGGCTGCGGATTTGGACTCTGCACACTGGACTCAAAGCCGGAGGCGCTGTCGGCGGGCGACTCGGAGTAACCGACATTCTTTAAGATTTCTCGCGCTTTGTTGGCCAGAACCTCCGGGGCCAGATCCACCGGGACGCGTTGAAGGAGACTAGCCCGTGGGACCAGCAAAACAAAGGCGCCTATCCCCAGGATCACGAAGGCCAGGCAGGCCCAGGCGATCCAGGGACGGAGTCCCTCCGTGCTTCCTGAGGCCGCTACCATCTCCGGAGACGGCGTCTCGCCCGCGGCCAGCGCCGCCGCCAGCGGATCGCCCCCGGGGAGAGCGGCCGCCACCTGCACCACGGAAGGCGGGCGCTGGCGCGGATCCTTCTCGATGCAGCGCGCGATGACGCGCTCTATGATCGGATCGATATCTCTCGCGATTTCCGAAGGGGCAGTTGGCGGCGCGCCCTCCTTCTTCGCCCGCAGCTCCGCCAATGATTTCGCTTCGAAGGCGCGCCGGCCCGTGTACAGTTCGTAGAGCACCAGGCCCAGCTGGTAGATGTCGCTGCGCACCGATGCGCCCTTGCCGGCGAACTGCTCCGGCGCCATGTAGGCCGGCGTGCCGGAAACGTCCCCCGCCGGCACCTCTTCCCCAGCCGCCACGGCCAGGCCGAAGTCGGTGATGCGCACGTGGCCGCGGCCGTCGATCATCACGTTCGCCGGCTTCAGGTCCCGATGCAGCACCCCCTTGTTGTGCGCCGCCGCCAGCCCCGCGCACAATTGCCGCGCCACGTCGAGCGCCTTCGTCCCGTGCAGGTTGCCAATGCGCTTCAAGAGCGACGCCAGGTCCTCGCCGTCGATGTACTCCATCGTCAGGAAGTGCCGGCCGTCGAGTTCGGAGATGTCGTAGACGCGGCATATGTTGGGGTGCGAGACCTGCCGCGCGATGCGCACCTCGGCGTAAAAGCGCTCGCGGCGCACGGGATCGTCGGCCAACCCCTTGGGCAGGAACTTCAGCGCCACCGCCCGCCCCAGCTTCAGGTCGTCGGCGCGGTAGACCTCGCCCATGCCCCCGCGGCCGAGCAGCCCGATGACGCGGTACCGGCCGGCCAGAACCATGCCGGGCGTGAATCCGCCCGCGGGCATCGGGCCGGAGGAAATCAGGCGGCCGACCGGAGAAGAGATCATCGGCGCGCCCGCATCCGGCGAGGGCGAGGCGGGCGACCCCGCGGTTTCGGTGGGCATTTGCGAGGCTGAAGCGACCGGGGCGCCGCAACTGTTACAGAAGCGGCTCTCCGCCGGCACCTCCCTGGTACACGATGGACACTTCATAGCTGCCCCTCTCGTGTCAACCGCAGGCTGAACAAAATCCTCGCCGTGACGGGCCTGCCACTCTGACTGTGCGGCTTTTATAGCGCGCAACCAGGTGAAGTAGCAACCCGGAAATGCGAGTGTGAATGATGCCATGTCTTGACGCTTTCGCCTGGCGGCCCGGCAAATTCGGGCAAGGGCAAAAAGACGAAATCGGCAAAACCTGACACCAGGCGGCCCTCTGGCAGACGGATGCGGAGGAAATGAGTCAAGCAGCAGCCGGTGCCGTAGGGATCTTGGTCAGCTCGTTTGCGAGCCGCTGTTCCGCATGCCACAGATCATAGGCCTGCTGCATTCGAAGCCACAGGCCGGGTCCGTTGCCGCAAAACTTGCCGAGGCGCACGGCCATGTCCGGCGTTACCCCTGCGTCGCCGGCGAGGATGCGATGTAGGGTCTGCCGCGAGACCCGCAACTTTCGCGCCGCCTCGCTTACAGAGATCCTCAAGGCCGGAAGCACATCTTCCCTAAGCAGCTCGCCAGGATGCGTCGGCTTCCTGCGCGGCCGGGCATTTACCACATACTCACGGGTCATAGCACCTTCTCCCTCAATGATACTGTTCCAAGTCAACGCGATAGGCATCGCCTTCTGCCCATTCGAAGGTGATGCACCATGGGCCGTTGACATGCAGGCTGTATCGTGTCGGCTTTCCCTGCAGCCGGTGGAATTGCATCCCGGGCAGATGGAGGTCTGTCAGCGCTCCCGCCTGATCCAAGGCATCCAGGCGCCTCAGAGCTCGCGCTTGCAGGTCAGGGCGCACTTTGGCGCTCGTGCCGGTTTGAAAAAGCGCCTTGAGTCCAGCGTGCCCGAAGCTTTTAATCACTCCGCCATTGTAAAGCAACGCTTGACACATGTAAAGGTTTGCGATACAGATCCCGCAATTTAGCCAGCATCTGCCGTTGCGGTGAGCGGTGTAGTGAAAATCGCAGGAGAATTCTTGCGGAATTCCGGGAAAAGTCGGGGAATATCGGGGACCCACTGAAGCTGCACAAAGCCTTTGTAGACGCGGCTTTTGCTGTAGTTTCAGTGATTTACGGGGTCGCCCTGGGTGGGGTTCTCAGCCATCAAACCAGGGTTCGAATCCCTGTAGCGCTACCAAATCCCCGTGCACAACAAACCAAAGTCTTTAGGCAATTTTCATCTGTGCGCCGCGACGTGTTCGCCATCCAGGACGAGATCTGCCAGGTACGGGGAATTCCCAAGGACCGCGTCCTCGCGAAATATTTTGCGGGCCGTCTCATCGCTCAGGGAACCTGCAGCGAACCGGGGGGTCAGGCCTGGAAGATTTCATTCTTTCCCTATGTCGCTCAAAGCACCCACGGTTGTCGAAAAGTGAAATCTTCCAGGCCTGACCCCCGGTGCGCGCCACGCTATCGGCGCCAGGCGCTTACCAGCTGAAAGATTCCGAGCAGAGCGAGCGCGCTTGCCGACAGGACCAGAAGCACTCGCCGGCTGCGCGTCCCCAGGAATCGCGTTGCCCCGAACAGCAGGATGATCGCCGCCAATGTCAGAACCATGGTGCCGTAAAATGAGGCCGCAAGCGCCACCGCGTGGCCCCGGCTCTGTGCCCAGGCGCTCAGCATCTTCGGGCCCAGCACAAGGGTCCAGCCCAGGTAGGGATTGGGATTCAGGATATTCACCGCAACCGCCTGCAAAACCGTGCGCGGTGTTGAATCCTCTTCAACGTGAGGTTCTCCGGTCTTGGTCCCGGTCTGCGAGAAAGCCGCCCAAGCGAGGTAAAGCAGGAGGAATCCTCCCGCGGCCTGCAGGAACCGCTCCATGCCCACGGGGAGGCGTCGGAGAACGAGCAGTACAAGCACGGCAATGGGACCGTCGCTCAGGATCGGAGCGAAGGCCGCAGGCAGCGTGCGGCGCCAGCCCTTCAGCGCCACTTGAGACAACAGGAAAGCCTGTAACGGGCCCGGCTGGATGGCGCAGGCGAAGGCATAACTGGAGCCGAAGAGAATATTCTCGATCATATTGTGCATCGCATGGCTTGAGTTATGGGAACATAGATGTCTTCCATCCGCAGCATCGCAGGCCGGCACACCCGCGTTCGGAAACAATGTAAATCCGGTTTGGCGGCAGCGTGAGGCCCATTCTACAGGTGTCCTTTCGCGATGGCGAGATTTCTCTCTGCGATTCAAACAGTGAGAAAAAACCTAGCCACGAATGGCACGAATAGCACGAAAGGAGAGAGGGGCCACCAAGGGAGTGCGATTTTGCCTCCTCCCCATGGCGCAACGCTTCGCGCTGCAACATTCTGGCGCCAATCTCGCGGGAAAGCGCTCCCGGGGCCGGAGATAGATGAGCAGCTCGAAGGCGCCTTCCCGCCAGGTTGCCATTGCAGGTCCTTGGCGAAGGGCGGCTGGAATCCCTGTTTCAGTAGTGCTGATATGCGGCTTCGAAAAGGGCGAGGATGTTCTGCGGGGGGACTCCGGCTTGGATATTGTGTTCGCTGGCGAAGACGTATCCGCCGCCGGGCATGAAGGCATGTACGTTGTGCGTCACTTCTGAGCGCACGCGCTCCGGCGTCGCAAAGGGGAGCACGTGCTGCGCATCGATCCCGCCGCCCCAAAAAACCAGCTTCTTGCCAAATCGTCGCTTGAGATCGGCGGGATTCATGTTGCGGGCACTGGTCTGCACCGGGTTCAGGATGTCGACGCCGTTGTCCAGCAGGTCCGGGATATAGCCGGCACAGCTGCCGCAGGTGTGATACCAGATCTTGGCCCGGGTCCGCCTCTTGATCTCGTCGACAACGCGGCGCTGCCGTGGCTTGACCACAGAACGGTAAAAAGCAGGCGAGAAAAGCGGTCCGTGCTGCCCAGCGATATCGTCGCCGATCATGATGATGTCGAGCAGATCGCCTGCCTGATCCAGGAATCCCCGCATCCATTCGATCCAGAAGTGGCTGGTCCGGTCGAGCAGCGCCTCACAGAAGGCCGGGTTTTCGACGGTGTCGATCAACCACTGCTCCAGCCCGCGCATATACCAGCAGAGTTCATAGGTGACGCCGCAGATGCCGCTCGAGAGCGCATAGCCGGTATTGCGGCGCAGGTTCGCGGCATGTTCGCGCACTCCCGTGAAACGGGTGGCATCGCTGCCGTCAGGAAAATGGTAGCGCTCCAGGTCCCGGATGGTGGCATGGGCGAGAGGATGATGGCTGATGTCCATGTACAATCCCTGATCGTCAGGCATGGACCACACGACGCCGAACTCATCCCGCAGATCATGCCACATACGCCCATGCCGCCAATTCTGCTCGATCCCACCCCGGAATCCGTCCGGCCCGTGCGCCGTGACATAGCGGATGTCCACACCGAACTTCTGCAGTATCGGTTCCGAAGGGACCGCCAATTGCTGGACCGGGTCCAGAATGCGGATTTCCTCCTCCAGGCCCAGGTGCCTGAGAAGATCCTTGTAGGCCTTCACATGAATGCCGGTCTGAAAGCCGCCCAGATCGATAGGAACGCGATCAGGCTCCTCGTGGTTCAACGCGGCCAGCACCCGCTGCCGGGATGTCATTCGTTCGGCGGTTTGCATAGGCTCTCTTCCATCATGCATCAGCGCACGCGGTGCCACAATTCGAACGGTTGAAATAAGCCATACCCGACCGTCGAGTACTGGCTCCCCGGCGGCGGGCCGGGATTCGGCGCTTTTTGAAACATCCCAGGCCAGGCCGTGCCGAGAGCGGGATTGCCGTGATGCGGTCCAAGTGTGTTCTTGAGCGTGCCGATGACGGTGACCGCAATCTCATTTGTGCCTGCTTTCATGTGCTTCGAGATCTCCAATTGCCAAGGCGGCGCATAGATTACGCCCGCGTCTCTGTCGTTCACCTTGATCCTGGCGACGCTGCCGTACCATTGCGGCAGTCTGACAAAATAATCGCCGGCCGGCTTCTGGATTTGGAATGAGGTTTTGTACACCATGCCCTCGGCGTAGAACGGCATCCCTTGCTGGTTCCAGGGACCGAGTGCGCCCGGCATTTCGGGCACGATCACAAATCCCCGGTCAGCCGGCCTCAGCCCAAAGTCGCCGAGCAGGTAAACGGGCTCCAGCTCATGGTAAATAGTGAACGGCGCGGCCTTCAGGACGACCTCGTTGGCACCGATACGCGCACAGGTGGCAATGTCGATCTTGCCAAAGGACCGATCGAGCCACCATTGATCCCGGACGGCGCTAACCGGCTTGCCGTTGCAGAGGATCGTATAGAGATCCGACCGCTCGACAACGAGGGTCAGCGTCTGCGGCATGCGATCCTCAATGGCGAATCGGTAGGTTGCCTCCACGCCGCTGTCGGGCGCGAATTTCAGGTTGATCAGCTCATCGCGGAATTGGACCGCACTGTCCCACGGATCGCTTCGTGCGCCGTTGCGCTGGAACGCAAACTGCGATGCCTGGTAGAAGTAAGTGTCCGTGCGCGCTTCGCCGCCGGCGCGGATGTCCATGTAGTCGAGGAGGAGTACATTCGGAGCGATGCGCTCTATGGCAACGGGTCCGGCCGGGGCGACGGCCGCGAATTCGTGCGCGGCGGGTCGCGGCGATTTGCGTTTCTCTCGTGTCAAAAAGAGCAGGCGCGATCCTGCCGGCAGCAGCTCGAAGGATGTGCGGATGCGCCCGCCGTTCGGTTCGAACGGAACGGCCCGGATCACGCCGCTCTGCGGATCCCATTCCTCCACGCCTCCTGCTGCCGCCTCGACAGATCCGGAAACGGGCGCATTCATGCTCGTGTTTACGAGAAAGAGCAGCTCCCCATCCTGAAGCTGCCGGCGGTGGTGATAAAGGATACCTCCCGAGCCGGCCGCACGCGTAATGGCAAAGCCATCTTTGTTCTCGCGCAAGAGCAAGGCGGGAAGAGACTCCGGCTCTACTTTCCTCCATCCCGCCAGGGAAGCGATCGCCTGGCCGCGCGGCGACAGACTGCCATCGATGCGCTCCGGCGGCACGGAGCAGGAGATCAAGGAGCCCCCGGCCTTCAGATAGCGTTCCAGCAGATCCGCCGTTTTTGCATTCAGATTCTCCGTCATCGGCGGCAAGATTACGGTTTGATAGGAGCGATGCCCGACGCGCAGCGCTTTCCCGTCGATGCTTGCATGACGGGCGAGGACATCTTCACAGCCGAGGTCATACTCGACCTGCGCCTTTTCGAGATCCACGACCAGCTTCTGAAACGAATCTCCCAGCTTCGCAAGCTCGGACGGGTTGCCGGTGGCCGAGTTGAGCATCCAGGCGCTGGTTGTAGGTTCCAGGAGCAGGATCTGGTGGATCTGCTCGCCCTGCGAGAGTGCTAGCGACAGGCGCGCAAAATAGGAGGCGGAGGCCTCATACGCGTTCCACCAGGGCTCGTGATAGGAGAACGATTGGGGATGATCGCGTTTGCGGGCGCCGCGGATGCTCACGTAGGAAAGGTGCGGGTCGAGCGTGTTGACCCCCAGCGCGTACATCCAGTCCCCGATGCGCTTCATATCCACGAAGCGCAGGTCCCAGCCGCCGGCGCCGTAGGCCTCGCACAGGGTGCGCGCGTATCCCAGCTGGTTGGCAAGACTCGAGATTTCCTTGACCGCCCGGACGTTGCCGAATTGGGCGTGGGTGTCCTCCGCATATTGATTCATGAGGATGTCGATCCCGGGCCGCTGCTGCCAGGCAGACATGGCCATGTTGTCGGGGACACCCAGGCAGTTGGGCCACTCGTGCTCCCAGTAGTGTCCCGAGAACTCGAGTTTGTTGCGCTCGCAGTATTCATAGTAGGGGCGAGCCCAGCGCTCGATGAAAAGATCGAGAAGCGTTTGAAAGTAGTTGTGACGAACCTTTTTCCAGTCACCCACGGGAGACTGAAGGGCCGGCAGATGCTCCAGCAGCGAATAGCCCCAACGCTTCTCGAACTGCTGCGGCAGGTCGTCGGTCCACGGCAGGTTGCCTGCGGGCCGCACGTGGGGCTCGTCGCTGAACACTCCCGGCACCCGCCTGCCGAACTCGCTGCCGACCATCTTCCTGTAAGCGTCCAGCGTGATTTCCAGAAATTTCTGCGTGACGCCCGGGTAGAGGAGGTCCACATAGGACTTGCCCCCGTACCATGGACCCGGCTGCGCCCTCGCGATGGAAGCGGCAAGATAACTGCCCCGCGGCAGCTTGCTTCCTACACGGATCTGGCGGCTGACGTCTTCATAGCCGGTGTCGCTCAAGCTGTATACGGCGATCAGCTCATCCGACCACTGGGGCGGCTCTGCGCTCGGCTGCAAACGGAGGCCGCGCCCGCGTGATTCGGGCATGGCCTCGGGAACGAAGCCCCCGGCAAATCCCGAGGGGTAGGAGTTTTCATCGTAGATCCACAGATTCATATCGAGACGCCCGGCTTCTTTCAGGGCGAGCTTCCACAGGCGGAACCATTCTGCAGAGAGATACGGCGTCATGAGCCCCGGGCGCGGATGGACAATCGCCTGCTTCACTTTCTGTGCCGCAAGGTCGCGCAAGGTGCCGAGAACCTGCTCATCGGTCAGTTGGTCGTTCCAGACCCAGAGCGGAGCCACAGCATAATCGCGAGGGGGATCGGCGAACCGGCGCTTCACCCAGGAAGATGAGACCGTATCCGAGGCCAGGAGCGAGGCAGCTACAACCAAAACGAAAAGTGCACAAATGGGCAGCAGAAGACGAGGCATTGTGGACCTCCCATAGTCGTGCAGTCTGGGCGCGCCGCTGTTCGTACCAGTCTGCGCCAAACTTTGACGGAATCGCGTTACAACTTCGGTATGTATCCTCTATTTCTATTGCTTCGTTGCCCACGGCGCAAGCGAAATTCACGTGCGATCGTCCGGGGATCGCTGGAAAGGCAGCCATGAATGACACGAGAGTTCGTGTCATTCATGGCTGCCTCTAAAAAGATCATTGATCTTCGTGCACCTGAGAGACTGTGCCAGCGGTCCGGGTGAAGGTCATGCAGTTTGGCGCATGCGCACCACAAGATCGACCTCGCAATCGAGCAGATAGAGCAATGAAATGAGTTGGCTTGCGGATTTTTTGCAGTTCGCGGGATCGAGGAGACGATAGAACTGGGCGGCCGAAGTGCCAAGCCGACGAATAATCTCCCGCTTACTCAGCGGACTGGCCTTCACTCGATTCAGCGCCTCGAGGGTCAGCTTGTAGAGAAATAGGTCTTTCAAATACCCAGGATCCTCATTGTATTCGAGGACTTGTTCCACATGCACCGCCCCCTCCGCTCCGGATTCGATCCGGTAGGTGAAGCCCTCGCCGCCCAGGTCCGAATCAACAAAAGCCCCGACCACCTTGTTTTTCGGCCCAGGGCGCGGATCACACATGGCATATGGGTAGAAGAGCGCCCTTCTCGCAATCTTCACCTCGAATACTCTCCTGCGGTTATTGTGAGTGACTCTGCAAATCTTCATAGCAGGCCTTCTGTGTCGAGCGTCCGAATCAGATCAAGCACCCTGCTGGTTGCCCGGCCCTTCATCGCCACTCTGTTGTCAAGGTCCCACTTCAGGACCAGCTTACCATCACGATAGACATGAACATGCCGCGGGCTATGATCACCTTTCCATGCCACAAATACGTAGTTGGCCCTGCGAACCTTAGTCAAGAATAGTGTTACCTCATGCGGTAACGTTTGTCAAGATCGTGCCCGCCTGCCGTTTCGCCGGATAGGCATTGAAGAACTGTCTCTGCCCGTATGCCGCCGTCATTGCGGAGACCCTTGAGGGCGCCATATCCAGCGGCCCTTCGGCGAACAATGATCTTCTTTGATCTCAGCTTAGCTATTTCTCAAATCACTCTAACGGTGTAATCACTGATTTGAGCGATTCTTTGTTTAGATTCGGTGAGGGGTTGGCACAGGCGTAGTGCTTTGGGCCGAGCATAATGACACCTAATAGAGGCTTGCAGCCGCGGGTTGCGTTCGATTTTTTTACCCCTGTTTTTTCACTCCAGGGCAGAGCTACAATTCCCCGTGGCAATTCGGAGATGGATTATGTCGCAGCGGTTTTCTGTGCGGATATTTGTACAGGTCATGTTCATTGCGTCGATTGCGCTCGCAGCCGATGTCCGGAAATCCAGCTCCGGCGCTGTCCGTGTCTGTGTGATCGCCGTCCACGACTCCGGTCTCTTTACCATGTGCCCTTCGGGAGCACTTATCAAACAATGGGGGTACCCCGGCCGTACACCCAGCATCGAGATCATTCAGAATCCTGAAGGCCCGCGCCTGGGGCTGTCGCCCCATTTCATTCAATTGGATCGGCCTGTCCTGGACCGTTCTCGTGCCGATTGGTGGAATATCATCGGGAAGCTGCCGGGCAATTGCCCCTCGGGGAGGATCGATCTCGACTTGAAAAAGGGGATCGAGAAGGAATTTGCGAAGCAGGGTGACTATCAGCTCGTGGATTCTGCCGAGACGGCCGACTTGGTGTTTCTGGCTGAAGGACTTTACGCCGATGCGTCTTCCGGTTTCGTCGGCGCCCAATCGGTTCGCTACAGGTCCGCCGGAATGCCCATGCTCGCCCTGGTCATGGCGGTGGTTATTCCGGCCAAGGTTTTCACTGGCGATCCGGCCGACAGCGATATTCTCCTGGATGCCAAACTCTGGGGAGGCGCGGAAGCCTGGAAGTCGGCGCCGGCCGAGGTCGACCGCCTGCCGGCTTCCGTGCCAGCGGCACTCGACCGCCTGGTAGGTCATTTCATCCATCGGGATGGGGAACAGGCGACGTTTCCGCCGCTTTGTGCTCCCCGGATTCTGGTCCCATGGGTCGACGGATCGGGAATGCCTCTGGCAAAGGCCAAGCCAAAGAGCGCAACCGCAGCATCGCCGGCGCCGTCCGGGAATCCCGCGGGTGCCCCGGCTCGGGACAGCGTCATCCGGGTCAACGTTGCGCTTGTTACCGTTCCCACGATGGTGAGCGACTCGGCCGGCAAGCATGTCCCGGATGTGCCTGCGCAGGATTTTCACGTTTTCGAAGATGGTATTGAGCAACCGATCGACCGCGTCATTCCGGAGGTGACCCCTTTCAATGTGGTGCTGATGCTGGACACCTCGGGCAGCACTCTCTTTAAGCACAGCGAGATTACCGAGGCGGCGCTGGCTTTTGTGCAGACGCTTCGTCCCGAGGATCGCGTCATGGTGGTCTCATTCGATTCCTACATTTACCTCGACGCCGCTTTTACCAGTGATCGTGCGGTTTTACGGCGAGCGATCCTGAAAACTGACACCGGTGCCGGGACACGGATGTACGATGCGCTGGACATGGTCCTGACGGAATGCCTCACCCGGGTTCACGGGCGAAAGGCGATTGTGCTTTTTACAGACGGGATCGATTCACAAAGCTGGCTTGCCCGCTTCGGCAATTATCAGAGCAAGGTGGAGGAATCGGATGCGCTCGTCTACGCAGTCCAGTTTGACACCATGGTGACCACACCCGCTTCACAATATTTAAAGGGACTCAGCGAAAACAGCGGCGGCAGGCTTTTCCTCGCCTCCACAATTCCCAGCCTCGCCGGAGCTTTCGCAGAAATAGCCGATGAGCTGCAGCACCAGTACACAATCTGCTACTACCCTTCCATTCCGGGCAATGATGCCGCCTTTCGAAGGATCCAGGTGACCGTCGACAAGCCGGGCACAAAGATCCGGGCTCGGACAGGATATCGCATTACCGTGCGGTCGCCGCAAACTGACTGATGGTTTCCGCGAACCAGCCGACGGGAAAATCAAGCCACGAATGACACTTCGTGCCCCGCGGCCACAACCAAATGAAGAAGTCAGAAGTCAGAAGACAGAATGAACCGCGCCGCAGTCTGGGGAGGCTGCGCCTGGATGCGAAAGAGCTCCAACCATCTTGCCTTTCTTCTGACTTCTGTCTTCTCTCGCCGGAAGGTAAATCCTTTTCCACTTGGCAAAGATTTGCTCGTAGATAGCACGAATGGCGCAAAAACGGTACCATGTGCCTTGCCGCCGGTGATTTTCATGGTACATTCGCGCCATGACTCGGCAATCGTTGCCACCAGCTTCTAAGCAAGGTGAGCCTCTATGCCCAAGAACGACGAAAAATCGAAGCCCGGGATTTCGAGCCTCCATCCGACGGTGAAAGCGGCCGGATGGGTAAGTCTGTTCACGGACTTCTCCTCCGACATGATTATCCCGTTATTGCCGCTGTTCCTGAAATCCACGTTGATGAGCGGCATGGCATTCATCGGCCTGATTGAAGGAGCGGCCGAAACCACCGCAAGCATCCTCAAACTCTGCTCAGGATATATTTCGGACCGGCTGCGCAGGCGCAAGGCGCTAGTGCTGATCGGCTACACGCTTTCATCCATCGCCAGACCGCTCATGTCGGTAACGCAAGCCGCATGGCACGTCCTCCTCTTGCGCATCACCGACCGCATCGGCAAGGGAATTCGCACCAGTCCGCGCGATGCCCTGGTCGCCGATTGCACGCCTCCGGAAATCCGGGGCCTCGCCTTTGGATACCAGCGTGCGATGGATAACGCGGGCGCGATTGTGGGTCCACTCGTAGGAGCCGGGCTGTTGTGGGTCTTCCAGCGCCACTTTCTATGGGGCGAAGCTTATAGTTTCCGCGTGGTTTTTGCCGTCGCTGCAATTCCGGGGCTGCTGGTGCCATTCATCATTGCGCGCTATATCCAGGACACACCACTGACAGCCGCAACGCAGGGCTCTGAGATTGAAAAATCCATTGTCAAAGATAAGCGGGCAAAACCGCTGGGGGCCAGATTCTGGACTTACATGGCGGCTGTTTTGCTCTTCACTCTGGGCAACTCCTCCGACGCTTTCCTGATCCTGCGGGCAAACCAGGCAGGACTGCCGGATTGGCAAATCCCGCTGCTTTGGGCTGCATTCAACGCCATCCGAACCTTCAGCTCTGTGCCCGGCGGGCGGCTCTCCGACCGCGTGGGCCGCAAGCCCATGATCTTCGCAGGCTGGCTGATCTATGCCGTTTCCTACCTGCTGTTCGGCGTCGCTGGAGCCGCCTGGCAGATGTGGGCGCTCCTTCTCTTCTACGGTCTCTACTACGGATGCGTGGAAGGCACAGAGCGAGCCTTAGTGTCCGACCTCGTTGGCCCGGAGTTGCGCGGCACAGCCTATGGCATTTTCCACGGCGCGATAGGCCTCGCCGCACTGCCCGCCAGCCTGTTGTTCGGATTTGTCTGGGAATCGGCGGGCCAACCCTTGCCTGCCTTCCTGATGGGAGCGGGCTTCGCCGGCTTCGCAGCCATCGTATTGTTTTTCGTCCGCTGCGAATAACCGGCTCTCGAGCGCTGACAGATCCTAAGCTATGCTATCATTTTCCGCGGGGGAGTTATGACTGGAAACGAGACCACTTTGGCCGGCAATATCACTCCGGTAGCGCAAGATTCCGAGCACAAACCACTGCCCGTCGTCTACATTGAGGAACCCGTCACCATCACAATTTTCGGCGCCTCCGGCGACCTCACCCTTCGAAAACTTGTTCCGGCGTTCTACGCTCTCTATTGCCAGGGATTGTTCTGCGACCGGTTCGCTATTGTCGGATACGCCAGAAGAGATTACAACGACGAAAGCTTCCGTGCACGAATGCGTGAGGCTGTGAAATCCTTCAGCCGGCTTCCCATCGATGAAGCGCAATTGAACCAGTTTATCGGCAGGCTCTTCTATCATCAGGGCGATTTGGATAACCAGGAAGACTACCGGTCGCTGAAAGTCCGTTACCAGGATGAGGAGAGATTTCCGCCCAATCACGTTTTTTACCTGGCGATTACACCGGAGCATTTTTTGCCGACGATTGGCAATCTCAGCAAGTCATCATTGATCTGCACTCCTCACGGCAAACCCTGGTCCAGAGTCGTCATCGAAAAGCCGTTCGGCCACGACCTCGAAAGTGCACGGAAGCTGAATCAGGACGTGCTCGCATATCTCGACGAAGCGCAGATCTACCGCATCGATCACTATCTCGGAAAGGAAACGGTTCAGAACATCCTGGGTTTCCGCCTGGCCAATTCGATTTTCGAGCCCGTCTTCAACCGGCACCACGTGGACCATATTCAGATCACCGCCGGTGAAACTGTGGGGATGGAAAGCGGGCGCGGCGCCTACTATGATTCGGCCGGCGCCTTGCGCGACATGGTCCAGAACCATCTGCTCCAGCTTCTGTGCCTGGTCGCGATGGAACCCCCAAGTAACCTGACTGCCGACGCGCTCCGGAACGCAAAGGTCCAGCTTATGAATTCGCTCCTGCCTCCCGCAACGCACGAGATGAGCGCGAAAACGGTTCGTGGTCAATACCTGGCGGGGGAAGAGAATGGTAAACCGGTTCCTGCCTACGTGAATGAAGATCGTGTGGCGCGCGACTCCAGGACGGAATCCTACTGCGCGCTCCGGCTCGGCATTGAGAATTGGCGTTGGGCGGGCGTGCCGGTGTATCTGCGCACCGGCAAAAGACTGAAGAAACGCCTGACGGAGATCGTCATTCGATTCAAGCAGCCTCCGCTCCAGATGTTCCGGGCGGTGGAATGCGTGGGCGATGTCTGCGACCTGACCCTCTCCCAACCCAATATGCTGGTATTTCGCATTCAACCGGATGAGGGGATATCGCTGCGTTTTTCTGCCAAACGGCCGGCGATGCAGTTTGTGGTCGAGAGCGTGGCGATGAACTTCTCGTACCTCCAGACCTGGAACCGGTCCTTGCCGGAAGCCTATGAGCGGCTCTTGCTGGACGTGATGCGCGGCGATTCCACACTGTTTACCCGTTCCGATCAGGTTGAAGCCGCATGGCAGGTGATGGATCCCATATTGCGCGCCTGGGAGTCGCAGCCACACCTGCCCATGCACACTTACCTTCCCGGTTCCTGGGGCCCCGCAGCAGCCAACGACCTGCTCCGGCAGGATGGACGGGCCTGGAAGAATTCCGAGTAGTTGACCCTCCAGGGAGGAGACCGCAGGACGCCCGCAGGAGAATGACAGGGGCATTGACTCAGGCCAGGCAAATCGAGCCGGAAATCTGGCCGCTTCTTGTCCGGGCATTTCGAGATGCCGATGGCGACGTCCAGGC
>Ga0315284_10003323_pt1 | contig 22818 bp, 32 predicted proteins | sample YL17G09_16_MG_FD_203696 | JGI IMG/M metagenome (GOLD analysis project Ga0315284, IMG submission 203696) | Sediment microbial communities from Yellowstone Lake, YNP, Wyoming, USA - YL17G09_16 | ecosystem: Environmental > Aquatic > Freshwater > Lake > Sediment | place: USA: Wyoming | collected... | reverse complement strand
TTGTCGATCTTGAAGACAAGAAGAACGTTCTTTTCAGAAACCTGTCAGGCGGCTTGAAGCAGCGTTTAGGAATAGCTGTTGCCTTGGTTAATGATCCTGAAATGGTGTTCTTAGACGAGCCCAGCTCCGGTTTAGACCCGAAAGCGCGTCACAGTGTGTGGCATCTTATCGACGGGCTTCATAAGAAAGGGAAAACAGTTTTCTTGACAACACACTACATGGAAGAGGCTGAAGTTCTTGCTGACCGTGTGGGCATTATCCACAACGGCAGAATCGTCGCATTGGACAGCCCTGAGAATCTTATCTCTCAACATGGCACAAGGAACCTGCTCATACTGAAGAAGACAAGTCCAAAAGCCGTTCCAAACATAGAGAAACTCGGGATAAAAGCAAAATATGACGGAGCAACTGGAGACGTCACCGTCCATCTGAACCATTCTGTAGGGGTTTCGGAAATCCTGCACGCCTTGAGCAGCACAGACGTTCCCTTCGGCGAGCTGCAGCTTAAACACTCAAGCCTTGAAGACGTGTTTCTCAACTTAACAGGCGTGTCGTTGGGAGAGGAGGAAAGCAACATATGAGTCACGTAGCCATTGATTTGAAAGCAAGTCTCAAAGCGTTCTGGCGCGACAAGAGCACCATCTTCTGGACCCTTGCCTTTCCAAGCGTTCTGATACTTCTGTTCGGAGCCATCTTCAGCCAATCCTCAATGAGATATGACCTTTACGTTCAAAACCAGGACATGATAGATGGAAAGGCAACGTACTGGTCTGACAGTTTCATAACTATACTCAACTCCACAAACGCCTTCAACATCCAAATGGTTGACGCATCAATCAACGGCACAGACTACGCGCTGGCAAACAGACTGAGCACACTGCTCATAATTCCATCAGGGTTCAACACTTCTGCAAACATGGCCTTATACACTAACGGCACCACAACTGCAAACATCACCCTTGTCTACGACCAGTCCACATCTTCCGCGCCTATAGTGCAGAGCATCGTGATGAGCATCGTTGACAAGCTCAACTTCGAGCTTTCAAAAGGAGTCAAGTATCTGGCTGTTCAAGGCTTGACAATAGCGCCGAAACGCTTCAGTTTCATCGACTTCTTTCTCCCCGGAGTCATCGGCATGACGGCTATGACTACGAGCATTTTCACTTCTGTTTCGATAAGCGCGCGATTCAAGCAGAACGGCATATTCCACAAGCTGGCAACTACACCTCTGAAGCGTTACGAATGGATACTGTCCAGAACTATCTACAACATTCTCATATCGTATCTAGGCATGACCGTTATGATGATTTTGGGGGTGGCAATATTCGGCATGAAAATCACTCTGGACGCTGTCTCCTTGCTTATGGTGGCAATGGCTTCTCTGATGTTCACCGGCTTAGGAATGATCATCGCAAGGTTCGTCAAAGACCCAGACGGCGCGGACGCAGCGGCAAACGCCATAACCTTCCCTATGATGTTTCTCTCAGGCACCTTCTTCCAGCTCAGCCAAATGCCCCAATTCCTTCAAACAATCGCACGAGCACTCCCGCTTACATACGTGAGCGAAGGACTCAGAGCATCCATGATTTTCGGACAGACGCAGCAAGCAATCAGCAACACTGCTTTAATCTCCGTGTTAGGAATCGCATCCATTGTGGTAGGTTCTTTGATAACCAAATGGGAAGAAGACTAACACACACAGCCGAATAGCTGCAAAGATTGTTGACGCTGAATACGAATAGAGCATTCATAAACGAGATAATCTGAGACAACAAAGCTTCCCTTATGCAATCCGAAAAAGAAGAGGTCATCATTGAAGCTGAAGCATACGGAACCGAAGAGAGTCATCTGAGAAGCTTTGAGCTATATGAGGAATACAGTCAGAGAAGTATCACTGAAACAATCAGAACACGTATGGAGAACTTCGACAGGGCAGATCTCAAAACAAAGAGAGAGCTAGCAGCAAAGGCCGAAGATGAAGTCGAGAGCTTCCGCACTTGGCTGGAGGAAACCAAAGATCTCCAACAGGACTCTGCTCACTATTACTCTGCAAGTCTCAAGAGCTTGCTGCTTGGGCTTCCAGCAGGTGTACAAATTGCGCATCTTTTTGACAAAATATTGAACTCATACAATCTGTGAGTCTCAGTTTGAAGTTTGATATTGCTGATACATCTTATTGCTTGCAGCTGTTTTAGCGGCATCAGAACAATCTTTGAGCGGACAGTTGCGGAGTTTTTCCTATGTGCTGAACTGTGATTCTGTTTTCCTCTTTTCAGATTAAGCAGACGGAAAAGCGTTGAAAAAACTAAAACATGGCATCATCAACTAGGTTACTGGCAGAAAAAAGCATTCTCAGACAAAAAGATGATAAAAACAGTAAAAAATCTTTATCATCATCATCATCTAAACCTAACCAAGAAGGCAAACAGCGGCATTCTCTGCTCATAGTCTGATAATTTAACCTAAGGATATTTTTCTTCCGTCGAAGTCTCTTTTTGCAGCTCCGAAATCGGCTTTGGCTTCTCTAAGCTGTTGCTTCGTGAATATTGGTCCGTCTCTGCATACGCGGTATTTGCCTATTATGCAGCTTCCGCACAGGCCTATTGCACACCGCATCAGTCTTTCCAAGCTGGCTTCCAAGGCTACGTCGTATTTTTCGGCCAAGTCCAAGACTTTCAGCATCATGAGTTCCGGACCACAAGTATAGATCAAATCGAATTTTTCGCCTTCTAAGAGTGATTTCAGTGGCGCCGTTGCCAGACACTTGGTGCCGTGGCTTCCATCTTCTGTAGCTGCAACCAGTTTTTCGTTCTTGCAGAGTTTTTCCAGTTCGTCAATGTACAGCAATTCCTCCTTTGTCTTTGCGCCTATTATGAAGGTAAGTTTTGATGTTTTAGGCAGCTTCTTTGCCAGAAACAGTAGCGGAGCTATGCCTGTGCCGCCGCCAACTATCAGAACCTTGCCTTTCTTAATCGTGAAGCTGTTGCCGAAGGGTCCGCGCACGCCTATAGTGTCTCCGGTCTTCATGCGGTGTAATGCTGCTGTGGCTTCGCCTACTTTCCTGACGGCTACTGAAACCTTTCCGTTTTTTTCGGCGCTTGCTATGCTTAGAGGGATTTCGTCTACGCTTGGAATCCAGAGCATCAGAAACTGTCCAGGCTTTGCCTTCGCGCATTGCTTGTCTTCAAATGTGAAAGTTTTCACTGTGGAGCTTTCTGTTTTGATGCTGAGGATTTGGGTGGTTCTCAGCTGGTTACTTTCTGTGCGATAGGCCGACAATTTCGTTCACGCTCTCGAAGCCTTTCTTCTCCAAATACGCGTTTAATCCGCGTGTGATGTTCTTGAATATGCTTGGGCCTTTTGTGGCTATGGCTGTGCCAACTTGGATTGCTGAGGCTCCGGCCAGAAGGAACTCTGCGGCGTCTTGCCAGCTGGTTATCCCTCCGCAGCCTATTATGGGCACCTTGACGCGGTCGTAGGTGTCGTAAACGCATCTTAGCGCGATGGGTTTGACGGCTGGTCCTGACAGTCCGCCGAATTTGTTGGTTAGGATGGGCAGGGCTGTTTCCGAGTCTATTGCCATGGCCTTCACCGTGTTTACCGCTGTCAAAGCGTCTGCGCCAGCTTTCACCGCGGCTTCTGCAACATCAGCGATGCTGGTCACGTTGGGAGACAACTTCACAATTACAGGCTTCTTCACCGTGCTCTTGACTTTCCTGACTACTTCTGCAAGAACCTGTGGGTTTTGGCCGATCTCTGAACCTGTCTCTTTGACATGTGGACAAGAAACATTCAGCTCAACCGCGTCCGCACCAACGGCCACAGCTTTTCCAGCAACTGAAGCATACTCTTCAACCGAATAACCGTAAACACTCACGATTAAGGGAACCTTCAACACGGCTTTGGCTTCCCGAATCTCCTTAACAAACTCAGCTATCCCTGGATTGGGCAGGCCCATGGCGTTAATCAAACCGCAGTTTGTCTGAACCACGGTGGGGTTAGCGTAACCTTTCCGCGGCTTGACACCAATGGACTTCGTGACTATGGCTCCAGCGCCACCTTCAACAATAGTTTCAAACGTTTCAGCAGAATAACCCAAAATGCCTGAAGCAAGCATCGTGGGGTTGCCAAGCTCTAGACCTGCTAGGTTGATATTTAGGCGGTTTTTCAAACCTAGACCTCTTGAATCGCTTGGAGTAAAGGTTATCACCTTATATAAGATAAAGCTATGTTTGGCACGATAAAGGTTAGGTGTCATTTCCTTTTTCTCATCAGCATCACGTTTTCATGGCTGCATACGTACTCGAATCCAGCTTCAAGCAGTCTTGTAGCTTCCTCTATGGTTTTAGCCGTTGCAGAATAGAATTGGTCATCAGAGTCTTGGAATAACGCCTTGTCGCACGCGCATTTCTGAATCCAATAGAAAATCAGGGAATCTTGTAACAGAAGTTGTAACAAAATCGTAACAAACACCTTTTTCGCCAAACTGCTCTAAAACTCTTTTAACACTCACTAAAAAAACGCGATAAAAAAACTTCAGTTACGAATTATTCAATCTCATTGAATCAAGCCTAATTCCGTGAACAGACAATGATTAATTTACTGAATTCGCATTTACTCTGAATCTAGGCCTTCCCACTTTGCTGCAAGTTTAGTGTTAGCGCGCGCCTTCACCCAGACAGCCTAATGTGGTTGTTGTATCCCTAGAATAGTCAGTCGATTCTCACTTTTGATGCCTCTCGCCATATTCGCCGGGGCGAAGACCATCCTGCCTCGAGTCACCTTGACTTCTTCAGTGCCTACGGTGATTGTTCCGTGACCATCAATAACGTAGAAGCACACATCATAAGGCTCTGGGCGAGAAGGGATTTCCTGACCGGTTTCAAGACAAACGAGGACGGTGTTGAACCATCTTGCTTTGCAGAGATCTTTCTTGACTTTCTGAGCACTCGAAAATCCTGCCAGTCTAGTTAAGTCCCATGTATCCAACTGCAAACCACCTCCTGCATACTACTCCTTACGCTGGTTCATGATGTGGAAACGGATGCCCGTGAAAAGAAAAACTGCCGCATAAGCACTCAGAATCGCTATGTTGAGGACTGGGCCGAAGAAAGCCTCCCCGCCTGAGGCGAACCTTGCAAGTTCAACGGTGTGAGTTAATGGTGAAAGCATAGACACTGCCTGCATCCATGTCGGCAGCTCTCCGATCGGTGTGAAGACTCCGCTGATGAAAAGCAAAGGAATACGAACGAAGTTAAGAGGCATCATGACTTGCCCTGGCGTCTGGCCTGGAATCGAGGCGAACATTATTCCTAAGGCCGAGAAGGCAAGAGACGACAACGCAAAGCATGCAATCATAGCTACGATGTTGACTATCTGGGAGCCGAAAAGAGCTATGCCAACCAGGACAGGTATAATCGAAACTCCGGCGCCGTAGATGATTCCAGCGAGAGTTTTGCCAAGGAGGATGGAAAAGAGTGAGACTGGTGAGGTCAAAAATCTGTCGAAGGTCTGGTTAGCGCGTTCCATGGGTATTACTACAGGTCCGATTGATGAGGAAGCGAAGAAAAGTGTCTGCGAGATGAGAATCGGAATCTGTGTTGCTAAGGGCATGTTTCTTCCGATGCTGAACGAGAGAAAAAGACTGAATGGAAACAGTATACCAAACATTAGAGACGGCGGTTTTGTGTAGTATGTACGCATATCCTTGACAGCGATTGCCCAAGCTACACGTATCTCTCTTCCGTAATGGCTTGAACGTACGTTGCTCATCGCTTCGCCATTCTCCTAGGAATCTCTTGTGCTTTCATCCGATCGGTTTTTTCTTCCTCTGTTGCAGGCCTGATACCAGTCAGTCTCACAAACACATCCTCCAGGCTCGGGCCTAGAGTATTGACTGTTATGAGTCTGAGGTTGTTTTCTTGGGTGTAGTTCCACATTGACGTGAGAACGCTTGACGGGGCGTTTGTGATGAGTCTGAACTTGTCCCCTTCCTTCACCACATTGCTGACGTTTGGGAATTCCTTCAGTTCATTCAGCACGTTAGGAGGCGCTGTTTCAAAAGCAACTTCCACGGACTGTAGGTTCTCTACAGTTCTCTTGAGTTTCTCAGGAGTGTCAATGGCTACTATTCTGCCGTGGTTGATGATCGCCACGTGGTCGCACATTTGGCTTGCTTCTTCGATATTATGCGTTGTCAGGAAAACCGTTAGACCTTGCTGGTTGAGCCTAGTGATCAGATCGCGGATTACTAGGACACTTTGGATGTCTAGTCCCGAGGTAGGCTCATCGAGGAAGAGAATGTGCGATCGATTCATGAGTGCCATAGCAATGCAGATTCTTCTTTTCATGCCTCTGGAAAATCCCTGCACTTTTTCCTTGCATCGGTCTAGCAGATCGAACATCCTAAGCAGTTCCTCTGCGCGTTTCTCACGATATGCCTTGGGCATGTCATAGAGCTTTCCTGTGAAGATGAGGTTGTCCCAAGCTGAAAGCTCATTGTAGACGTTGCTTACGTCTGGAACAATTCCCATCTGCTCCTTCGCTTCAACAGACTCGTTTTGAATGTCATAGCCCATGATAGTGGCTGTTCCCTCAGTAGGAATCGAGATTCCGGTTAGCATACGTATTGTGGTCGTCTTGCCAGCACCATTAGGGCCTAGGAAACCGAAGACGTCTCCCTTCCTCACCTTGAAGTCTATGTGGTCCACTGCGAGGATTTTGCCATAACGTTTTGTTAGGTTTGAGACTTCTATGGCGTTCTCAGCGTTCGTGGTCTCTCGCCTCTGGCAAGTCTTTCAGGAGGTTGATTCGGATTTCCTTTGTTTTCAGTCTCCATACCTTTTCGGGTGCACCGCCGCCGACTTCGCGATATTCAGCTAATTCGACGATGCCTGCTTCTTCAAGTTCGGAGAGATGATAGTAGAGGCCGGATCTTGAGAGACCTTCTCTGGCTTTTTCGAGCCCATCAAAAATCTCATTAGTGCTTCTTGTTCCTTCACCGATGAGACGAATAATCACCCATCTGGTTGGGCAATGTAGAGCCCTGAAATACTTCTGGAATTTGCTGAATTCCTTAGTATTGCAGCTAGGGCATCCATCGACACACATCTTAAGTCACTCTCAAGCTTCCACTCTAGACTTTGTTTTCCTTCAGGAAAGAATTATTGGAAGTAACTATGTTTCGCTCAGGTGTCTCTCGGCATAGCTCAGCTCGACGTCAGCTTCCTCAAATCTGCCTTTTGATATTAGTTTTCGTGCTTCGCTTATGTGCTTCAAGGCACAACCTTTTGGGTCATTTTTGAAATCACATTTCGACTCTTCCTTGCACATACCTATCACCAATACACTTGTTATAATATTATAATTAAGACTGTAATATTATAGCAGTATTTAACTTTTCTTGTGGACAGACGGACGTGGAAGATTGTGGTCTTCGGATCCTTGTCTTAGTATGCTCCCTTTAGGTCGGAGAATTTACTGACTATCCACTGTTTGATTTCATCTCTTGTGCGTCGAAAGGCTGCAGTCTTTTCATCATCGCTTCCGTCCACTTCGGAAGGATCATCGAATCCATGGTGGAGATAGTGTTTTGCTCCAGGTATTGACGTGTTGATTATGTCTGGTCTGCCCATGACTATCGGTGAAGAACACAATGAACACGTTAACTTGGCGCTGCTCCGGCACACGGACACAACCAGATCAATTTCTTTGGTCCGAAACTCTTCAATGCTCTTGGAAACCTGCTTGGAAATATCTATCCCAATCTCGGCCATAACCTTAATGGAAAAAGGATTGACTTGAGTCGGGTTTGACCCTGCGCTGAAGACTTCATACTTTTCACCATAGAAATGCCTGAGCAACCCTTCAGCCATTTGCGATCTAGCTGAATTGTGTTCGCATAAGAAAAGGACTTTCATCTTGTTCATATACATACACTTTTCCTCGCTGTCTCTTCGTAGCCTGTTTCCACGATGATAGACCTTATTTGGGCGCTCTCTGCTGTTGACTCTGCTCTTCTTGAGATATTGCGTCTTGAAGTTCTTTCTCTTCAAAACTTGCTGAAAGCTTAATCTTCCCGTTAATAACGATTCCCATATCTTGAATTCCGTACCTGGAAGCTTCAGATGATTTGTTTGACTTCATTTGGACTTCTGTCTTGTCTTTGAATCTTGATGTTACGCGTCCGATTTTTTCCATGAAGGGTGCGAAGCTGCATACGCAAGAACCTAAAGGGACAAAGACTTCGATTTTCACTTTGGTTTTCGTCGTTTTCACCAGCCTCCTAAGCCATATATGATTAGTGCTATGCCTATGGCAATAAAAGCGAATCCAAAAATCTTGTTGAGCCATTCGCCTACGTTGGCGATCTTATCACTTGCTACTCTGCGTGCAGTAGCCACAAGTGTACTCAGGAAAACGACTGGCAAAGCATGGCCTAGACCAAACATGAGGAGCAATAAGCCTCCGTGAAAAGGCGATGGAGCAGTGAATAACGTTAGCAGTATAGCTGGTAAGACTAATGACAGAGTGCATGGACCTAGAGCGATGGAAATAATTAGGCCGAACAAAAATGAGCCTATTACATAGTTGTACGCAGAAAACCGTGCCAACGCATCTAGCTTCACAGCATTTAGTCGCTCGTTAAGGGAACTACTGGCAGCAAGTCGCAGTTTTCCAAGCAAACCTACGTTATTGATTCCAAAAAGAATGAGGAGAAGACCTGAGATGCTGAAGAAAATTCTCGAGTTGATTATACTTGTGGGAACAAGAGAAGATATCGCATAGCCCAAGACGAAGAAGACTAGGCACATTGCTACGGCAAAGCTGCAGCCAATAGCAAGCCCCTTTCGCACGCTTTTGCTGACACCTACTGAATAAGTGAGGTAGACTGTCATTAGGGAGATTGAGCATGGCGAGAGAAATGTCGTGACTCCATAAAGGAACATTCCCAGCAGTTGGTCAAGCATGCAGATCATGTTCCTAGAAGATGATCAATTCCACCTATGATTTCAGACGTTGAGGCTTCTCCAAAGTACTCGGAAATACTGTAGGTTTTGTCTATGAGCACTATTGTGCCATCGCCGCGGACTCCATATTTCTTGGCGATGTCCACGGTTCCATCAGCGTAGTCGTTTCCAAACAACCAAGAGATCCCGTAGCTTGAACGGATTTGCTCAAGGTTGCTTGTAGGACAGCTCGCAACGGCAACCGTAATGAATGTGATGGGCGCATTTTTGCAGTAGATGCTGCAAACAGCTCTCATTTGGGTAAGCTGATTGATATTCACTTCGTTAATCTGACCGTGGCAGCCAACTGCCATGATGTGTATCAAGATTACTCTGCCGCCGAAGTTGTGAAGTGAAAACTGGGTTCCATTGACGTCGCTCAAAGTAAATTCATAGATCGATTGTAGAGGATTTGAAGGGTCAATTGTCGGCGGCGCTGTTGAGGGTTGAGTGTACTGCCATGCACCAAATGCCCCGAAGACTAGTAGAACAAGACAGAGTGCACCAAGCACCTTGCCTTTCGGCCACTTCCGAGGCTTCTTCTGGACGTCTCTTTCTCTTTGTGTTTCGTACGCATTTTGGGCTCTCTGTTGCTCTATCTGTTCTTCGCGTTGTCTTTCCTTCCAGCTCTTTTTTTCCTGCTTCTTTCTTTTTGGCAATGGTCTCACGTGCTTTCTCTACATCGGATGCTGTGATTACAACATCCAATAACAATATTTAAATATTGCTATTTCTCTCCATACCTCAACACATAGGATGAACTGAAAATGCCTGACTCCAAAGATTCAAAGGCCGTTTGGCACGGAGTTCCAAAAGAAGAGATTGAATGGCATCCAACGGTTGAACATGAATTGTGCATAGGCTGCGGGCTGTGCGTTTTGGGTTGCGCCGCCGGCGTTTATGCATTTGACTTCAACAAAAACAGGCCGGTAGTGATTGCACCTTTAAACTGCAAGGTAGGGTGCGTTACTTGTGCAAATACTTGCCCCGTGCACGCGATAAGTTTCCCACCACTCTCACGCATCCACAAGATCATCAAGAAAAAGAACGTTCTAACTACAAGCAAGAAAGAGCTTGAAGACAACGCCGACCGAGTGAGGTACAGGAAGTAGGCTTATCTTATGACACCAAACACAAATTTGCAGCTTTCTGTTTCGCTCAAGGAGATACTTGGCCTTAAGTGGTCTCCAGTTGCGGTCAAACTGGTCAAACCTGATGAATCCGCTAATGACATCCCTCCAAAGTCTCCTAAGAGGCTGCGATACTGTCAACTTCTGATGGAAGCAAAAAGGGGAAAAAGTGCAACTCTAACAAGCGAAAACATTGCTTGTCCTGCTGCCGCAGCAGCTTTGGGGCTTATGCCACTTCCTGAGAAGATCAGCAGCGGGAAGATGCTTAAAACACTCGGCTTGTTTGAGTCTGAAGAAGCTGCAGCAAAGACGATAGCACAAATGTCAAGAATGAAACTAGGAGAAGTCAAAGCAATCGCTGCTTCTCCACTCGAAAATGCGGCATTCAAACCAGACGTGGTCATAATTGAGGATAAACCTGAAAAGATAATGTGGATAAATCTAGCTGCAATTCATGAAACCGGAGGGCGTCTTTTTTTCAGCTCTGCCGTTTTCCAAGCTTGCTGCGTAGATGTGACAGTCATCCCCTATCTCACCAAGAATGTCAACGTTAGCCTAGGTTGTTATGGTTGCAGAGACGCCACTGACATAGCAGACGACGAATGTCTCGTTGGAATACCAATGGAAAAAATGGACGACATAATCACATCGCTCAAAGCCCTAGCCCAGAAAGCAATGCCCGAAGCCCGAAACAAGGGGGTTTACAACCAGTTCGTCAAGGCTCAATAGACGCAATTTATACATGAAGGAAGGGTTGAGTATGGAAAAAGTCAAGGTAAGACTGGAAATCTATGAGGACGATCCGTTTGGGAGCACTTGTTGCGGCACTGGTCCCCGAGTTACTTCGCTTGAAGCAGTGGAAAAACTGCGGAGGATGTTGGAAGAACGGGGCGAAATAGCGAAGAAACTTTCAGAAGAATACAAAGATAGCGTTACTATAAAAAGAGATACAATCAACCAGAAACGATGGGATTACCCAGAGTATGTGATGAAGTTGATGATAGACAGCAAACCGACACCTTACATATTCATCGACGGAGAGCCCGTCGTAGTCGGCAAGTTTCCATCCTACGAAGAATTCACAACGCTGCTGAAAGCACATCTGAGAGATGAGCAGAAACAAGACCAATAGGCAAGGCTCGATGGATAGAGTTATCAGAGTCAAAAGCTGGCAAGAATTCAAACGCTTGGCGATCAATCTCAAGCCTGAGTCCGTGGTTTACAACATAGAGCAGAACGGTCTTTCTCCCGAGAGAGAGTTGACGTGTTTGAGGTTGATTATGCCGACTCAAGAAGTGTACTACATTTTTCTTGACTGCCCAAGAAAGGATGTACTGCGGGATACAGGCATTCCAATACGAAAGGACAGAAGAGGGAACAGGTGCATAGAAGACAAAGAGGTAATAGATTTTCTCAAAACCCAACTAGAAAGAAAGGATTTGACTATCTGTTCATACTGGACAATCTAATAGCCACTACTTCAGATGATGTCAATGCTTCTAGGGAAATAGTGCATGCTAAATCTTAAATCTTGCCTGATGAATAGGGGGATCTGGTGATTTGGTTTGAGCAAAAAAGTGATGAAGTGCTATGACATTGAGGGACAGACGGCAATCGTCACGGGTGCTTCTGGTGGATTAGGCGTGAGTTTTGCTGAAGCCTTGGCTGAGTGCGGAGTAAATCTTGTAATTGCCGCCAGAAGAAGCGAAAAGCTAGTCAAAGTAGCTGAAGATTTGACTCGGGAATATGGTGTCAATGTGGTTCCCGTTCAAGCGGATGTAGCCCAAGAAGATCAAGTCATAAAGATGGTGAAAACCGCTGTGGACAGATTTGGCTCGTTGCAAATCATAGTCAACAACGCCGGAATCGGAGCTTTGAACCCTTCTACACAAATGCCACTTGAAGAATGGAAGAAGGTGATAGATGTTAACCTTACAGGTGTCTTCATATGCGCACGAACCGCAGCCCGTGAAATGATCAAGAACAAATACGGAAAAATAGTGAACATCGCTTCGATTTATGGTGCCGTAGGCGATATTTTTCCGACAGCATCGTACTACGCCTCTAAAGGGGCAGTGATAAACTTGACGAGAGCTCTGGCTATAGAATGGGCTGCATACAAGATAAACGTCAACTCGATTGCGCCTGGGTTTTTCCCAAGCGAAATGACTGCGTCGGTTTTCCAAGACGAAAAGGCCATGCAACACATTCTATCCCGAACACCGCTGGGTAGAACAGGCGAACCCTTAGACTTGAAAGCGGCACTCACTTACCTGTCGTCTCCAGCCTCAAACTATGTAACGGGTCAAACAATCTTCGTGGACGGCGGATGGACGGCCCTTTAGAACGCCGACCTTGTCAACGGTCAAACTCACGTTTTCTAAAGCTCACGCCCAGAACGCTATTCCTGCGTGCAAGAAAGATTTCACTCTATTTGTACAACAATAGAAGGGCAGAATTGATTACCACAGAAATGCAGCCGGCCTCTTGAAAAACCGCAGCCAAGATGGGCACCATTAAGCCTATTGATGCTAGAGTCAGTCCAATAGCGTTCCAAGCCATGGAGAAAGCTATGTTCATCTTCATTTTGCCAAAAGCTTTTCGGCTCAATCTGATTGTGTACTCAACTTTTGTTAGATCGTCTCCGAGTAATGCTACATCAGCCGTTTCAATCGCCACGTCACTGCCAGCCGCTCCCATCGCAAATCCAACGTCCGCGTTAGCCAATGCTGGAGCATCGTTAACGCCATCACCCACCATGGCAACAACATTGTCTTTTTTCATTTTTCCTATGATTTCGACCTTCTGTTCTGGCAAAAGCTCCGCATAGAATTCATCAACGCCTATTTGTCCAGCAATAGATTTAGCAACTCTCACGTTGTCCCCAGTTATCATGACAGTCTTGATTCCCAACTGCTTGAGACGCAGAACCGTCTCAGATGAGTCTTTTCTCACCGTGTCAGCCACAGCTATGACACCGATCATCTGTTTACCCAGCATGACGGGAAGCGCTGTTTCTCCCTTGCTTTCAAATCCAATTATTGCTTCGTCTTCTTCCGCGGTAAACGCCATCTCAGCCATGCCTTTTCCAATCAAGATCTGCTGTTTTCCATAGTGGGCTTCAATCCCGCGTCCAGGTACAATTTTGAACTCCATTGGATCTGGAATGAGCATTCCTAACGCTGTTGCTTTCGCCGTTACGGCCTTGGAAATGGGATGTTCAGAGAATTTTTCAGCTATTGCCGCGTACCTGACCACATCCTCTTCAGAATAGTTGTTCAGAGTCTTTATCTCAACGACTTTTAGTTCGCCGACGGTTAATGTTCCCGTTTTGTCGAACGCAACTGATCTGACATCCTTCACTTTCTCAATATTTGTGCCGCCTTTGATTATTATGCCGTTCATGCTGGCGTTGCCAATGGCTCCGACTACGGCAACTGGGACAGCCACTCCCAATGCGCAAGGACACGCCACCAGAAGGATGGATACGGTTCTTGTAATTGCTGGTTGTAGTCCAACCAGAAAATAAGCAGCTGTAAACACTACGGCTGCCAGTATCAATATGAAGGGCAAGAAGTAGGTGGTGAATCTGTCTGCGATATTCTGTATCGGTGCCCTCTTCTCTTCCGCTTCCTCGATCAGATGAATGATATGAGCGATTGTAGTGTCCTCAGCGATTTTTTCGGTTTTTATTTCCAAAGCTCCGTTCCCGTTCATGGTACCTGCAAACGCTTGATCGCCTTTCGCCTTCTCTACCGGCATTGATTCGCCCGTTATTGCAGCTTGGTTAACAGCACTGTATCCTGAAATCACGGTTCCATCAACCGGTATCTTGTCGCCAGGCTTCACCAGCACGGTTTCGCCCAACTTGACGTCTTCCACTGCCACTTCAACTTCCGTTCCATCTCGACGTACAAGAGCAGTCTTCGGACTCATATTGACAAGCTTCTCAATCGAGCCTCTAGTCCGATAAAAGACATAGTCTTCAAGAGTTGTTCCAGCTAGAATTATGAGCACCACTGTCGCTGCGGGTATGTAGTAGCCAGCCGCTATTGAGGCAGCGATTGCAACAGTCACAAACAATTGGACAGTTATCCTCTTACGGAACAGCAGTCGAAGGGCTGTGAAGTAAATCGTATAACCACAAGCAACGGCAGCCAAAGCAAGAGCAATACCGGTTACGGACGCATATGCTATGCCAGTTTGCAATATGAGCCAGCTTGCTACAGTAGATATTACGCCCAGAACGAGCAGAACTATTCCTCTAATGTATTCCCTCACGAGATTCCTCCTGTGTTCTCAATTCGGTACCCGAGCTTTTCCAGACGCTCAGTTATCTTTGGCGTCTTGACTTTTTCTGGGTCGTATTCAATCTTCACTTTGCCTCCTATCGTGTCGAAGTTGGCTTTGGAAATGCCAGTTAACCTCATCAATGCACGCTCCAGAGCCGTCTTTTGAAAACTGTCTCCACATGAACCACACGCGCAGGGGGCGCCTTCTGTCTTCGCAATCTTCAAAGTCAATTTTTCAATAGTCATAACTCTCACCTCCCCTCTTATCCAGTACTGGAAGCAATATCAGGACACACCGCGATTCTGGAAGCAACTCGCCTAGCGATTTCATCGGCAATCTTCAGAAATTGAGCTATTTTAGGATCAGCAAGCCTGTAGTATATTCTTCTCCACTCTCTCCTCGAGCAGACTATTCCACAATCATCAAGACATGCGAGGTGGTTAGAAACTTGCGACTGGCTTGCATCCCCTACCGATTGCACTAGTTCACAGACGCATTTTTCCCCTTCTTTTAACTCTTCGAGTATCTGTAAGCGTATCGGATGAGCAAAAGCCGTGAATAACCGAACCTTTGTGATCGTTTCTTGAATCATCATAGCGTCACCATGTTATAATATCATGTCTGCATGATATTACACGTGACTGATATAAACGTAATGGTGAGGAAAGCACTTATGAGACATGGCAAAAGCGAGAAACACACGCTTGCCCCTTATCAGCCTCCATAGGCGCGAGCTACTTTGAAACGCCGCCGGAGCTATCACCTTCTTCTTGGATCAAAAGAAGACCTCAAGAACGAAATAGTAAATGCGAGCCTTGAGAAGATTGCGCATCACGTCAAGATCTGCGACTTCTTGATGCAGACAAAAAGATGGCGCTTGAACGAACGACTGCTGAAAAATAGCAGGCGTGGAGTATTGAGCGTGCGTGAAAATGATCTATTCTACAGAGCTTACACGGTATAGACGAGGACTCAATTCGCTTTCCTTGATCCAACAATTACCAGCGCAGAGGGCCAGCCGAACCTCGAATAAGTATCCATGGCCTTCTCGAAGATAGGTCCTTCCATAACCATTTTTCCTGTCTTCAAGCCACTTTCATGGGTCGAGTCGTTGATGTAAACTTGTTCACCATCATATCCTCTTATTATAATCCAATGGGGTAGATGAGGTGGATCTTTTGCTCCTCTTGCCTTAGAAGTGTAGTAAGAATCAACCAACGCAATTACGGGGCTGTGATTAGACAACGCCCTTCTGATATCGAGCATTGTCGGGTTTCTGTCAAGAATGGCTGAGGGAATATGCCTTTTCAGTATCTCTTTGTGTTTTTCGAAGAAATCGAGAAAAAGCTCTCTTTCCGCAGGGTCAGTCTGGCAACATTCGAGCAGTATTTTGCCTTCGCCACTAATCCCCTGACTCATTAGCAGTCTCGTTTCAAACCCTTTCTTGATGAAGAACGCTGCAATTCGATACGGTGATGAGAATTTGAAAGGTAAGGCAACTATCTCTGTCCAGACCGAGAATTCATTTCGTTTGGAAAGTTGCACATTTCTATCAAAGTATCTCCACACCATAAGAGTTGCGCTTGCGCCGCACGTGAAATCCGTTGTCTGTTTATAGAGTGGCACTCCTAGTCGCATGTGGTTCTACTCCTATGATAATTAATGAGAAGTCTCGCAAGTGCCTGTGTATCCCATCTCGACTGACAAGCCGTCGACCAAGCACGATTCCAGCTTAATCTAATTGGTCCTCTCCTGCAATGCGCGCTAATGCCTTTTTTCGCGGGAAATATTTTCTGGTTCGCAGACCAAGTCTGACCAGTGAAAGCATTAGAGGCACTTCCAGTAACGGGCCGATTACCGTTGCCAGCGCCGCTTGAGATCCAATTCCATAAAGTGTTGTAGCTACAGCGATTGCCACTTCGAAGTGGCTGCTGCTGCCTATGAGTGTGGTGTCGATGGCTGTTTCGTATTTCCAACCTAGGAAATAACCGAGAAGATAGGTCCACGTTATCATGATGGCATAATGCAGCAGGTTTGGAAGGGCAAGATAGCCTACCAGCAAAGGATTATTTAGAATAATTTCGCCCTCAAATGAAAACAATACTATAAGGGTTGTCAGCAATGCAACAACAGATATTTTCCCGAGACTTGGGATGTACGTGTTGTTGAACCAGCCTTCACCTTTTTTCTTTAGTATTACTTGGCGAGAAATTGCTCCTGCCGCAACTGGCAACGCTATGAAAATCAGAACGCTGGTGGCAATTAAATCCCATGGGACTGGAATGCTGCTGACGCCCAGGTAAAGAGCCGCAAGGGGAGCGTAAAGCACAAGCATGAGCAAAGCGTTGACGGCAGTGTTGATTAAGCCTTGTGCCATGTCGCCTTTTGCCAGGAACATCCACCACATCACCATAGCGGTGCATGGTGATAAACCCAAAAGTATGACTCCTGCAATGTACTGAGGGTTTCCAGCGAGAAGCGTATTTGCCAAAACTGTCATTAGGATTGGAGCAACTACCCAATTGGCAATTATCGTAACGAGCAATGGCTTGGGGTTTTTACCTGCTCTTTTTATGTCACTAAAACGTATTCCGACAACCGTGGGATACATCATAAAAAACAAAAGGATTCCTATAGGAATAGACAACTGGTTAAACTTGAGAGAATCCACAAACTGCCCAAACTGTGGCAAAAAGCGTCCAATGAGTAAGCCAACAATTATGCATATTGCTATCCAAAGCGTCAAGTATTTCTCAAAAAGCCCCAAAGATGCTTCGTGTTTAACATACGGTTGTTCATCTGTCAAAGCCTTGCCCTCTTGCCATTGACAACTACATTACTATAAGTACGTTTACAGGAGATTCACAAGATACTCTATTGCACACGCTTCCTAAAACCAGCTCATGAGCAGCACCGACTCCTCTTCTTCCAATCACAACCAAGTCAAACTTCCCATCTCTAGCCATGTCCGTAATGACCTTGGAAGGATTGGCACTCGTGACCGAGACGAGTTTGTACTTTACCTTTTCATATTCTAACACGGCTTTAGCATCTTCCAAAATCCTATGGCTGAAATCGTGAGCAGAGGGCGTAGGTGCAGGGTAAAAAACGTTAACAACAGTTATTTCAGCCTCAAACTTCTCTGCAATCTTAATTGCTTCTGCTAACGCCTTTTTCGAATGTTCTGAACCATCAACACCAATCAATATCTTCTGCAATTATCCATCACTCCAATCAAGCTATTTGTTCAATGATGCGTTTCGTAAGAGCATCGACTAGATCTAAACCTACGGCATCGATTATCTCGAATATCCTGGGATCTGCAACTGAGTAAAGTCGCCGGTTGCCTTCTTTCCTGTACTTCAGAAGCCCACAATCCTTGAGAATCTTGAGATGTCTCGAAACCACGGGTTGAATCAAATCTACGTAAGGAACAATCTCGCAGACACATTTCTCCCCTCCGCGTAAGAACTCAATTATTTCAAGTCTCATTGGATCGGACAAAGCGTTGAAAATCTTTGCTTTAAACCTGAGTTGGCTGCCCTTCTTTGAACGCATGAACATCGTTACGTCAATAGCAATATTTAAATATTGTCATCTCACATTTCCATATCAACGTTGCTGGTGTCCGAATTGGAGAAAAAGGAGAACAAGAAAATAGGCTTCATCTTCTGTGTCTGCACTGGAAAGTGTCCGGGTTTTTCGAAGATGGATATGTGGGATTTCATAAACATCATAAGGGCCGAGTATCCGGTTGAATACGCGTTTATTCACCCGATGTTATGCGACGAAGATGGTGAACGATTCCTAGCCGAATTTCTCAAGAAAGATCGGAAATATCTGGTTGCTGGTTGCGCACCAATAATGCAGAGGAAACTGTTCAAAGACTCCTTCGTCAACGCGGGCCTTGACATCAATAAGGACCTAATCCCGATCGACGCTAGAAACATGACGACACAAGAAGCCCTCGCATTAGTCAAGAAGACTCTGGAGGAAACAACAAAGTGACCGAAGAAACGTACATGGGAGTGCCAAGAAACAAGATACCATGGTGCCCTCTGGTTGACTACACTAAGTGCAATTTCTGCGAAGGTGACCCCCAGTGTCTAAAATTTTGCCCACACGGAGTTTTCGCTATTGATGAAAAAGAAAAGAAACTGATCGTCGCAAAGCCAGATAACTGCGTAGTCTTTTGCCGATCATGCCGCGTGGTTTGTGCACCCGAGGCGCTTGGCTTTCCGTCAAAACCCGAAGTCCTAAACATCATCAAGAAGACTAGGGAGAATTCTGAAGAATGGAAAACGACAAGGTCGTAGTAGTGCCCTGCAGTGGGATAGGCAAAAGCCTAGGCACCGTGGGCAGAGTAGCCACGTACAAGGTAATTGAGCGAATGAGACCAGAAAAGACAAGAACCGTGTGCTTGGCACTTCTAACCATGGGGGACGACGATGCGTTGAGACTCGTGAGGGAAAATCCTTGCATTGCCGTGGACGGTTGTCCCGCCCAGTGTTCGAAAAAGAACATCGAGGCATCCAAGGGAAGGCTGGTACACAGCATTATCGTTACCGACTTCTTACGAAAGAACAGGAATCTGAAGCCTGAAGGGGTAATAGAATTGAATGACCAAGGAGACAAGTTGGCCGAGGTCATCGCAGAGGACCTCTCAGAGAGGGCTGATGAGATTCTGCGTAAGGAGAAATGAGGATGACACTTGCAACAGGAAAAGTTGGAGTAATCTGCTGCAGCGGAGAAGACTTGCCAGAAGGGACAATTTCACGTGTAGCAACTCGTCTCGTGCTGGAGAAACTCAGGCCTGATCAAACAGTAACACTATGCCTGCCGCTTTTTCTCGCTGGAGGCGAAGATGAACGGGCGTTTGCCAGAGTCTTTCCAACAATCGCCGTCGACGGATGTAGTAAAAAATGTGCCGAGGCAGGAACCAAAAAGTTTAGCGGAAAACCAGTAGCAACGATTCTAGTCTCTGAAGTAATGAAGAAATATCCTCATCTGAAGATCAAGTCGAGAGAAAAACTCGAGCCTCAAGAAATGGAGTTGGCCACGAAAGTGGCTGAAGAAATAGCTAAGAAAGTGGATGAGATTCTATGCAAAACAGCCAAGAAGTGAGCTCAAAGCCATTTGCAGAAGACAAAGTAGCCGTTATTCCTTGTGCAGGAATGGACAAAGCTCTAGGATCGGTGGCCCGTGCTTGCGCTTTCATAGTTGTCGAGAAGCTGAGGCCAGGCAAAGCGGTGCTTGTCTGTATTCCGCCATTAGTTGCTGGAGTCAAACCTTACTCAGAAATTGTCAAAACGTACCCGTCTATTCCTATTGATGGCTGCGCAGAACGGTGTGCAACCAAAATCGCTGTAAAGAGCGGAGCAAGAATAAAGGCGAGAATCCTAATCCCGGAGAGTATTCAGAAGCACAACCTCAAACCTGGGTCCCCGTCAGACATCGGGCCTGATGGAGAGGAGCTGGCAGAAAAACTGGCAGAAGAGATTGCAGCAGAGATAGACAGAATCGTTGGAAAGTGAGCTACAATGGTTGAAGAACCCTATCAAATCAGAGTTGACAAATGGACATTTCGTGTACCCAAGGATTTGTTCTACAACGAGAATGATTGCTGGGCAAGAATCGAGGGAGATACGGCGAAGGTCGGCATCACCGATTTCCTGCAGAACATGATAAGTGACATCATTTTCGTCAAATTCAACGAGCTTGGCAGCAAGGTTGAACAGTTCGACGAGATAGCATCTTTCGAGTCAACCAAATCAGTACTTGACCTTCTATCACCAGTGAGCGGCACAATCAAAGAGGTGAACGAGAAACTGGGTCAGAGTCCTGAACTGGCAAACAAAGACCCCTACGGCGAAGGCTGGTTTGCCAAAATAAAGCTAGAAAACTTTGAAAACGACCGCCAAAACCTGCTGTCAGCCCAAGACTATTTTGAGGTACTGAAGAGAAAGGTGGAGACTGAGAGAAGAAAATTAGGAAAACGAGGAGTATGAATCCAAGAATGCCCGTTGGAGATACAACCAATAAGCAATGGTCATGGATAATTGGATGAGTGGTTTTGTTGTCAGATCAGAATGAAGAGGAACGGAGAGAAGACACACTACCATTGAAAGTCAGAGACGTAATGGTGAGGGAGGTAATCACCGTGGACGAAAATTCCTCTGTTAGAAAGGCTGTCGACGTTATGAACGAATTTCAGATAGGCAGCCTCATAGTGTTGGAAGAAGGAAAGGCTAAGGGCATAGTTACGGAAAGAGACTTCTTGAGAAGGGTTATTTCAGGGGCAAAGGACATTATGAATACTAAAGTGAAGGAGATCATGACGACTCCTTTGGTTGTCGTGGAGCCAAGCATGGATTTGGAAGATGCTGTGAAACTGATGTTTCATAGCAAGATAAAGAAGCTAGCCGTAGTTGACGCAAACAAGCTTGTGGGCATAGTAACCCTAACAGACATTGCACGCTTTCAGCCTCAAATGATAAAAATGCTGAAGCAACTAACCACAAAGCAGGCGACACCGAAAAGTATTCAGAAAGTCATCGATTACTATATTGTCTAGAAGAACCACGCACTGAACAAGCTGGTCTAACGCACGAAAAAAAGCATGCAGCGTCCTCTGAGGAATTGTGGACTTGACCCCGTTTGGGGCCTTATCCCAGCACATGCGTCCCACAAGTCGTTAGAGACAATCACAGTTCCAGCGAATGTACAACCTTCTTCACGGTTACGGCTGACTTCTGGAACGCCGTGATCTCTTCATCATTCAATGGAAGCTTGATGACCTCTTTCACACCTGTTCGATTGAGAATCACTGGCACACTCAAGCAAACGTCACTCACACCATGGTAATCCTCAAGAAAACATGAAACCGTCGAGATAGCATTTTCATCCCGAATTATGCTCTCCACGATTTTGGTTAGTCCCAACGCTACGCCATAGTTAGTTCTGCCTTTTCGTTTCATAATCTCATATCCGGCATTCTTCACTTTCAAGAATAGGTCGTTCAAATCATCAGGGTTGTACGGGACTTTGCAAATTGGACAATAGTCCTTCAGTCTGATTCCAGCAACATTCGCAAGACTCCACACAGGCACCTCACTGTCACCGTGTTCCCCAATAATGTAGGCGTGAACGTTCCTCGGATCAACCTGAAGATGTTCCCCGAGCAAGTAGCGAAGTCGAGCAGTATCCAAAATCGTTCCTGACCCGATAACCCTGTTTTTCGGAAACCCTGATAGCTTCAAAGCAACGTGAGTCATAACATCCAAAGGATTGGTGACCACCAGCAGGATTCCTTCGCTGTTGTAGCGTGTGATGTTGGGAATTATCTGCTTCAGCACCTGAAAGTTCCCTTCAGCCAATTCCAAACGTGACTGCTGAATCTTCTGACCTTTGTCGACAGCAACTACCACGATGTCAGCATCTCTGCAATCACTGTAGTCTCCAGCCCATATTCTAGCGGGATAGGCAAAGGGCATCCCATGGTTGAGATCCATGACCTCCCCTTCAGCCTTTTCCTGGTTAATGTCTATGATCACGATCTGAGAAGCCAAGCCGTGGATAAGAAGAGAATAAGCAAATGTAGTTCCCACAAAGCCCGCACCGACAACAGCAATTTTCGGGCCGCCAACGCCCTTTCCCGTCAAATCCAAATTCACCTCATCTTTGCATTATGACGTGTAACAATGCTTCTTCGATCCTAATAATTTTGGCTATCTTCACATCCCCTGTGCGCTTTCCAACTCCATTTTTGCATATCAAGAACTCAGTGTGATTGAATAGCGATTTAGTGCGCGTTACTAAGCACTTGCTTTCATTTGTCCTTTGAAAACTCGGTAGCACCTCTCTGAGCAGAAGCCTTGAAAATCATTGTCTGGCATGAATATTTTTCCACAAGTTTTACATTTCTGTTTAGTCCTTTCCTGCATTCACTTCTTCCCCCTAGTCAGAATGTTATCTCGGCTGGTTAAATGTTTAACGCGCGCTAAGGTGCGCCTTCATTTCTTCCTTGACTTGTATCAAATTGAGATGCGCGCTAAGTGAGCACATTCTTCGAAAATGCCAATGCTGTCACACTTGACAATTCTCTTACAATTCAAACAAACTTCAACTCTCTCACGCTTCAACTTACGCTCAAGCTCTACCCTACTCATCTTAATCATCAATGACACGATGATTACACGAAAATCGATCGATCACACATAAAGTCTTTAATTCTCTGGGCTGAATTCTAGAGTTAAGGTGGCTTGAAAAGTGAAGGTTGTTGGCATTGTTGGTAGTCCTAGGCGTGGGGGCAACACTGAGATTCTAACCCAAATAGCCCTAGAAGAAATAAAGAAGGAAGGCATAGAAACAGAACTAATCAGCTTGGC
>Ga0315284_10003322_pt1 | contig 22819 bp, 17 predicted proteins | sample YL17G09_16_MG_FD_203696 | JGI IMG/M metagenome (GOLD analysis project Ga0315284, IMG submission 203696) | Sediment microbial communities from Yellowstone Lake, YNP, Wyoming, USA - YL17G09_16 | ecosystem: Environmental > Aquatic > Freshwater > Lake > Sediment | place: USA: Wyoming | collected... | reverse complement strand
CCCTAAAACAACACCCACCCCGCACACCCCCCCCCCCCCCCCACGCCCCCCCCCCCCCCCCAAAAAAAGTGGTCGAAAGGCGCGCCCCTCGCCGGTCGGGCCGCCTTCCCCGAACTCTCCCCGTTTCCCCAAATGAGCGCCCCACGCTCCGCCCCCTTGCGCCCCGTTGGGGGCGGCGCCCCGCTCCCGCCCGCGGCCCGCCCCCGCCCGAGCGTGCCCCTCCTTGTCCCCACGCCGCCCCGTCGCCCGCGACGCCGCCTGGTGCCACCGATCCATCGTCCGCGTGGACGCCCCGCCGCGCTGCGGCGCCCGTGTAAATTGCGCGCGGCGGGAGAGGCGGGGGGTCGCGCGGCGGCGGGCGGGTCGGCGCTCGCACACACTCTGCCCACGGGCCCCGCCGCCGCCGCCATGGCGGACCCTCCCGCGGACGACCCGCTGCGCCTGTTTGCGCGCGTGGCGGGCGCGGCGGGCACGGGGGCGCCGTGCTCCAAAGGCGAGCGCCGGGCGGGGAATGGGGCGGGCGGCGGCCGTCAGGGCCGCCGCGCCCGGTCGCGGCGATCGCGGCGAGCCGACATTCTTCCACCCCGCCCTCAACTGCAGCGACCCGGCCGCCCGCCGTCCCGTTTGGCGGCGCGCCGACGTCCACCCCCTCCCCCGGCGGCGGCGGCTGCCCTGTCGTCGCGCCCGCGTCGTCTGGCGGCGGCGGCTGCCCCGTGGTCGGGGCGGGCGTGGACCCGGCCAACCTGATGCCGCCGACGGCCAACGCGGCGCCCGCGGGCGCCGCGCTCTCGACCGCGCGCGCCCCCTCGTCCATCCCCACGGAGGCGGCCGCGACCGCAGAGGCGCCGCCCCACCAGGCGGGGGCGGGCGCGCGCGGCGTGTGGGTCTACCCGTCCCCCGCGATGTTCTTCAACGCGATGTCCAGAAAAGGGTGGGCCCCCGCCCCCGCCGACATGGCGGCCGTCGTTGCCATTCACAACGCGGTCAACGAGCGCGCGTGGGCCGAGGTGGTGGCGTGGGAGGCGCGGGAGGGGGGCGCCGCGGCGTGCGGCGGGCCGCGGCTGAAACGGTTCGCGGGGCGCCCGCGCGACATTTCGCCCAAGGCGCGCCTGCTGAACCTGATGGGGTACCGGTTGCCCTTTGACAGGCACGATTGGGTGGTCGACCGGTGCGGGACAGAGGTTCGGTACGTGATTGATTTTTACAACGCCGCGCCGCCGGCCGCCACGTCGGCACCCGGCACCGCCGCGCCTCCCGTCGCCCTCCATTTGGACGTGCGCCCGGCTCTGGACAGCCCCGGCGCGGCGTGGGCGCGGGTCAAGGCGCAGGCTGCGTGGGTCGCGAGCGGGCGCTGGCGCGGGGGTGGGGGGTGAGGGGCGGCGGTGTGGCGGGGTGGCCGCGATTGCAAGCATTCGCGCGTGGGAGAGGCGCGGGGAAGGGAGCGGGGCCGCCCGGCGCCGTCACACTTGCGCGCCGCCGACCCCTCGCCCCCCCCAGCCCCCTCCCCTCCCCCCCCTCCCCCTCCTCACAGCACCTTGACGACCTCGTCAAACACGCCCGGACGCGCCTTCATCGCCGCCTCCGCCCGCTCGGCCGACGTGACGGCGACGACGCGGGCGGCGTCCGACGCGACGCACGCGACGGCGTCGCCAAACGCGCGCACGTCGGCGAGCGTCGTGCCGAGCACCTGGTCCCGTCGAATCTGGCGCTCCTCGGTCGTCACCCCCAGGATGTGGCGCATGAGCGCGGTGTACCCTTTGGCGTCCGGCAGCTGGTAGCCGTCGATGTCGCCGATCGTGCCGATGACCGCTTTCGTGAGCGCGTCGCTGTCCAACTCCAGCCCCCTCAAAAACCCCGCCGTCCCGTCGTACACGTCCAGCGTGTCGAGCAGGTTGGGGTCGCGGTAGGAGAGGAAGGTGAACATGCCGGAGTGGGTGTCGAAATCGGAAAACCCGCCGTACGCGCCGCCCGACACGCGCACGCGGTCCCACAGCCAGGACGTGCCCAGGAGCTTGTTGGCGACGTAGGCCGACCCGTGCAGGGTGTACCCGCCGTCGGTGTACAGGTTGGCGGCTTTGCCGACGTAGTTGACCTGCGTCGGGACGGTGAGCGCGAGCGACGCGCGCGGCGTGGCGGCGGCCGCGGCCCAGTCGCTCGCCGCGCCGGCCCCGGCCGGCAGCGCGTCCAGGAACGCCCCGATGGGCCCCGCCGCCCTCTCCAGGGACGCGGCGTCGGCGGTCGCGTTGACGAGGGCGCCACCGCGGTGGAGCAGCGCGGCCCGAATCGCCTCCAGGTCCGCGACGACCCCCTCCCAGTCGCTGTCGACGCGGCCGGCCAGCACGCGGATCGACTCCAGGTACGCGTACCCGCCCATCGCCTCTTGCGCCCACCCCGCGAGCGAGCGCTGCGCGTCGAGGCGCCGCGCGGCAAACCGGTGGCCCGCGCCCACGATGCCGGCCTCGAGGCCGGCCCGAGTCTCGAGGACCATCTGTTTGAACCGGTCGCGGTCGTCGAGGCGGGCGGTGAGGAGGAGGTCGCGGTACAGGTCCAGGAGGTCGCCCGCCTTGTCGGTCGTCGCTTTCCCCGCGACCACGATGTAAGCCGCGGGGCTGTCCGGCTTGCCGCGCACGTCGGACACGAGGGGGGACACCGACACGCCGCCCGTCTTGCGCCCGATGCGGTCGGTCAGTTCGACAAAAGATTCGGCCGTGGTCCCCATCTGGGTCAGGCACCGGCAGAAGAGGGGGACCAGGGGCAGGAGGCGCGCGGGCACGGTCGCGAGGGGGAGGAGGGCTTCCACGTAGAGGACGTCGTTGGTGACGAGGTCGTGCGTGAGCAGCGTGGCGCCCCCTCCCGCGTCCGCCACCACCGTCGGCACCTCGGGCGCAGCCTTGGGGATGTCGGCCAGCGCGAGCGAGGGCACGCACGCGAGGGCGGCGGGCGTGTCGGGCGTCTCCTGGCGCTCCTTGAGCGCCGCGGTTTCGGCCGCGACCGCCGCGAGGTCCATGCCCGCCGCCGCGGCCGCCACGCGGGCGGCCTCCTCGGCTTCCTGCGCCGCCCCGAGCCCGGTGTCGGGCGTGAGGACGACGGTGACGCGGTGCGTGTTGTCCAGGAGGAAGCGGCGGATGAGCGGGCGGAAGACGTCTTCACCCGCGGCCAGCCGCGCTTTGAACGTCGCCATGTCGGCCGCCCACTGCAGCGGCCGCACCGGGTCGCGCCCATAGATCCAGGCGGGCGCGGCGCGCAGCATGAGGGAGAGGCCGCGCGGGAACGAGCCGGTGTTGTTTTCGCGGAGCGAGAACTCGATCGTGTTGACCGCGGCCTCGACGGCGGCGTCGGGGAAGCCGTCGGTGGCCAGGCGGGTGAGGGTGTCGAGCACGAGTTTTTCGACGGCGTCGGCGCCGCCCGGCGCGACGCCCTTGAGCCCCACGGAAAAGATCGCCTGCCGGAGCTCGTCCTGCAGGCCGCCCCCGATGAGCGCCTCGCCCAGCCCGGCATCGTTGAGCGCCTTGCGCAGCGGCGCCGCGGACGTGCCGAGGAGGAGGTAGTCGAGGAACCCGACTTCGAGCTCGTCGGCGACGCTCAGCGCGTCGGGCGCCAGCACCCAGTTGACGCTCACGTACTCCTTGCCCGCGTCCTTGCCGTCGCCCGCGGCGTACGGGTGGGTGACGCGGCGCGGGGCGGGGAAGAGGGGTTGCGCCGCAATCACGGAGTCGACGGCTTTCGCCTCGAACTCGTCGAGGTACGCGCCCAGCAGCCTCAACCGTTCGTCCGCGGGGTCGTCCCCATAAAACCAGAAGCGGGCGTTGGACGGGTGGTAGTAGCGCGCGTGAAAGTCGCGGAATTCGGCAAAGGTGAGGTCGGGGATGGCCGCGGGGTCGCCGCCAGAGTCGGCGGCGTACGTCGTGTCCGGGAAGAGGGCCGATTGGACGACCCGCCCGTTGACGGAGTCGGGAGAAGAATACACCCCCTTCATCTCGTTGAAGACGACGCCCTTGAGCCGCACGTCGGCCGCCCCTTTGCTCGCGTCGTCGCACTCGAAGTGCCACCCCTCCTGCGCAAACGTCCCCTCATCCACCACGCACCGCGGGTGCAGCACGGCGTCCAGGTAGACGTCGACCAGGTTGTAAAAGTCGGCGAGGTTGGCCGACGCGACGGGGTAGCAGGTGCGGTCGGGGTACGTGAAGGCGTTCAAAAAAGTGTTTAAGCTCCCCTTCATCAACTCGACAAAGGGCTCCTTGATGGGGTACTTGCGGGAGCCGCACAGGACGGAGTGCTCGAGGATGTGGGGGACGCCCTTGCTGTCGGCGACCGGCGTGCGCAGCACCGCGCCGAAAGTTTTGTTCTCGTCGGGCGCCACCACCGAAATGACTTCCGCCCCCGTCTTGTCGTGCACGTACAGGCGCACGTCGGCCGCGTACTCGGGGACGTGCTCCTGGCGGGCCAGGGTGAAGCCGTGGAGGGTTGCGGGGGCGGGGGCCAGGCCGGCGGGCGCGGCGACGGCGGCGGTCGCGACCGATGGGCGGGAGGCCGGCGGCGCCGCGTGCATGGCGCGGCGGGTGGGGAGGAGGTGGCGGACGGGCTGGGGACGGGGGCGGGGAAGGCGGCGGTCGGGGCGTGCGTGCGGCGGGGCGCGCCACGCGCTCCAATTCCCCCATCGCGGCCACCAAGACGCCTCCAACCAATCGCGCACCGTGCCGGCGAGGCGGGGCGCGAGCGCGCGGGGCGCCACGCCGCGGGAGCGCGCGGGCGTCGGGCGGGCCGAGAGCCGGAACGACGCGCGCATGGCGGCCTCCAGCAGGCGGCGGCGCGCCGTGGCTGTGTGGGGGGCGGGGGCCGGCAAAGGGAGGGGGGGCGGGGGCGCGCGCGGCGTCGTTGTGGTGGCCCGCCCTCGGCGCGCCACGCTCTCCCCTCGTCTCGCGTCCTCTACAGGCTCGCCACCGCCAGCCGCCGCGCCCGGAAGTAGCTCGCCCGCCCCGCCCCGCTCGTGGGCGCGCCCCGGGCGACGCGGTCGGCGGCGGCGCCCGCAAACGCGAGCGTGGCCTGCGCCGCGTCGGCCCCCGGGTCGTCCTCCCACCCCGCCGAGGCGGCCCGCTCCTCCAGGGCGCGCACGGCGGGCGCCCACGAGAAGCGGACGGCGGACGCGGGCCAGCCGAAGACGGGGTGGAGGGCCGCGGACAGCCAGGCCTTGGTGTCGGGGTCGCCCGGATAGCCGGAGCCGAGCGGGCCGTGCGCCGCGAGCGCGGGCTCCCTGCTCAACGAGGCCACCTCCGCGTCGCGCGCGGTTTTGGCGACGATGGAGGCGGCCGACACGATCGGGTAGAGCGCGTCGGCCTTGGGGCAGACGGTGAACGCGATCCCCGGGAACGCGCGCTCCAGCCCCTCGCGCCACCGCCCCGCGTCGCCCACGGTGTCGACAAACACTTCGGCGAGGGCGACGCCGGCGTCCAGGGCGCCCCGGATGAGGGCCTTGGTCGCGTCGGCGGCGAGCGCGTTGAGCGACGCGCGCGACGCGCCCAGCATGGCGCCGCTGATGGCGGCGGCGGACAGCGACTCCAAACGCCACCCGATGCGGGGCGCTGCGTGGATGTCGGCGAGCAGGCGGTCGCGCACCGCCTCGGTCAGCGCTTTCGAGTCGGCAAACGCCATGCCCTGAATCGACGCTTTGTCCGCCAGGGGGGCGAACGCGGCGCCGTAGACCATGGCGCCGAGCACGGGGCCGCGGCCGGCCTCGTCTGGGGTGGAGGGGGGGGTCGGCGGCGCGCGCGCGTTCGAAAGGCCCGCCCTCGCCCGCCCACCACGCATCCACCCACCGATGCCCATGAAGCAGGGCTCGCCAAACCAGGCGGGCGGAGGGTCGCACGGGGACGCGGTGGAGTCGAGCATGGGGGCGCGATGGGGGGGTGGCGCGGGGCGAGGGCGGGCGGCGGGGCACGGGTGGGGGCACGACCGCGGTGCCGGCGTGCGACGGCGGCGCGCGGGCGGGGCGGCGGGCGCAGAGTGAGCGGCGGCGCATGCCCGGCTGCTCTCGCCCGCGTTTGCGCGGCGGCGCCCGCCGGCGCCCAGGAATCGCAGTCTGATCTCTATCAATTGCACCCCACAAAGAAAAACCTGCCGCGGCCCGGCCGCCAGTCAACACTCCGAGTTTCTCGGACCCTTCCCCCTTTCCCTCCTCCCCTCACACATCGGCAAACAGCCGCAGCGCCGCCGCCGACACCGCCAGGCTGTACATGGACGCGCCCACGATGGCGGCAGCCAGGGCGGTGGCGGCGACCGCGGCGGCGGCGGCGAGCGCGGCGACGGGCGCGCGCGGGCGCCGCGACGCGATGAACGCCGCGGGCGGGATGACGTAGTCCAAGACCATCATGACGCCGCCGAAGATGGCCCCCATTTCCCCAAAAAAAGGGACGGCCGCGGCGGCGAGCGCGCAGGCGGCGATCAGGGCGGCGCGGCCGGCCGCCGCCGCGGGCTTGGCCGCGGCGCCCGGCCACCGGGCCGCCAACCGCCTCCCCACCCCCGCCCACGCGGCAGCGTACAGCGGGCACGCGTACGCGGCAAAAACGGCCCACGTGTTGAGCGCGACGGCGGTCCAGCAGGCCGCGAGCGCGGCGCGCGGCGCGCCGGCAGAGGCCAGAGAGGCCAGGAGCACGACGTCGACGCCGGACCCAAACGCCCAGTACCCTACAACAGCCAAGACGACAAAAGTGGGCACGATGAGGCCAAACGCGAGGCCGGCCGCGCGGTGCATCGTGCGCGCGACGGGCGGCGCGGCGCCCGCGGCCAGCTCCGGCACGATCCCGATCGCCAGGTTGTTGATGACGAGGCCGATGCCGACCAGGATGGAGACGAGGCGGCCGCCGGGGGCGTTGGCGGCGGGGGTGAAGTCGGGCGGCGCGCCGGCGGCGCGCGCGCTCGCGCCGGCGGCGGCCGAAAGGGCGACGGAGAGGAGGGCGGCGACGGCAAAGGCGGACGCGCCAAGAGCTGATGCCGCGATGGATGTGTCCAGGGACGGGACGGCGGCGGACGCGGCCTGGAGCAGGGCGAACGAGGCAATCCCCGCCGCGAGGTGCGGCGGCCGTGGAAAGACCAGCCCCGCCAACGCCTTGACCGCGCCGCCCCCGATGATGAGCGTGCTCACACAAGCGCCCACGCAGGCGAGGGCTTGCAGGGGGAGGACGACGCCGCGGCCGACGCGCGGGCCGAGGTGTGCGGTGGCGAGTGCGGAGTAGGTCGCGTGCCGGGTGCCCTTGGGATGCTCGATCAGGGTGACGACCAGGGCGGTGGCCTGGATATGGTGGGGGGGGTGGGGGGGGTGGGGGCGGGGCGGGCACGGGCGAGAAACGCGGCTCCGACGCCCTCCTGTCTCCCCTACCAGCAGCGCGGTCGCGGTTCCCGCCCCAACGACGACCCCCACCCCCGCCCACCCCAGCTGGGCCACGGCGTAGGGCAGGGAGAGGGAGGGGAAGCCGCAGATGGCGGCGACGATGCCCCACGCGCACGCGGCGGCCGACCCGGACGGGGGGGCGCCCTCTTCGGCCGGCACAAATCGGCCGCCCTCGACGTGGCCGGGGCCTTCGTCGGCCTCGTAGTCGACGGACGCGAGCGAGAGGCGGGTGAGGCGGCGGGCGTGGCCGCCGCGGTGTTCTGAAAAGAGGGAGCCGCCGTATAGGCTGCCGTCGCCCGAGGCGGCGGAAGGCCCGCCCGCTTCCGCGACCGAGCTCAGCCTCCGCTTGGCGGGCGCCGACCAGGGGCGGCCGCCCGCGGACGGGCCGCGGGGCGGGCGCAGGGCGCCCGCGTCGCTCGCGCCGCGCGGCCCGGGGGGGGGCGGCGGCCGGGGCGGCCCGCACTCGGCCGACGCCGGGTCGGCCTGCATCGAGGCGGACGGCGAGGGCGCGCCCAGAGTGCGAAACAGCGGGCGGCGAGCGCGCGACCGCATCGCCCGCACTCTGCCGGCCCCTCCGCGCCGGCCGCGCGCCGCAGGCGCCCGCGGCGCCGCCCCGCGCCCGCCCCCAATGAAGGCGCCCCCTCCAGGACCGCGCAAACGCGGCGTGGGTGCCGCCGCGCTGGCGATGGCGGTCGCCGCGCTCGCCGCGGGCGCGCTCCTGGCCCGCCCGAGGGCGACAGCGACGGCCCGAGACGAAGCGGTGGTCCCGTCGGCGGCCCCAGCGGCGGCGGCTGCCGCCTGCGCGGCCGACCCTGCGGCGCTGCGCGCGGCCAACGCGGCGCTCGCCCCGCTCCTCGCGGAACTCGTCTCCACCCCCTTCTTCCGCCACTTCAAGGTCAAGCTGGGCGGCGAGTGCCCCTTTTGGGCGGACGACGGCCAGTGCTCCCTCGCCGACTGCGCCGTGTGCGAGTGCGCGCCCGGCGACGTGCCGCCCCGGCTCGCGCGCGAGTGCGAGGAGCGCGGCGCGGCGCCGGACGTCCTGGGCGCGTGCCCGGCGCTCGCGGATCCGGCCGTCGACCGGGGCGGCGCGGACGCGGCGCGCCTGGTGGCGGTGCCGGGGTGGAAGGGGCTCGACAACCCCTGGATGGCCACGGACGACGACGGGGACGCCGCCGCCACCCCCTACTCGGTCATCGACCTCGCCAAAAACGTGGAGCGCTACACCGGGTACAAGGGCGAGCACGCGCGCCGGGTGTGGGGCTTCATCTATCGGCAGGACTGTTTCGACGGTGCCGACGGCGACGAGGCGCGCGCCGCGTCGAGCGCGCTCTCCCCCTCGTGCGACCCCGTCAAGCGCCTGTTTTACCGCGTCATGTCGGGCGTGCACGCGTCCATCACGGCCCACCTGGCGGACGAGTACCTGGTGGACGCGCACGCGGGCGCGTGGGGGCCCAACCTCGCGCTGTTCGCCGACCGCCTCGGCGCCCCGGCCCACGCCGGCCGCGTCGCCAACCTGCACTTTGCGTACGCGTTCGTCGCGCGCGCCCTGCACCGGGCGGGGCCCCTCCTGGCCGCGGCCGACTACGACGACGGCGGCCCCAGCCGGGGGGCCGACGAAGCCGCGCTGGCGCGAGAACTGGCCTCCCACCCCGCCCTCGCAGCCCTGTGCGCCGAGCCATTCGATGGCGCCCTGCCGGGCGCGGGAGGCGGGCGGGAGCGGCTGCAGGCCGCGTTTCGAAACGTGACCGCCGCGATGGACTGCGTCGGCTGCGAAAAGTGCAGGCTCTGGGGCAAGCTCCAAGTGCTCGGCGTCGCGTCGTCGCTCAAAGTGCTGCTGGCGGACGGAGGGGGGAGGGGTGGGGCCGGGGCCGGGGACATGGCCCAGCCCGCCCTCACCTTGGAGCGCAACGAGGCCGTCGCCCTGGTGAACCTGGCCGACCGCCTCGCCCGCTCCGTGGAAATCGTGGGCCGCCTCCAAGCCCGCCTGGACGCGGGCGAGGTGCCGGCCGCGCCGGTGGGCGACGCGGCGGGGGGGCACGACCGGCTCGCGGCGGCGCTCGGGTTTTAGGGGAGAGTCGAGGGTGGAGGTGCCGGGAATCGTTCAATGTTGCACGCGCACTGCCGCCAGGGCAGGGTGCGGCGGGGTCGCGGCGCGGTCACGGCCTCGCGCTCTCACGCCGCTGCCCTCGCCGCCGCGCGCTCGCGCGCCGCGCTCACCGCCTCGCCCGGCATCACCCGCAGAAACTGGTCGATCCGCCCCGCCGCCGCCTTGGCCGCGCCCGCCGAGAACTGCGCAAACTGGAGCTCGCGCGCGCCGCCCTTGGTGCCGACGCCGCCGACCGAGTCGAAGTACGCATCGTAATCGATCTGCGCCACATACTCCCCCGCGTCCCTCGAGAGAGCTTGCGCGCGCACCCTTTTCTCCGGGTCGACGTCGGCGTGCGCGGCGGCGGCTTTGAGGTTGGCGGGGAGGGCGAGGGGGCCGTTGATCGTGGACAGGAGGCCCGCGAGCTCGTCCCAGCGCGCCTCGGACCCCGCGTCGCCGGCCTGGGCGAGCAGGGGCAACGCGGCGATGACCGGCTCCAGGTAGAGGAACAGGGGCTTGGACGGGCGGGTGACGCGCAGCGAGTCGGTCGGGACGAGCGCAAACGCGGCGGCCGCCGCGGTCGCCACGCCGCCAATGATCAGGCGCCGCGTCACGGTGGCGTTCGCTTCCGGATCGTCCGGCGACCGCTCCCCTTCGGTCCCGGCCTCGCCAGGCCCCCCGCCGGTGAAGAAATCGACCTCCGCCTCCGACAGCCAGCTCCCGTCGCCGCCGCCCAGGGGGCCTTCCCGGCGCAGGCCGGGGCCGTCGATGCGGCGGGGCGGGGGGGTGGGGGGTGCAGGGGCGGGCTGAAGAAGGGAGGGTCAGCGTGGGCGGCCGGCCGACGCGCCACGCCGGCGCCGCGCGTTCCTCCCAGCCCGCCGCACCTCCCGCCCCTGTTGCGCCGCTGCCAGCTGCTCCCTCAACGCCGCCGCTTCAGCCTCAGCCGCCTTGAGGCGGGCGAGCACGTCCTCCCCGAGGCCGCCGCCGCCGCCCGATTGGGCGCGGGGAGGGCGGCGGCGCGCGCGGAGGGTGGGGTGCAGGGGCGCCGGGCGGCACAGCGTGTGGGGCGGCCGCATCGGGCGGCGCGGGGGGCGGCGCGACTGTCTCGGCAACCTCTAGCAGCGGTCGTTGAACCCGCCCACCTCCTTCCCCGCCTCACTCTCCTACTCCTTCTTCGCGGAGAAGAATTTCTTGATCGACCCCTGGCCCGCGGCCGCGGCCGCGGGCGCGGCAGCCCGCTTGGCTGCGGTCGCCACCCCCCCCCCTCCAGACGCGACGAGGCGCCAGCACTTGGCGACCGAGGAGGAAACCTTCTCGTCCGCCATGGAGTCGACGTCCACCCAGCGCGTGGCGGGGCGGCCGGTGTCGGCGTCCGCGTCGCGCGGGTCGGCGCTCAACCCCCCGCCTCCCGCGTCGACGCGCGCGTGCTCCACCGCGAGCGTCATGCGGATGTGGGAGAAGATGTGCACGATGTCGCCCACGGGGGCGCGGCGCAGCAGGCGCAGGGAAGAGGGGGCGGGGGCACGCGTCTCGCCGCTCTCGCCCTTGCTCGTCTTGCCTTCCGGCAGCGCCTCGCCCAGCAGCAGCTCCACATGCGCATCCACCGCGGCCCGGGCGACATTCGCTCCCGCGTCGGCGGCAACGGGGACCGAGGGAAATTCCCAGAGCCCGGCGAGCAGGCCGCCTTCCGGCCGCCGCTGGAGCAGCACCCTCCGCGCCCCGCCGTCGACCGCCTCCACGACGCACACAGCCACCCGCTCCTCCCGCTTGGCCGGCTTGGCGGCGGGCGTGGGAAAGTCGGTGGCGGAACCGGCGCCGGCCGCGGCGCGCGCGCGCGCGTGGCACAGGGACGCGACGGGGCACGAGGCGCACGCGGGCGCGCCAGAGGGCGTGCACACGGTCGCGCCCAGCTCCATGACGGCCTGGTTGAAGTCGCCGGGGCGGCCGGGGTCGAGCAGGCGCGCCGCGAGCCGCGCATGTGCCTTCCCCGCGGCGCCAGACTTTGGGTCGCCGGCGAGCGCGCGCAGCCTCGACAGCACGCGCACCACGTTGCCGTCGACGACGGCGGCGTGGGCGCCGGCCGCGATGGAGGCCATGGCGGCGGAGGTGTAGGCGCCGACGCCCGGGATTTTTAGCAAGCCTGCCACGTCGGTCGGGAACACGCCGTTGAGCTCCTCGACCACGTAGCGCGCGCCCTTGAGCAGGAAGGCGGCCCTCCGATAATACCCCAGGCCGGCCCACGCAGCCCGGACGTCGTCGTCGGTCGCCGCGGCGAGCGACGCGACGTCGGGCCACCGCTCCATCCACGCGCCCCAATACGCTTTCACGCGGTCGAGCTGGGTCTGCTGCGCCATGACTTCGCAGACCCAGACGCGGTAGAGAAATGCCTGGGTCGGGAGGTCGAGGGACGCGCCGCCCGCCGCGGCGGCCGGCCCCAGACGAGAGTGCGGATTGCGGCGCCAGGGGAGGACGCGGTGGGCGCCGTCGTACCAGTGGAGGAGGGAGAGGCGGATCTGGAGAGGAGGAGGGTGGGAGGGAGGGCGCGTCGACGCGCGGGCGCGCGCGATTGGGCCGCCACCACTCCTGGGCGCCGCGCACGATCGCCGCGGCCTCGCCCTCGGCGCGGCGGGCCGCGGCCGCGCCTACCCGAGCCCCCGATTCAAATCCCGCCACCTCGCACACCTGCTCCACTTCCGCGTCCTCAAAGTCGACGCCCTCGAACGACGCGATGACGGGCACGGCCGCAGGCTCGGGCTTGACGCCGGCGGGCGGGGAAGGGGGCGCGGCTTCGACTTTCGCGGTCGGTGCCGCGGCGGCGGGCGCTCGCTTCTCGTCGACCGACGCCATCGTCCTCGAAGAGAGGCGGCGGCCCAAGGGGCGGGCGGCCAGGCGGAGCAACAGGGTGGAGGGAGAGGGAGAGTGGCGCCGACGGCATGCCCGCGCCACAACCGTGCCGACCCACCGCTATGGTCGCGCCCGCCGCCCACGCCGCCACGCGGGCCGAGGGCGGCCCCCTTCTGGAGCGCGCCAAGCTGGCCGTGTCGCGGCTCTGGCGCCGGGAACGTCGCGTCACCGTGCCGGAGGCCGCCACGCGCGGCTCCGGCCGCGGCCTGGCGCGCTTGTCCGCCACTCACGCCGACGCTGGGTCGGCCGCTGCGGGCGCCGAGGCGGCCGCCAACGCGGTGCCATTCCCGCGCCCCTCGCCCCCGCCGCCCGCCCCCCCCGCCGCCGGCCCCTTTGACCTGGGCTTTGCCAAAAACCTGGGCGACATGTACACCCTGGGCGAGCCGCTCGGCGCGGGCGGCTCGGGCGTCGTCCGCGTCGCGACGTGCAAGCGGACCGGCAAACGGTTTGCGTGCAAGACCATTCCCAAGGTAGAAGGGAGAGGAGAGGGTGGGCGTGCGGGGGGCAGGGTGGCGCGGCGGGCGGCGGGCGGGGCGCGGCGGGCGGCGCGCCGCGCGGCCGGGACACCGCGCGGCGGGGGCGTTGGGCCGCCTCCGGCCCCGCACGCCCCACCCGGCATCGCGGCGTCAATGCGCCGACGATCTGGGGGCGGCAGAAGGCGGCCTGGCGGCTCCAAATGCGCGCCCCGGCCGCCATCGACCGCGCCCGCGCCTCGTCGCCGCCGGAAGCCGGCAACCGGCGACCCTCCAATACAAGGAGCCGCAGAATCGCGCCCCAACCCCCTCCCCCCCTCGCCTCTCAGATCCTGCGCGACGCCTCCGCGTCCGACGCCAAGCGGGCCGGCCACGCGGCGGCGATCGCGCGCGAGGTCGACGCGCTGCGCCGCCTGCGCGGCGCGCTCAACGTGGCGTGCCTGGAAGACGCGTTCGAGGACGCCGACGCCGTCCACATCGTGCTCGAGCTGTGCGAGGGCGGCGAACTGTGGCACGCGGTGGGGGCGCGCCACTACTCTGAACGCACCGCCGCGTCGTACATGCGCGCCGTCCTGCGCACCCTCGCCCAGTGCCACCGCGCCCGCCTCCTGCATCGCGACGTCAAGCCCGGCAACTTCATGCTGCTGGACGATTCGGACAGGGCGCCGGTCAAGGCGGTCGACTTTGGGTTGGCGGTCCCGTTCGACCCCAAATCCCTGCCCCGCACCGACCTCGGCCTCGAGGGCACGCCCTGGTACCAGGCACCTGAAGTCCTGGCGTCCCGCGTCGGCCCCGAGGCCGACGTGTGGGCGGCGGGCGTGATGGCGGCCCAGCTCCTGACCGGCCGCTTCCCGTTCGACGACCGGCGCTCCCCCTCCCACCCCCAACTCTCGCGCGTGTGGCGCTCCATCCTGAACGACAAATTCGAGACGACGGGCAAGGCGTGGGACGGGGTGAGCGACGAGGCCAAGGACTTTTGCGCGTGGCTCCTCGACCGCGAGCCGGGGCGGCGGCCGACCGCGGAAGAGGCGCTCGCCCACCCGTGGCTGCGCGGCAAATCGTCGGAACGGTCGACCGGGCGCCAGCTGCCGCTCGCGGTCGTCGCGCGCGTGCAGCGGTACGCAGCGGCGTCGGTCTTCAAACGCACCGTGCTCGAGCACATCGCCGCCGAGCTCGTCGCGGCGGCCGCGGCCGCGCCCGCGCCCTCTGGGGCGGCGTGCGGCGTCGCGCTGGGGGGCGCCACCATGGCCCCCTCGGTGACCGACGCGCGCGACTGGTCGCTCACGTCCCTCTTTGACGACCTCGGCTTTGCCGGCCGGGACGCCGTCCCCCGGGACGAGCTGCTGGACGGCCTGGCCCGCCTGGGGTACCGGCTGGCGGGCGGCGAGGGCGACCGCCTGATGGCCGCGCTCGGCGACTCGGCGCGCGTCACGCGCGCCGCGCTCGCCGCGTCGCAAATCGACTGGCGCGCCCTGGCCTCGACGCGCGCCGACGAGTGGCTCGCCCTCGCCCGCTCCGCCTTTGCCTCGCTCGACACCGACGGCGACGGCGTGCTGCGGCGCGGCGACATTGCCGCGTCGCTCCGCTCCCGCCTCCCGCCCGCCGAGGTCGAGTCCGCGGTCGCGCACGCCCTCTCGGAAGCGTGCAAGCGGGACGACTCCATCCGGGATGGCCTGTCGTTTCCGCAGTTCGTCGCGATGCTGCGCGCCGACGACGGCGCGTCGCTCGACGCGTACGAGGGGCGGCTCTCGTCCGGCCGCGGCCGTGAGTGCGCGCTGGATGCGCTGGAGCGGGCGCGGTCGACGGCGCGGTCGCCGCTGGCGAGCGTGGCCGAGGCGAGCTGAGGAGGAGGTGGGGGTCGGGCGTGGGCGGCATTCTTATCGCCTAGGGCGAACGGGTTTTTCGATCGGGGCGGGCCCGCCGCTGCGGCGGGCGCCGCACCCGTTGCACGGCGAAGATGTGGCGGGGGGGTGCTTGCAAGAGGCGCAAAGAAGAAGGGCGAAAGACGGAGCGCGCGTCGAAGCTCACACTTCCCCCGCCCGCCCGCCCCGGGCGGGCCCCGCCCCTCGCCACACTCTCGTCCCTCCCCTCCCCAACATGGCGGACGCCGCCGACAGCGCGGACGAGGCGATTGCGGCCGCACAGGCCGCCATCGAGGCCGCCGCCCGGCGGGCGGCGGCCCGGGACGCGCCCTGGGACGGTGAGGGATGGATGAGGCGTCGGGAGAGGGGTTCGCGAAGCGGGTCGAGCTCCTTCGCCCGCGGCCCGACCCGTCGCTTCCCTTTTCTCTCCTCAGGCTACTGTGGCCTGCTGCAGGCGTGCGACGACGACGGCTGGGGCGACGCCGCGCCGGCCGATGCGCGAGGTGCGAGGGAGAGCAGGGAGAGGAGGCTGGCTCACTCGCGTGCGGGGGGCAACCGCCCACACCCCTCCCTCCCCACCCCCCCTCTAGCCCGCTCTTCTGTGGACGTGGACACCATCGACTACGCCACCCTGGGCGCGGACGTGGCCGCCGCCGCGGCGGCCGCGCTGCGCTGCGCGTACGGCGGCGCGGCCGCACTGTCGCGCGCGGCTGCGGAAGAGGAGCGAGGTGGCGCGCTTGATCTTGCGGGCGACGCGGAGACGTCGGCGCAGCCTGTCGGCCAAGCCACGCCACCGCCGGCGCCACACCCGCCACCCGCCCGTCCCCCTTCCGCCGCCGACGAGGCCCCGCCCGACGCCGCCGCCGCCGCCCCTTCGTCCGACGCGGCGGCCGCCGATTTCGATGCCGCGGTCGCAGCCCTGGCCGCGGGCGACCTGCCGACCGCGGTGGACGCGCTGCGCCGCGCGGCCGCGGCGTGCCCGCCCGGCCGGCCCAAGGCCGCGCGCCGCATCGCTCGCTATTTGGCGGCGGTGCAGGAGAGATTGGGTGAGGGAGCGTGAGCATTGTGTGGCGCGCGACCGTGTGTGGGGGCGAGCGGGACGGTTTGGGCGGCTCTCGACGCGCCACAGCACAGCCGCCGATTCCCTGCCCATTCAGCCCCTCCCACCCCTTTCGATGCGGACCGCCTGCCGCCTCCTGCGCGTGACTGCGGTCGCGCGCCCCTCCACGAAGCCGGCGCGCGCCACGCCGGCGCGCGCCGCCGCGCCGACGCGGCTGCTCTCCATCGCGGCACCGGGTGCGTAATCGGTGGCCAGGGCCGGAAGTGGGCGCGTATAATGCGCGTTCGGGGGCACGATGGGGGGTCGCCTGGCGCCAGGCCGCCGCGCCGCGCCGACGCCCTTCCCCGCCCCTCTGTCTCAGTCGCCCTCCTCGCCGCCGCCGACCCGCCGACGCGCGGCATCGCCAAAGCGGTGTACGACGCGGTCGCGCCCCAGGTGTGTGTGGGCGGTGAGGAGGCGGAGGGCGAGGGGGGCGCCTGCGTGCGCCGCGCGCACGACCCCCGTCCCTCTCCAGGCCGAGTTTTTCACCACGCTCGGCCTCCCCGAGCCGCTCATCCATTGGGGACACCCCGGCAACATGATGCTGGTGCTCTTGGCCATGGGCATCTACGGCTCCGGCGTCGTCGGGTGGCAGATCCGGACCTCGAACGACATTGACGTCGTCGCGAAGGCGAAAGACCTGCACCCCAAGCTGGCGCTGGGCATGACCGGCTTTTTCGCGCTGGGTGCTGTTGGTGAGCAAGGAGGGCGTGTGGGCGGCGGGCGGGGGGCAAAGAGACGGGTGGGCGGTGGGCGGCGCTTTTTGTTTGTTTCGTCGCGCGCACTCTTTTCCCACCTCGTCCACCCTCCCCGCCTTTCCCCAGGCGGCATCATGTCCTGCGTCATGCAGGGGGTCCCCATTCTGTCGTCTGCCCACTCCAAGACGGCCATCGCGGGGCTCCTCCTCCTCGCTCTTCAAGGCATGCTCTCGGCCTTTTTCGCCGACGACCCCGGCCTGCGCACGACGCACGCGTTCCTCGGGACGGGCATCCTGGGCCTCTTCCTTGTGCACGCCGTGCTGGGCCTGCAGCTGGGGCTGTCCATCGCGTGACGTGGGGGATGGGAGGGAGTGGAGAGGCGGCGCGCGGCCTGTCGAGGGGCACAACTCCCTTGAATCGATTGTTGCAGACTCTCTAGCGACCCGTCCCATTCACGCGTTGCCTTTCTCCTCTGCCTTGGCGCCCCCTTTTTTGGTCCAGAGCGCTTTGACGGTGGGCGTCACGCCGGGGCCCGCGATCGCGAGCTTGGCGAGGCCGGCAAAAGTCAGCGCAGACGCCCCCAGCACACCCCACCGCGCGGCGCCCGCCACCGACTTGGGCACATAGTCGGTCACAACATAATTCATCGCTATGTGGCCGTGCAGCGGCACCGCGAGCGCCAGCCCCGCGTCGACGACGCGGCCGAGCGCGTCGCCCTGCTGCTGGAAGATGGCCAGGGGGACGAGGGCGGCCAAGGCGATGCCGGACTGGTGGTAGAGCTTTTTCAACGAGGGGGCGGTGTCGGCTACGTAGAGAAGAGGGAGGGAGGGGGTTGGCGCGCGAGGGGTGGTGTCGGTCCGGCCCGCGGCCTGGCCCACACGCGGCAAGCACGTCGCACGATCACACAGGGCGGGCGAGCGGAGCGCGGCGCTCGCTTGGGCGGGCGAGCCGCCACGGCGGCGCGCCATCCCATCCCATCCCTGCCGCTCGCGCACCGTGCAGCACGCGGCTCAGCGTGCTAGCCATGGCGCTGGTGCCGGCGTGGGCCGAGCGGGGCGCGGGAAGCGGGAGGGACGCGTGCAGAGTGAGGACGGAAGCCGCCATGGCCGCGCTGCTCCCCGCCGCCCCACTCTACCTCTGCCTCTCATGCTCTCGTCCGTCGGTCGCCGGAGCGCGACCGCCGCCGCGCGCGGCGCGGCCGCCGGGCTGCTGCGGTGCGTTGGGCGGCGTGCGAGGGCGGGCGCGCCACGCAGCCCATCGCGTGGCGCCGCCGCCAGAGCTCCGCGCACACCCCAGCGGTCGCGGCCGCGGTGTTGGCCGCGCGCCGAGCGCGGGAGAGCGCCGACGCCCCCCCCCCCCCCCCCCCCCCCCCCCCCCCCCCCCCCGGGGCCCGGGGCCCCGCCCCGCCGGGGGCGGGGGGCCCCCCGCCCCCGCCCCCGCCCGCACGGGGGCCCCCCCCCCCCCCCCCCCCCCCCCCCTCCCCTAAAGCCCTTTCTCGTCGGTCCCCGAACACTGGGGCAAGGCGTCGCCCTACCACGGCGGCACCGAGTTCCTGGGCACGCCCGCCGACCACTTGGATGTGAGGCAGAGAGGGGGGAGCGAGGAGGGGGTGGGGAGCGTGAAGAAGGCGGGACGCGGCGAGGGCCCACCCGTCCCCGTCCTCCCCCCCCTCTCCAGCTCGCGGCCAAGCGCCCGGTCTCGCCGCACGTGTTTGAGATCGACATGAAGTCGGCGCACTACAAGATGCCGGTCAACGCGATCACGTCGGTCCTGTCGCGCGGGACGGGGGTGGCGCTGTACGCCGCCGCGGCCGCGGGGGCCTACGCCGCGCTCGCCACGCCCGACGCCGCGCTCGCGGTCGCCGCCTGGGCGGCCGCGCACCCCGTGCTGGCCGTGCCGGCGAAAGCGGCGGTCGCGTTCCCCTTGGCCTACCACTACGCGGCGGGCGTGCGCCACCTCTGGTGGGACGTCGCGCGGCACGGCAACCAGGCCGCGCACGCGGGCCCTTTGGAGAAGTCGGCCGTCGACGCGTCGAGCTACGCGGTGCTGGGCGCGAGCGCGGCGGCGACGCTCGCGGCGTTGGTCGTGTGAAACGGGGAGGGTCGCGCGCGTGCCGCCTCCACCCCCCTCCCCGCTCGCCTCGCCGCGCGCTCGCGGGCTCGGGGTAGCAAAGTCGGGCGGGGAAGAAGCGCGGCCCCAACCACCCCCCGCCGCGGGGTGGGACACCCGCGCGGCCGCCGCGCGCGCGCGCCGCGCCTCACGCCTCGCCCGCCTCGACCCGCTGCACGTGCGACCGCAGGCGCACCATGGGCGCCAGCAGCAGCAGCGCGCCCCCGCACGCGGCGAGCAGGGTGGCGAAATAGGCCGACCAGCCGTGGTTTTGGACGACGAGCGCGAGCGGGACGCCCGCGTTGGCCGCGCCGAGGTACGCGACCCACCCCAGAAACCCTTCCGACGCGCCCACCGAGTCCGGGCCGACCAGCTCCGCGCCGCACAGGCCGATGAGCATTTGGGGCCCGTAGAGGAAGAAGCCGACGGCAAACACGCAGAGCCACTGGAGCGCGCCGGCGCTCGCGGGCGTCGCCCAGAACGCCGCCAACGCGACCGCCACCCCCACCATGTAGGCCATGACGACCTGCACCCGCTTGCCGACGGCGCCGGCGGCGGGGTCGCGCTTGATGAGGGCGTCCGAGAGGCGGCCGGCGAGCAGGGAGCCAAAGAGGCCGCCGAGTTCCAGGCCCGAGACGCGCACCGCGGCCGACCCGGCGTCGGCGACGCCCTTGGCCTTGATGAGGTAGAAGACGAACCAGGAGGTGACGCCCTGGGAGTGGAGGGGGGAGGGGGGAAGGGTGGGCGAACGCACGCGCGCGGCCGCCACCCTCCCCTCGTCCCTCCTTTTTTTTTTACCTGGCGCACGACATACACGAAAAAGTAGGTGAGCGCCATGCCCCAGATGTACGGGTTGCGCAGCACGTTCGTGACGAGCAGTTCGAGGAGGCCCGGCTTTTTGGCGGCGGGCGACGCCGCCGTCTCCTCTTTTTTCGCGGGCGCGACAATTTCCACCGGTGGGTACCCCACCGCCTCCGGCGAGTCGCGCACCACCAGCAGGAGCAACGCCCCCACCACGAGGCCGACCGCGCCGGGCGCCCACATGCCCCAGCGCCAGCCGAGCGCGCGCGCAGCGGTGCCGGCCAGGACGGGGGCGCCGAAGCCGCCCAGGTTGTGGGCGATGTTCCACATGCTGCAAGAAAAGGGGGAGGGGGGTCGTGGGATGCCGGGGCGAGGGTCGAGGTCGAGGCGGCGTTCCCCTCTTTCTCCCTTCTCTCTCACCCCCAATAAGTCCCCCGCTCCTTGGTCGCAAACCAGGAAGTCAGGATGCGCGCGCAGCAGGGCCCGCCAAAGCCTTGCAGGACGCCGTTGAGCGCCCAGAAAGCGCAAAACCAGCCCATGCCGGACCCGAAGCCAAACGCGACGTTGACCGCGGCGGTCGCCATCAGGCCGCCCGCGAGCATGACCGTGGGGGACGACCGGGCGCCGAGCACGCCGGACACGAACTTGGACATGCCGTACGCGATGGGGAAGAGGGAGGTGAGGGTGCCGACCTGGACAGGGGCGAGGGGGTGGTCGGGGTCGGTCGAAACGAGGAAACGGCGCGAAAACGGCGCCCGCCACCCCGCTCCCACCCCCACTCGACCCGCACCTGGGTGATGTCCATGCCGAGCGCAGCGTCGGCAACCATCACCGGGGCGGCGTACGTCAACGAGTTGCGGGTGAGGTAGTAGCACGCGTACCCGACCACGATCCCGACAAACACCAGCAGCCGGCGCGCGACAAAGTCGCGGGGGTAGGCCGGCATGTCGGAGAGGGACGCGACGCCGGGGAGGCGGGTCGAGAGCGCGGCGCCGGCGGGCGCGGGCACCGCGGGGCCCAGTGTCGCCCCGTTGCCGCCCTCCAGGTGGCCGGCCGCGGTGTCGGTCTTGACCAGGGCTTCCAGCGGGTTGAGCGGCTTGTCAGCAGGGGTGGCGGCGGGGGGGAGGGGGCTGGAGAGGGGGGGAGGGAGATGGCCGGGTCGGCGCAGGCGGGGGAGCGCGCGGAAGACCCCCGAGCGCCCGCCCAGGGCGCGAGGTCACGCCAGCCTCATCGCGGTGCTGGCGCACCACCCTCCTCACCCGCGGGCGACGGCCCGGAGGCCGGCGGTCCGCGCCCGCAAAAGCGCAGGCGGCGCGGCGCGCGGCGCGCGGAGGCGCGCGCCGGGGGCCAGCATGTTGACCAGCAGCGGGGCCTGGCGGGCCGGGGCGGGTCGCCTGGGGAGAGGAGAGGGGCGCGTCGGCCCGCGATGCGCGCGCGGGCGGGCGACGGCGCCGAGAGCCCCAGCGGCCGCCGGCCGCCGATCGTGGCGGACACATGGGGGGGGCACGGCGCGGCTGGGCGGCGGATGGGGGGCCGCACCTGCGCTGGGCGGGGTGGGGGAGTGTGTGCGCGCACACAGGGTCGAGGCGCGTGCGACGGGCGCGGGCGGCGGCGGCGCGGGCCGGCGTCACCGGCCCCGGAGCCCGCACGCGAACCTGATGCGTCGCGTGGCGGGCGAGGGGAGGGGAGGAGGGGGCGCAAGGCTTGTCCGTGTGCAGCCTCGCCCACCACCCGTTTTTCCCCTCCTCCGCCCGCCAACGGCCAAAGGAATTGCACGCCGCCGCGGCCGCCCCCTGCCAGCGCCCGCGGGGGCCATGCGCGCCACCACACCACCACCACCACCACACCACCACCCCCCTCTTGTGCTCAGGCCGACACGGGCGTGACCGTCTTTTGCGTGATGCGCTCGTACACGTCCCGGATCTTGAGGCCGCAGATGGTCTGGAACAGGCCGGTGCCGTTGGTGGACCCGGGGAACGAAGACTGGAGGGGAAGGAGGGAGGGTGGGTGTCGGGAAAAACAAACAAACTCGCCTCCCACCTCCCCCCCTCTCCCTCCTCGTCTCACGTTCTTCAGCATCTGCTGCGTGATCTCCCCGTAAAACTTGGACGACGTGCCCGACAGGTGCGACTCGACGTAGATGAGTTCCTCGAGGCGGTCGAACGCGCCGTCCATCTCCAGGACGCTCACCTCCTCCCCGTAGTAGACGTCCGGCCCGTAGTAGAATTTGATGCCGGGGAAGGAGCAGGTGAGCTTGCGGCCGCACGGGATCCAGGAGATGGTCGACCCCTCGTCGAAGAGGAACGCGGGGTCGAACAACTCTTTGCCCGCCTTTTGGATCATGCGCACGCGCAGCACCTTGCCCTCCTTCTCGTCCGGGATGAGCTGGGTGGGCAGCACCTGGATGATGATGTCGGCCTCCTTTTTCTGCGGGTCGACGTACGCGTCAAAGTCGGGCTTGCGCGACTCGATCGACGCCTTGATCGACTCGAGCGAGTGCCCGCGCTCGGCCATGTCGCGCTGCACCTTCCACGCAAACTTGATCTCGTCCGAGATGTCGAGGTAGATTTTGAGGTCGAGCAGGTCGCGCACCCGCTCGTCGTAGAAAGGGTGGAGGCCCTCAATCACGAGAATCTTGGGCGCCTCGATGCGCTCCGCGGGGTCGAGCAGGCCCGACACGTGGTTGTAGATGGGTTTGTCGACCGCTTTGCCCTCGCGCAGCGCTTTCACCTGTTCGTACATGAGGTCGAAGTTTTGCGCCTTCTCGTCGAGGGCGGTGACCTGTTGGGGGCGGGGGTGGGGGTGGGGGTGGCGTCGGGGGTGGGGCGTTCGTTTTCTGCGCGGCGACCGCCTCCGCGCCCCGGCCCCTCCCCGTCGTCTCACCTTGGCCACCTTGCGCCCGTTGCGGTCGTGCAGGTGGTAGTCGTCGAGGCAGATGACGGTCGTCATCTCGGAGAGCAGCGTGTTGGAGTCGGGGTTGCCGCCTGCGCGAGGGGCGGGGCGCGGAAGGCGTCGGCCGCGGCGCGCGGGCGCTCGCCTCCCGCCGCCCGTCTCCTCTCCTCCCCTCCGCTCCCTCACCCGCGGGGGGCGCGGCGGACCCGCCGAAGACGCCGGTCATGCGGCGCATGAAGGTCGACTTGCCGCAGCCTGGGAGGGGGAGGGGGGGTGGGAGGAGAGAGGTCGGCGGCGGCCCGGGGTGTGGGGTCGGGCGCGCGCCCCTCCCCCCGCTCCCTGCCCTCGCATCGCACCCGAGTCGGCCGCCAGGCCGATGACGACGGTGCGGTCCTCGGCGCGCACGACGACGACGCGGGAGCGGGTGGCCTGGGGGGGGGGGGGGGGGGGGCGCGGGGGGGGGGCGGGGGGGGGGGCGCCCCGGGGGCGCCGGCGCCGCCCCGGGGGGACC
>Ga0315284_10003320_pt1 | contig 22821 bp, 13 predicted proteins | sample YL17G09_16_MG_FD_203696 | JGI IMG/M metagenome (GOLD analysis project Ga0315284, IMG submission 203696) | Sediment microbial communities from Yellowstone Lake, YNP, Wyoming, USA - YL17G09_16 | ecosystem: Environmental > Aquatic > Freshwater > Lake > Sediment | place: USA: Wyoming | collected... | reverse complement strand
CGGGACGCCGCTGGCCTTCCATGACGACTTCCTCGCCACGCTGCATGGCCGGCGGAAAATCCAGTTTCTGCTGCTGGACGGATTGGGGTGGTCCAACCTGGAGGAGGCGCGCGAGCGGCTGGCCATCGACGCCCTGGTGGGCGCGGCCAAACGCTGGCCAATCACCACCGTCTTCCCCTCGACCACCGCCTCCGCCCTCTCCAGCTACCTCTCGGCGCTGCCGCCGTCGCAGCACGGCATCATCGGCTTCTCCATGTATTTCCCCGAGTATCACCGGCCCTTTAACATGCTCAGCCTGCGCTCGCTGGACGATGACCGCATCGACCTGCCGTCGCTGGGATTTGTGCCGGAAGACTACATCGGGCATCCGACCATCCTCAAAAGGCTGCGCGACGCCGGCGTGCTGGCCGGCGGCTTCGTGCATAGCATCTACGCGTATAACGGCCTGTCGCGGCTGACCTATCACGATTGCGAGCCGTATTCCTTCCTCGCGCCGGGCGATCTGGTGGGCATGACGATGGATCAATTGCGCGCGCCGCTGCCGATATTCCAGTTCGTCTACTGGTCGCACCTGGACACCATCGCCCACACCTATGGCCCGCGTTCGGAGGCCTACCGCGACGAGCTGCAGATGCTGGCCGCCGTCATCCGGCGCCAACTCCTGCCGCGCATAGACGGCGACAGCGCCCTCGTCATCTGCGCGGATCACGGGCACCTGGAGGGGGACGACGACGAGGCGATCAACCTGGCGGAGATGCCCGAGCTGGTCCAGTCCTTCCGCGCCGCGCCGGCGGGCGAAGGCCTTGCCCTGCACCTCTTCCTGCAACCGGGCGCGGAACCCCGCGCGCAGGCGCTGCTGACCGCCATCGAGGAGCTGACCGTGCTCACCCGCGAGGAGTTCCTGCGCCTGCGCCTGCTGGGCGATCCGCCGTATCACCCGGGCCTGCTCGACCGCATCGGCGACCTGATCCTCCTCCCCCACGGCTCCCGCCGCTTCCTCTACCAATACCAGCGCCGCCCCCACACCGCCATGAACGGCCGCCACGGCGGCATGACCCCCGAGCAAATGGTCGTGCCGTTGATGGTGTTCTAAGTGGCTAGTGACTAGTGGCGAGTGGCTAGTGACCTGTTCCCGACAACCTTGTCTGGTGCCAGAACACCTTACATGGCCCAGACACCAGTCACTCGCCACTAGATTACACTGCTTCAACCGGATGATGCAAGGCTGATTATGACTTTTAAGTCCGCAGGCATTTGACGCAAGGTGATCGTTGACCCTATTCCGCATGGATGCGGAATCTTACCCTGAAAGGGTAACCGTTAATAGCCAGGGGTCGCACGAAGCGACCCCTGGGAGGTAGGCCTACCAAATACCCCGCGCCGACAGGACGACGGCGCCCTGATCGCAGGAAGCGATAGTCCGCAAGGCTGTGCGAGATTTCGATCAACTCACAACCTAAAACTGAAGAAGCCATTAGTCACTCGCCACTAAACCCTCTTCCGCCGCCGGCGCCGTCCGCGGGCGCAGGGCTTCGCGCAGCAGGGACAGCAGGAAGGAGAGGCCCATGATCGCGATGAGGGCGGCGCAGACCAGGATGATGATGCGGTGCACGCCGGGGTCCAGCGCCTTCCCGCCCAGCGCCGCCAGCATCGAGACGGCGACGTACCAGAGGTAATCCGCGGAGATGTGCCCCACAAAGAAGACCGGCCAGGCGCGCCCTCCATACTTCGCGCTCTGCGTGGCCACCAGCCCTACCCCCACCGTCGCCCACCACAGGTGCCAGTAGGGATTGAGCAGCGACACCACCGCGCCTTGCAGGATCAGCACGCCCACCGACATCGCCGCCGTGTGCGCGTCGCCCGCCGCCGCCAACTGCCCGTGGCGCGCCAGGTTGAACATGTCCCACGCGAAGTAGAGCAGCACCCCGCCGCCCACCAGCCCGATGACGCGCGTCACCGGCTTGCGCCGCAGAAATCCGCCCAACCCCACGCGCAGCGCCAGCAACAGCGCCAGCTCCGCCAGCGCGTGCCCGGTGATGATCCACGCCCCCGCCGACCACCCCACCAGCAGCGCCTGGTTGATTACCAGCGCGAACAGCGTCCCCGGCACGATGGCCCCGGAAAAGGCGGTGAGCAGCGACATGAGGAACACGCCGATCATCGGCCGCCCCTTGCCGCGCGCACATCGTTCGCGCCGGCGTGAACCGCCCGGACCACGTTCGCGCTGGCGCGAACCGCCCGGACCACGTTCGCGCTGGCGCGAACCGCTCGGACCAGCTCGCGGACGGCGGTCGTCATGTTCTTCGCCCGTGTCACCGCGGTAATCACCGCCGCGCCGTCCGCGCCGGCGGCGAGCACCTCCGGGATGCGTTCGCGGGTGATGCCGCCGATGGCCACGATGGGCAGCCCCACCGCCGCGCGGATCGCCGCGATGCGCTCCGGCCCCACCGGGTCGCCGGCGTCCGCCTTGCTCGACGTGCCGTAAATGCAGCCCACCCCAAGGTAGCTGGCGCCCTCCGCCTCCGCCTCGATCGCCTCCTCCACCGTGCCCGCGGAGGCGCCGATGATGGCTGTCGGCCCGAGGATGCGCCGCGCCGCGCTCACCGGCAAGTCGTCCGGCCCCAGGTGCACCCCGTCAGCGCGCACGGCCATGGCGATGTCTACCCGGTCGTTGATGATCAGCGCCCGTCCCCGCTCACGTGCCAGCGCCGCCAGCCGCCCCGCGTGGAAAAACAGCTCCCGCGTGGACGCCCCCTTGTGCCGGTACTGCACCACCCCCGCCCCGCCCGCGAACGCCGCCGCCGCAATTTCCAGCGGCGACCGGTTTGGCAGCGGCTCGGTGATGACATACACCGCAAGGTCGAGTAAACCATCCTGAAGATGGAGCGTGCGCTGCATAATGCCCTATTTCACCCCGCGAACACCGTGTATGTCAACCCTTGCGGATCAATATTATATCACCGGCATATTCTCTTCCAGCAGCTCCAGCAACTGACCGCTGTGCGAGACGAGGAAGCCAAGCCGGCCGCCGAATTGGGTCGTCGGCGCCATCGGGTGGGAGATCACCGCCCCCAGCTCGTGCAGCCTGGCCATCTCCGCGTCCAGATCGGGCACGGTGAAGCACAGGTGAAACTCTCCCGGGTGATGCGGGTCCCCAATGCTCCCGGGCAGCGGCTCGATCACCTCCAGCAGGCTGTCCTCCCCCATCAGAAACAACTGCACCCGCGCCCGCTGGTACTCGTCCTCCACAATCCCCCCCACGCGCCGCGCTCCCATCCACACCTCGAAGATGGGAATCGCCTCCTCCAGCTTCTCCACCACGATCCCGAAATGATGAAATGCCATGGCCGTTCCTCCCCCACTATTTTTCCGTGCGGAGCGGGCGATTCCTGTGGAGGGAGGAATACAATCAGAGGAGATCACCGATAGTATCCAAATGACCGAGAACGATATATTCTTGTCGGAAGAAGGTCACGATTATGCAAGATTCTGACCGCAAGCTAGCCGCCCTCGCCTACGCGCTTGGCTGGGCGGCAGCGATCCTGCTGGTCTGGGTATTGGCCGGCTGGGTGGTGTATCTCGGATGGGTCACCGAAAGGTTCCGACTCTTTCCCGATGCCTGGATGCCGTCGCCGGGAGTGTACCTCATTTTTTTGGGCATCGCCAAGCTGCTGGCCGTGTGCCTCATCCTGGCCTGGATCGCGGTGCTGCTCTATCGCCGCCGCCTCCGCTGACCGGCGAGAAGAGCCGCCGGCTGCTTACCCAGACGATGACCAGCAGGAACTGGACGCCGGCCAGGTAGAGGGGACCGAACGACGCGCCGGACCCATGCGACAACGCCCATCCAAAACCGAGTCCGCCCAGGAACCCGCCCAGCGCCCCGGCGATGGCGGCGGTGTAGCTGATGGCGGCGAAGCCTTCGCCCTGCTGCTCGCGTGGAATGGCATCCAGCATCGCCCGGGTGTGCCCCATCAGATATCCGCCTTCGCAGGCGCCCCACAGCAGGTATAATCCCGCGGCCCAGCACAGCAGCGGCCAGTGAGCTGACGGGATGAAGAGCCAGGCGGCTCCCAGCAGGCATTCCGGCAGCAGCGTCAACGTGAGCACCGGCCGGTTGCCGTATCGGTCCACCGCCCGGCCCCAGCGCTGCAAACCGATGATATTCCCCAGCGCGGCAATGGCGGTCAGCCACACCAGGTAATTCGCCGGCATCCCGCGTTCCGTCAGCATGACCACCCAGAAGGGGGTGGCGGCGGTGAGGAATCCCACGCGGAGGATCAGGAAAAGCAGGAACCGTCTGACCGCGGGAATACGCAGCAACGTCACGATGCGGGTGATCAGGCCATCGGTGCGTTCGGGCAGCGGGCACTCGGACGCGCCGCGCACAAATTCCGCGCCCACCGCCGTCGCCAGCGCCGCCAGGCCGAAGATCAACGCGAAACGCGCCCCCGTGGGGCGGGCGCCCAGGATCACGCCGACCAGCAGCGGCGTGACGATATCCAGCAGTCGCAGCCGCGAGCGCATCCGGGCAAAAAACTGTCCGATGGCGTCGCCGGCCGTGGCATCCTGCAGCAATGGCCACCAGGCCGTTTCGCCCAGCGCGATCACCGCCGTGCGCAGGGTGAACAACCCGATCGCCAACCAGACGGCCGCCTGCCCCTGCCACCCCGAGAACGCCAGCAGCAGGATGCCGGCATAACAGACCAGCGAGGCGAAACGTCCCAGGCGATACAGCGGCACCTTCCCGATACGCGGCATGAGCACCACGCCGCCCAGTTGCGCCAGCGAGCCCAGCGCCGTCAACGTCGTCAGTAAGCCGACCTGGAACGGCGTCGCCCCCAACTGCAGCAGAAAGAGCGTGCCGGCACTCAGGATGGTGGCGATGATGGTCGATGTCATCGCCACCCTGATGATCGCGTTCTGCGTCCGCCACCGCATCGCGGGTGACAGCCCGGCCCCCGCGGCGACGAGCGTGTCTCCGGGAATGTGTTCTTCTTCGATCTCGTCGGCAACCGGATCGTCGCCGTCAATCAGCGTCGAGTCGGAGGGCAATGCGGGTGATCCTTCCCTGTACTATTGGGATGTCAGGCTCTAAGAAGATAATGCATTCCTGACTGGTTGTCTATAACGCCCTTTATGGAGTGCGGTGGCTCGACACCGCTTTCCTTTATGCGTATAACCTGCGCCATAGTTATGCGGTGGATCTATAAATCGGTGAATGACAATTGGTAGAAAGGCGCCAAGCAATCCTATAGAGAAAACAATGCGCATAAGGGAAAGCGGTGTCGAGCCACCGCACTCCATAAAAAGGCCGGTATACTGGAGACAGCTTCATAGACCATGAACCCGCTCCGGTGTAGGATAAGTCTACCTCACCCGGAGTATGGAGGCCCGGAAATGCGGCATGTTCTGCGACATCTCGGATGGCTGCCGGCGCTGTGCGCGCTGGCGGCCTGCGCGGCGGACGCGCCGAAAATGACGCTGCGGCTTTACGCGGAGGATGACTTGCCCCGGCAGGTCTACCAGCGGAGCGAGAGCCTGCCGGTGCTGATCCGCCTGGAACACCCGGCGGGGACGGACGGCGGCCGCGTGACGGTCCGATTACAGGAAGGCGCGCGCGTGCCGGCGGAGCGGCAGGTCGCGGTGCCCCAGACCGAGGAGCCGGCTTCCCAACTCCGCCTGGACTTCCCCCTGGCGGCGTTCCGCCGGGGCGAGTATACGGTGCAGGCTCGCTGGGGGGACGGCGTCGGCGCCGCGTCGGCGCCGGTGCGGATTTGCGAGCCGTTGGACCGCGGCGGGTTGGTCGTGGGGATGTGGTGGGAGCGCGCTTACCTGCGGCAGAACACGGCGGAAACCGTCGCGGAGTTCAAATCGCTGGGGTGCAACGCGATCCAGGTGATGCCCGTGTATCCCGAATTGCTGGACGAGTGCCTGTGGCAGGGCCTGCAATGCCTGAGCATCAGCCATGGGCAGCCGAAGGGGCAATACGCCACCGGCGAGCGCCTGACGGCGGCCGGCACGCCGTATATGCTGGGCGGCAAGCCGCGCTGGAGCATCGCCAATACGGCCTGGCAGCGGTCGGTGGCCGAAAATCTCGGGGAGCAGATCGCGCGGTATGACCGGCATCCCGCCTACACGCCGTTCGTCTGCACCAGCGACGACTACTTCATGTGGACGGGGTTGGATTACCACCCGGAGAACGTGCGGCGGTTCCGGGAATTGACCGGCCTGGAGGCGCCCAGGCCGCCCGCGGCGGTGGACGCGCCGTTTCCCCTGGTCATCGACCGCCCGAAAGGGATCATCCCCGACGACGACCCCTGGGTGCTGTGGATGCGATTCTTCTGCCGCGATGTGCTGGGGCATTATAACCGGCAATTGACGGAGGCCGTGCTGGGCGCGACCGCGGACCGGGGCAGAATCGGTCCCCTGTGCGGCGGCGGGCTGGAAGACGTGATGGGCTTCGTGCCGTATGTGGACGTGTTGTCCGGCCAGTGGCCTCCCTACAATTTCGGCGACAACGGGTTCAACCTGCTCTCCTGCTATAACTACAACTTTTATCGCTACCCGGCGCTGACGCAGGTCTGGTGGTATGAGCTGGGGCGCATGGGCAACCGCGGCCTGCCCCAGTGGCTGATGCCGGAAACCATGGACAAGCGGCTGATGACGCACCTGCAGAACTACTACCTGTACCGGGCCGCGGCGCAGGATGGGCTGGTCTATTTCATCTACGAGCGGAGCTCGCCCGGCGCGCTCGAAGCCTTGCGCGGGCTGGCGCCGGTGAACCGGCGCTACGGGAAGCTGCTGGCCGCCGTGAAACCGGCGCCGCGCCCGGTGGGGCTGCTGATGCCCTTCGAGCAAGCGTGTTTACGCACCCAATACCCCGTGGACGCCCAGTATGCCTTCTGCAACCTGCTGATGGCCGGCGTCGAGTGCGAGCCGGTGACGCCCGACGAGATCGCGGAGGCCGCGTCCCCCTACCGGGTGATCATCCTGCACGACATCGACTGGCTGACCGAGCGAAGCCGGGATATCCTGCGGGCGTTTATCCGGCGCGGCGGGACGGTGCTGTGCGATGCGCTCACCGAGGTGGAGATCGCCGGCGCCGTGCGGCTCGCTTTCGCGCTCGCCACTCCGGACCGGCGGACCGGCTACGGCCAGGTGGCGGAGATTGCGCGCATCCGGGAGACGCTCGATCGCTATGGACAACCGTGGGCGTCGAGCGCCGACCCCCACTGGCTGCTGCGGCGCTTCCGGCTGGACGGGGTGGATTACCTGTGGGTGGTCAACCTGATGACGCGCGAGGAGGACCTGGCCCACGTGCCCGAGCGCGGCCGGGAACGGCTCGCCGAGGCGCTGCCCGCCGACCGCGGGCTCGAATCCACCGCCCGCGCGACGGCCGTGCGGATCGCCATCCCCGCCGCCGCCGTCTATGACGTGCTCAATGGCCGCCGCCTGCCAAGCGTCTCGCGCGGCGGCGTCACGGAGGTGACGGTGGAGACGAACGCCTGGCAGGGCGCGCTGCTGGCCTGCTATCCCGCCGCATTGGAACGAATCGAGCTCCGAGTCCCGCGGCAGCCGCGCGCGGGAAAGCCGTGCGACGTGCGAATTCGCGTGCCGGCGAAAAACCGCCCGGCGGCGGCGACGATCCCGCTGGAGCTCGAGCTGTTCGACCCCCGCGGCAACCGGTACGACCCCTATTGCCGCACCGCCCTCGCCCGCCGCGGCGAGTGCCGCCTCACCCTCCCCTTCGCCGTCAACGACCCCCCGGGCCGCTACCGCCTCCGCGTCACCGCCGCCGACAGCGGCCTGTCTGCCGAGGTGACGCTCGATCTTCATGCTCCATGATCATGCATCTCATCCATTGCTCTTCCCCCCCAGCGTCAACCCCACCGGCGCTTCCGATGTCTCGGTCAGGTATCAACCTAAAATCTCGTCCTTTCTTACTATGTCGGTAATGGCACTTTAAATGCCTCATAGAGCATGCGCTGCTTCCGGGTGAGTTCGGTCATGAACTGGGTGCCGTCTGCCATCTCCATTTGCTTGACTTTGCGCAATTCAGCAAAGACTTCCGCCACGGTATACTTGGGGAGGAGTTGCGCCTCGCGACAGGCCTGTTCCACCGCACAACGGAGAATCATGGACAGGAACAGCAAAAATAAGCGCCCCTGCATCGCCTCGGTGCTATGCACCCGAAGCCGTCGCCCATCCATTTCGTGTTTCATGCTGTCGATGAGCTTTTCGATGAGATCGCGGAGTCGATAGCGACGTAAATCATCCACCGGGACCGTCGCGGGGGCCGTGGTGGCCAGCAACAGATAGCCCATCCGATGCAAGCGGCGCGTGATGGCGTGAGGTTTGCGCACCAGCTGCGTCGCGCCCTCCACCGTCTCGACCGTAAAGCAAGACCGTAGATCATGATAGTGTTCATCCAGTGTCTGACGGATCCGCGCGGTGCCGGGCGACGTTAACGCGCCGATGGCTTCTTCGCAGTCCAACACCCGCCGGTAGAACGCTTGCTCTTCCTCCACCTGGTGCTGGGGGTCGAAGAAGACCTGAACGGTCAGCGGCACGTCCTCGACGGTGACGGCCACTTGCTGATGATACAGGAGGCGGCGTTGATATTGCATCACGCGTGGGGGAGTGCGAATGGTTTTGCGCACCATCGCCAGGATGGCGCTCGCGTGCGCGGTCGTGAAGGGAATCGCGACGAGAAACGGCACGTTCTCCTTGTGCAGCCGCTGCACATTCTGCCGGCTCCAAAATCCGCGATCCAACACCAGGAGCGGATGGGTAATACCGAGGCTGTGCAGGTAGGTGATGGTCTGGGGGAGGGTGACGACATCCGCCAGACTGCCGGGATACACCCGATACGCGAGCGGCACTTGACTTGGCAGCCCGCAGACCAGGCCGAGATTCACCTGCGGCAAGGGCTCGCCATCACGATTATAGCCCCACTCACACAGATCGACGTTGCGGGATTGGGAGGAGATCGAGGTGATATCATACACCACGGCCTCCATCGTGGTCTGCCGATGAATCCATTGGCGGAAAAAGGCTTCGCGTCGGCGTTCCGCCCGTCCGAGCTCCTGCAAGAGAGCACTGAGTTGGGTCGCGCGCGGTATCGAGGCGATGCCATGCACGACGCCCTCGGACCAGGTCGGAAAGAGATAGAGGGGCCGTTCTTCCACAATCTCATACATCGCCAGCAACAGCAACAGCTCCGTCTGCGTGGGGAAGATCGACGCGAGGACATCCGGCAGTCCGAGCCGTTCGGCAAGCTGCCGCAGCAGATACACGTGTCCATAATCGCGACTGCTGCGCAGGGGAGCGAAGTGGGGAGAGCGTTTTGCGATCAGCGGTCCGTCCGGCGTCTCTTTTTTCCCAACATAGACGCGGCGTTGGCGAGGTTGCTGTTTGTCGCTATCCCAATAGCTCTCCACTCGGTAGACGTAGATCCGCTGGCCTTTTTGCTGTTCAACGATGTATGTCATAGTAATAATATTACTATGACAGCACTGGCTTGTCAAGGGGTATACCAGGCGATTTTGAGCGTGAAAGAGAGGGCGATTATAAAATCATAGTAAGAATTCTGGAGATTTTAGGCTGCACCATCCCCACGACAAACGACTATTCGGAGTTCCGAGTTGCTGGTTTATGGGATAGGTGGCCGTGCAGGGTCATCGCGTCCTGCGGTGGAGGCGCCAAGCCGCGTGGAGGACTCAGGGATCGTTGAGGAATGATTCGTTGCTGAATATCGCATCCGGGGCAGTATTTTCACTGCTTTGACAATATTTCTCGAAAAACTGTTGAAAACCGTTGGTATCAGTGGTATTATGTGATGGCAGGCATGCGCGGGAACATCGTTGGTCGCCCTTACGGGCGGCAGCCGCTAGTCGGTGGGATCCTACGACCCGGGGCCTGCTTTTTTTGCTTACCATCCTGCCAGAATGTCACCCGCCCGCCGTTTTTCCTCCGTTTCACAAGCCGGATAAACAGTAATTCGACTTTCCTGTGGTTCATTTCCTGCCATCTGCCACTGTTTACCAGGTATTTCTTCGCCGTCTCTTCCCCGAAATACCGAATGGGTAAGCCTCACCACCGGCGGTCTCGCAGCTCCTGGCGGCTGCTGCGCGGGCATTTTTGCGAAGTTGGTGGAAACCGGGGATCTGCGGGAATCTGCACCATCCCCACGACAAACGACTATTCGGAGTTCCGAGTTGCTGGTTGATGGGATAGGTGTCCGTGCAGGGTCATCGCTTCCTGCGATGGGGGCGCCGGTGTCCACCTTCGCTAAGGCTACGGCGGACAGGTCCTGCCGGCGCGGGGTTGTTTGGTGGGCTTCCACCTTCGCTAAGGCTACGGCGGACAGGTCCTGCCGGCGCGGGGTTGTTTGGTGGGCTTCCTCCTTCGCTAAGGCTACGGCGGACAGGTCCTGCCGGCGCGGGATTGTTTGGTGGGCTTCCTCCTTCGCTAAGGCTACGGCGGACAAGTCCTGCCGGCGCGGGGGTTGTTTGGTGGGCTTCCTCCTTCGCTAAAGCTACGGCGGACAAGTCGTGCCACCCGGGGCTATTGACTTCCACCCCTTCAGGATGGGATTCCGCCTCATGCGGTTCTTACAACTCAAAACTCACAACTCAAAACTCCGATCGCCGGCAGGAAAAGACGGGGGCATCACGAAGCATCGGGAAGCATACGTTCGTCGTGGAAAGGATCGCTTGCACATGCATCACGAGAAAGAGCACCATGTTGTCAATTCTCCTGCCTGGATCGAGGCGCTCACGCTGCGGGCGCTGGAGCCTGACCGGCAGGCGGGGGTGGCTATCGCGTCCGTTCCGCTGCCGGAGCAGGATCATGCCTTCGTCGCGTTTCGCGGGATGGCGTCGCAGGCGCTTTCGGTCGCCTGGTATCCCGCGGAGGGCGGCATGGGGCCGGGGAAGGCGCGGCAGGTGCTGGTGATGGGCATCGCCGAGGGGGGCGCGCCCGACGCGCTGGGGCTCGTTCCGGCGGGAGAAGATGCGGTCGTAATCGCGGCGCCGGCGTCGGCGTCGGCGACGGACGATCCCGGCTGGGCGGGTCCCCGATGGCAATCCGTCGTGGTCGAGGAGAAGAAGACCGGCGTGATGATGCGGGAGGTGGACGAGCTCGTGATCGAGCATGCCGGGCGCCGGCTGGGCATCCGCATGGGCATCGAATTGGCGGGCGGCGGTTTTCACTGGTGGGAGTGGCTGCAGGTCGAGCGGCTGTGGCGCGGCCCGGTCTGCACCGCCATCCGCGCCGCGGGGTACATCCCCGTCACCGCCATCACCGAGGACGAGCTCTTCGATGCGGGCCGCTACAACGCGGGGTACTGGCTTCACCGCCACAACTGGCTTTTCGCCGAGGTATACGCCCAGCTCTTCGCCAACGGCCTGGCGCGCGTCACCGCCCGCCACGTCAACAACCGCGTCTTCGACCAGGGGCGCGATCTGGAAGGCTTCGTGCCGGTGATCGCCTTCAACGCCGCGGGCGCCCACCTGCCCGATACAGTGCTGGACGGCGCCCGCGCCGACTTCACCCTCGGCGCCGCCATCCAGCTCGACATCGACCGCGGCGCCGATCTCATCAGTCCCGCACACCCGGGCCGCCTCCGCTCCGCCGGCGAGCTGGTGATCTACCAGCCTTACGAAGGCGTGGAATGGCTGCTGGGCGACGGGGAGCCGGCCACGCGCTGGAAGATCGAGTCAGCGGAACGCCGCATGTGGAAAGGCATGGCCCGCTCCGTGGGGTTCGACCTCAGCTTCGCCGATCAGCCCATCCGCACGCGGCGCTACCTGCCGCCATACGGCTGGCAGGGTTACGCCGGCGCCCTCTGGCCCGACGCCGCACTCCCCGTCCGCGGCCCGCTGGAGGCGACGTGCGACGAGGTGCTGGAGGATGGCAGGAAGGCATCGCCGGCGGAGGGGAGCAAACCGCTCTGCAGCGGGCGGTTCTTCCAGGGCTCGGCGACGATAGACGGCGAATACGCCTACGGCCTGATGCGCCAGGCGTACCGCACCGGCCGGCGCGACCTTTACGAAGCCGCCCTGCACCACGCCTACGCCTTTGCCGACGCGAGCATCGACCACGCCGACTTCACCCAGCAGATCGGCGGCATGCCCAGAGGCTCGATCTCGCTGGTGCTGCAGCGCAACCTGGGCATGCTGGCCGCCTATCTGGAGACCGGCGATCCCTACCTGCTCACGTGCGCCGAATCGCTGGCCGACACCGCCTGCGCCATCGACCGCGCCAACTGGCCCCGGCGCTCCTACGGGCGCGACGCAGCCTACATCCGCAGCATGACGCGGCTGTACGACGTGACGGGCCAGACCTTTTACCTGCAGCGCGCCGGGGAAGCCTGCCGCCGCGCCGCCCAGTGCCGGCGTCCCAACGGCTCGTTTGCCGACCAGGGCGGCGCCTGCGGCGCGCACGGCCACCTGAACGAAATCGTCAAGCCGTGGATGAACTCCATCCTGACCGAAGTGTTCGTCGATTACCTGGAGCGGGCCGGGGGCGACCCGGTCGTCGAGGCGTGCCTGGTGAAGACCGCGGACTGGCTGCTCAGCGTGCTGCTGGAGGACGAGAACGGGATTTACTGGCCGTATCAGGTCGCCTGGGGGCAAAACGTTGACGACCCCAGCTCGCGCTGGACGCCGGACCAGCCGCCGCGCACGCACCCCACCGGCGACGTGCAGCTCGACTACAACGCCCGCACGCTGCTGTGGGTCAGCCTGCGCACCGGCGATCCGAAATACGCCCGCGCCTGGCAGGAGACCTACCGGCGGCGGCTGCGCCTGTGCGCGAAGACCGGCAAGCCGTATGCCAGCACCTACGGCGGCGTGAAGATTCCCGATAACTTCCCCTGGCACGAGGCGCACCTGTGGGGCGCGCGCTGGGAGGGCGAGCGCGTCGTCTTCACCCCGCAACTGGCGCTGCTGGACCTTGGCCGCGAAGCCGTCATCGAGCTGCCCACCGGGCAGTCGGTGCGCGTGCGGCGGACGGCGGAAGGAGTTGAGGTAATTCCACGGCAGGAGCACTGACACGACGGAAATGCCGCAAAATGCCGCATTTTGGTTGTTGGGGAATACTATCGAAAAGTAGATTGTATAAACGCTATTTATATGCTAATATCATAAGCTAGCTTTTGTAAAGAGCTGCCAGACTGATCTTCGGGTATTCCGGCTTCTCGCATCGTTACAAAGAGGCGATTATGACATACCTCATACGGCCAGTGCTTGTCATTTCACTCATATTCACATTTGGCCTGCAAATGTTGATATACGATGCCATCCCCGCTCGGGGGGCGGACAGGGGCGCCGTGATTGCGCTGCATTCCTCAGCACAGACGTGCGCCCGGATGATCAACGATGCCTATGGGCGCAGCGCCGCACTGGTGCGTTTGGCCGAGGTGGAGCGTACTGCCGGCATCGGGTCGCCCCAGACGACACTGGCGGAGGCGGAGAAGGCGGCACGGGCCGTGGGTGACAACTATCACCTGGCGTTTGCCTTGTGTGATGTCGCGGGAGCACGGCAGACGGCCGGGGACGATCCGACCGCGCTCCTGATGGATGCTCAATCCGCCGCAGAGAGCATACGGATCAAAGCCAGCCTGGGGGCGGTCATCTGGGACGAGTTGCTGGCCATAGTGAAGGCTGAAGTTATGGCCAGAGGCATGATGCGGTGGTCTCCCTTCCTCCCCCCACCTGCAGGCGTCAATTCGGTCATCTGGTATGCGGCGAAGCCGTCGCAGCGCGTTGAGATACTCGCGGCCTCTCTCAGGGAGGACTACTTCCGCCAGTATGCCGCACGTCGCAAGGACTGGGAGGCACTGCAGCGGCAGTTGCGCGATCTTGCCCTGGTGCAGGTGTCGGTTCAGTGGGCGAGCGTCTCCCTTCCCCGCGCGTTGGAGGTAACCGAGAAGATTAGCGATCCGGCGTTCTGTGCGGACACCGTGCTTTCGTTAGCGTGGCTGGCGGCGCCTTCAGGCGACCAGGAAGCGGTGAAGCTGTGTGATCGCGCGCTGCAGATGGCCGGCGCGCTGCCGGCCGGCGATGCACGGGTGAAGTCATTGACGCGTGCGATTTGTGCGCTTCTCGTAGCAGCGCCAGAACAGGCGGCAGCGCCGTTATATCTCCTGCGGAAGGAAATCTCGTCGAACTCCGATGCAGCGCTTCGCACCCTGATGCTCGGAGATTTGGCGATCGCGGCGAAGACACATGACGACAAGCTCGCGACGGAGCTCTACGGCGAGGCGGTCAAGTCATTGAACCAGTTCGGGGCCGTCAATCCATTCGGCGCGCTTCTCGGCATGCTGACCGGGGCGGCGCCCAAGCCATCTCCCTACCTAACCGAGCTGACCGAGCGTGGATATGACATCCTGAACGCAGGCTTCGCCATCGATCCGGCGCTTGCAGCCGAGGGATGCGAAACCGGTTTCCGCCTGTTGGACATGGCCGGGAAGATGCCGCTCGCATCACCTTCCCCGGCGCCGTTATCATACTTGCAGCAATGGGCACTGCTGCGCTTGCTCGCCGCGCATGACCTGAAGCGGGAGCTTGCGCTGACCGAGACCAGCGACTCCCGGTTGACGCGGGTCTGGGGCCTGGCGGCTGCCGCCGAAGCCGTCATGGCTTCCGAACCGGCTCGCGCTCGCGAATACCTCGACCGCGCGTGGGCGTTAACCGAGGAAGAGCGCACGGTACTGATCGACAGGATTGGCCTGGATCGGAACGGCGAGTTGAAGATCCCCTCGATGCGGGAAATCAGCAGAAAAGGGACATCGGAGCAATTCGCCCTCCTCGATCAGGCGCTCACCCTGACACAGACGGTTGCCGCACAGTCCTATCTCGGCGTGCTGACATGCCGAGCCGGAGGGGACAAGGCATTGGCGCTGGAACGGTGCACGCATGCACTGAAGACTACGGATATTATCCCCGAACATGCCATTGCCGATCGGAACGCGCCGGCAACGGTGCTCTTCGCGCAAGCGAGCGGTATCGTCATCGCGGCAACCACCTTTGCTGACCGGGATGCCGGTAAGCGCATCGCCGCCAAATTGCTGGCCAGGCAGAAATCGCCAGGTCGCGCAGCGGCCGGGACGACCGCGGCTCAGTACCTGATTCCCGTGGAACCCATCCCGGGACTGGAGTTCCTGATCGAAGCAATGGAGAATGCACCCGAGCAACCGATGAACATCGGAAGCAGGCAGGTGCTTTCGGATCAATCGGTGGTGGCTTCTTTGCACTCTCTGCACAGCTATTCCACCGAAGAAATCGCGTCTGTAGCCGACCGCCTGGTGAAAGCCGCAAAGCGCCATAAAGCCTGGATGCCCGACGCGGCGACCCTGCTCACCGAAATGACATTGATCTATTCAGGTGCTTCCAACACGAATTAGACGATCACCATCTCGCGCGGGCAGACGGTCAGCCGCTCGATGCCGTCCGCGCGGATAACCACGGTGTCCTCGATGCCGACCATGCCCAGGCCGGGGAGGGCCGCCTTCGGCTCGATGGCGAGGGTCATGCCGGCTTCCAGCGGGTGCGGCATGCGCGGGGCGAGGATGGGCGGCTCGTCCAACTCCAGGCCGACGCCGTGGCCGACGAATTTCACCCCCTCGCCGCCCAGGCCCATGAATCCCTCGGCGAATCCCAGCTCGGCGGCGCGGGCGACGGCGATCCGGTAGATCTCCTCCCACGGCACGCCGGGGCGCAGGGCGGCGAAGATCGTTTCCTCCACCTCCAGCATGGCGTCGAAGGCGCGCCTCGCCTCCGCGGGCGGCTCACCCCAGCAGGCCATGCGCGTCTGGTCGATATGGTAGCCTTCCAGCACGAAGCCGTAGTCGATGAGGATGGGCGCCTTCGGCGGGATGGGGTCTGCCGTCACCCCGAAGGGCACGGCGGAGGACAGGCCGACGCCGCCGCAGACGCCCTCAAACTTGGTGCCCGCCAGCGTGTTCATCCCGGCGGCGCACACCCCGCAGCCGGCCATCTCCACCCCCTCGCGGCGGCAGCGGATGAGCATCTCGTTCACCTGCCGGCGGAGGGCGTATTCCAGCGCCGCGCTCAATTCCAGCTCGGTGATGCCCGGGCGGAAGTGCTCGCGGATCAACTCCGCCAGCCCCGCCATCGCCCGCCCGCCGCGCGCCATCACGGCGATCTCCTCCGGCGATTTGACCACGCGCAACATGCGGATGTCCCACGCCAGGTCGATCATCTCCGCCCGCGGGAAGAGGGGCTGCAGGCGCTGCACGGTGTTGTAGGAAAGGGTGTCCAGCGTCAGTCCCACGCGCGCCGCTTCGGCGGCGACCTTGCCGCCTTCGCCCGCTCCGGCCTCCGCGAAGATGGCGGCCATCTCCTTCGAGGAGGTGAACTCGCGCAGCGGCAGGTGCGGCACCTCCTCCGCGATGCGCGCCAGCGCCTTGCGCGCCAGCATGCGCGGCTCTCCCCGCCGCGGCACCAGCAGGTACAGCGGCAGCGCCGAGCCGGTGTAATAACAAAGGTCGGTGGCGTAGTGCAGAATCGCCAGGTCGATCTCCCGCCGGGCAAGCAGGTCCTGCAGCTTGCGCACGCGGGCAACCAGGCATTCCGGGGAACAGGCGGTCATCAGGCATCCTTCCTTTCGGCGGTATAGAACAGCAAGCGGCTCGATCTCGGTTCGGTGATGGTCAGCGGCAATCCCTGCTCAAGCAATTGCACACCAGGGAGGGTCCAGGTTTCGCCGGTATCGGCGTCTTCGAAGGTGTAGTCGGCGTCCGGGCGCAGGCCGCGGAGGGGATATTGTACCGAGACGATGGGGCTGGCGGCGCGGCGGAAGGCGAGGATGAGGCCGGCGTCCTGGTCCTCGCGATGCAACTGGTAAGCCAACCAGGCGTCCCTGTCCAGCGTGCAGGTGGTCAGCGGGTAGTAATCGCCGTACCAGAACGGCCGCGCGCGCAGGTAATCCTCCATCATCTTGCGGTGCCAGTCCCAGGGGTAGGTTTCCGCGTCGATCTTCACATAGCCGATCTCACCCAGCGTGAAGACGCAGCCGGCGGCCAGCGCGCCGCGGAAGCGATAGGTGTCGCCGGGGTCGCGGTTGAAGGGGCTGGTGGCGTGCAGCGGCACCCAGTTGGTCAGGCCGGCGCCGTGCGACTGCACCACCTCCGGGTCCAGCTCCGGGTAGCAATTGTAGTCGTCGCGCCAGAGCGGGATGCTGCGCGAGAGGGTTTCCAGGTCGATGCGCCGACCGCCGCTGGCGCAGTTGTCGATGAGCAGGTGCGGATACCGCCGGCGCAGCTCATCCCAGAAGGCATACAACCCCTCGATGTGGCGGATTTCGGCGATCCCCTGGCGGTCGGGCGCATCATGCCGACGCCAGTAGTCCAGCGGCGGCATGTTGAAATCCTGCCGGTAGCAGTCGAGGCCGTTGTCGCGGATGAGATTCGAGATCAATTCGGTCGCCCAGGCGCGGGCCGCCGGGTCGCCCAGGTTGAGCAGCAGGTTGTCGCCCTCCCGGCGTTCGGCATCCGACGCGGCCAGGAACCACTCCGGGTGCTCCAGCGTCACCGGTTTGCTGTGGCGCGCCCGCTCGGTCTCCACCCAGAGGAGGAACTTCATCCCCGCGGCATGCACGGCGTCGGAAAGCGGCTTCAGCCCATCCGGGTGACGATACGGATTGACGCGCCAGTCGCCAACATCCTTCCACCAGGAGTCGCCGGTGAAGACGTCCGGGCAGGGTTGGTCCGACATACCGTACCAGCCGGCGTCCACCCAGTAATAATCATACGGCAGGTTGTGCCGCCGGATCAGCTCGACCTGCTCGAAATGCTCGGACGAGGGGGCGCCGCCCCAGGTGGCGTTGCACAGCGGTGCGACCAGCGGCCGGCCGTCGTAATACGGGGTGTGATACTTCAGGATGAAGCGGCGCAGCAGATTCTGACCGTCAGCCGCATCCCCCTGCCAGGGGAGGAGCAGCACGCGCGGCATGCGGATCTCCTCGTCCGGGTGCAGCTTCAGGTGCGTGCGCTCGAGGCCGGCGCGGGCGCTCATTTGATCCGGCTCATTTCGCAGGAACTCCGCCGCCCACTGGCCGCTCCAGCCCAGCGCAATGACCAGCCCGCCGCCGCTGCCGGCGTCGATGTTGAAAAAGGGCAGCCAGTCTACCGAGGAGCGCCCTTCCTTGCCGGCGGTCATGCGGGCCGACCAGTGGTGCGAGTGGATGGAATACATCGGCTCGCACTGATACTGGAAGTCGTAATCATGAAGGTCGGCGCCGGGAGAGCGATAGAAATGCGGCTTGCCGGTGACGGGTAGCGTGATGTCCAGCGCCTGCACGTTCCGCAGGATGGGCGAGTCTTCCCCGCCGTCATTGCGGAAGCGCAGCACCCACTCGACCGCGGGGAAGCCGTCGAATTCTTCCAGATCGACGATGCAGGTCAGCCCGGAGGGCAAGGCATAGCGCAGCCGGTGACAGCGCCGGCTGTCGCGGCTCTCGACAGAGACGGTACGCTCCGCCGCCGCCAGGAAATCCGCCGCGCTCATCCCGCTCCAGTCGAAGGAAAAGGGCGGCCAGTTCACGATCCACTCCCGCAGTATGGGTGGTTCTTTACCGTCGGAAAGCATCGCATTCTCCTTGATCGTCCGTCATATGACCGCATTATAACGCGGATGGCGGGGAAAGCCTACCGGCAGGCAAGCTTTCCTGTTCGTGGGGACAGACCCCCGGGCGGGCTTGATCTTTTCCCAGCGGGCTTCAGATTCGGGGTCTGTCCCCGGGGCCGGCAGTTGACATCCCGGGTCGCCGGCTTTACTATGCGAAGTATGGCACAGGCATCCCCGGCGGAGCCAGCAATATCCGAATCCCGGTTTTACCACATCTCGCAGACCGGGGAGGTGACCGTTCTCCCCACGCTGGCCGCGGCGCTGGCGGCGGAGGGCGGGTTCCTGTGGCTGGATTTCTGCCGGCCGACGAAGGAGGAGTTGTCGGCCCTCATCACGCCGCTGGGCCTTCATCCGCTCTCGATCGAGGACTGCACCGACGAAAATCAGGTGCCGAAAATCGACGATTACCCCGGGAACACCTTCCTCATCTTCAACATCTTCAGTTATGCCGGCGGCGAGCTGACCGTCTCCGAGGTGGACCTGTTCATCGGTGATCGCTTCGTGATCACCGTGAGCGGGCGCGATGTGAACGGCTGCCGGCTGTTGAAAGACGTTGGCCGCATCGTGGAGCGGGACATCAACAGCGCCCGGCAGGGGCCGGCCTTTCTGCTGCACGCCATCCTGGACCAGATCGTGGACGGGAAGTTCACCGCCATCGAGACGCTGGAGGATGAGCTGAACCGCGCCGAGGAGGCGATCCTGGACGATCTGGCAACCTTCAATCCCGCGGGGCTGCTCCATCTGCGCCGCAATCTGCTGGCCGTCCGCAAGAGCCTGTTCCAGGAGCGGGAAATCCTGGTGAAGATCTGCCGCCGGGACTGCCCGTTCATCCCGGAGGCGGCGATTTACCATTACCGGGACATCTATGACCACCTGGCGAAGTTCTTCGAGCTGACTGAAACCTCCCGCGAGATCGTCACCAGCCTGATGGAGATGTATCTGTCCATGTTGAACAACCAGATGTCCCGCTCCGCCAACCAGATGAACTCGACAGTCCGGCGGCTGACCTTCATCACCACCATCTTCATGCCGCTCACGCTGCTGGCCGGCATCGGCGGGATGTCGGAGTGGTCGATGATGACCGGGCCACACAACTGGCGGGTCGCCTACCCGCTCTTCCTGCTCGGCATGATCGTCATCGGCGTGATCAACTACTACCTGCTGACGTGGCGGGAGAAGAAGGGGAAAGAGACGCCGTGGAAGTGAAGAGTAATAAGTGATAAGTGATAAGTAGTAAGGGTGAGTAGTAAGTAGTGCCGGTCCGGCGGCGCATCCGCTACGCTCTGCGGTGGTCGAATAGGCAGGGGAGCCTCTCGGTTCTTTCCGTAGTTCTCGTGCCGTATCGAAACCACCTCACCAATAGCGCCCGTTCCCTAAAGGTTGTCCTATCCATGCGGTAGTTTCGATACGGCATGAGAGCCGCGGAAAAGATTAGAGAAGGCTCACCTGCCTACTCAACCACCGGACCAGGTGCGGTCATTATTCAAAGCCATTATCCCCCGTTTGCCACCTTCTCCATGCTGCCGGTGATGTTGAGCGTGGTTTTCACTTCCATCCCCATCGTCTCGTCGCTGCTCATGTTCACCGTGCCGGTCATGGTGAAGGTGGTGCGGAACGGCTCGCCGGCCGCCTCGTCGAACAGCGTGGTCGTCCGGCCTTTCAGGCTCATTGCCATCGCCATGGGAGCGTTGTCGGCCGCGTTCATGTTGGCGCCGGGCACACTGATGGTGGTGTCGCAGGTGATTTTCAGGTAGGTTTTGCCGTTCACGACTTCGGTGCCGGCCAGCGTATAGAGCGCGGTCACTTTGGCCTGCGCGTTGCCGACCTGCGCCGTCTGGCTCCCGTTCCACGTGTCGCCGATCTTCAGTGGGCCGGCGGGAAATTCCAATCCCTGCCCCGGGCTCTCCATCGGATTTGTCAGCGCGTCCGCCGAGCCGAGGAACAGGTTGGTGATCTCCCCTTCCGTCTTCACGTTGCTCACCTTCCCCTGCGGCGTGCGGTTGAAGGTGAAGGTGAAGGTGGGCAGATCCTGATCGATCGTCTGCTCGGGGTCGTCCCCGAGAATGCCGGTGACCTTCAGATGCAGCGTGCCGTTTTGCAGGCCGTAGGCGACCGAGGATACCTGATCCTTCACGCCAAGGACCTTCTCCATCAGGGTCATGTCAATGGTCGAGTCGATGGGAAGGTTCAGTCCGGCTGCCGACATGGCGCCGGTGATCGCCATCTTCGACTTGTAGGTGCGCGTCGTGCCCGGGGCGTCTTTGAACTGCAGCGTATACGCCTGCGCGGCAAGGGTGGCCAGGATCAACGCCAGCGCCGACACCAGTGATCGAATTCGCATGTCAATTCCCCTTTCCCTGATCATAGCAGCATCAGCATTATTAAGCTACCCCTGCCGTGCGGCAAAGAAACTCCCAGCGCGGATCGGTGAAACGACAATCCGGAGCATGATGCAAGGAAGGAAGTCAGGAGCCCGTGCCGAGGATCGGGAATACGGTGCAGCGGGATTCCCACTGCACCGTTTCCTCGGTCCGGATACGATGATCACTTTTTACTTGTGGATGATGATCTGCCCGCCTTCCACCACCGTTGTCGGATCGGCGACGTCGGGATTCTGGTACTGGTTATCGTAAATCAGCTCATTGGTCGCCATCACCCAGATTTTGATGCGGAAGGTATCCGCGTCCCCTTTATTCTTCAGGTCGCCGTCGATGGCGGTGAGCATGAAGCCGTAGGTCCCGGCACCATTGATTGTGCCCACGCCTTTAAACTGGGCCTTCGCGCCCGCGACGACCAGCCACTCGTAACTGGTGCTCTCGAACTCAAGGTCGGCCACCTTGAACGAGAACTGGGTCTTGCCGTCCGGGACGGTGGAGCCTTTCTTATACTTCGATTCGAAGCCGAATTTCGCCTCGCCCGCCAGCGTGGGATCGGGTCGGTAGGCGCCGGCGGGAGATTGGATCTTGCCGTGGCCGGTGACGAATCCGCCATCCGGGTCATAGATCACCACATATTGATAAACATTCGTCCCGGTGGCGCCTGATCCATCGGTGACCCGCAGGGTGACGGTATAGACGCCGGGTGTCGAGTAGGTATGGCTGTCGGCGACCGTGCCGGTGCCGTCCGCTTCCGTCACCGTGCCGGTAGTGGTCGATCCGTCATCCCACACCCAGACCGCGGTATGGGTATCCGCGGAGTTGGCATCGGTGAATGCACCGTTCATGGCGATGGTGGTGCCCACCGGATTGGGCACCAGCGGCCCGGTGACTGTGGTGACGACCGGCGCAGCATTGGTGGAGGTGACAGTGATCGCCACGATCGCCGGTGCGGAATCCACCGTGCCGTCATTCGCCACGAAGGTGAAGTTGTCTGTCCCGTCATATCCGACCGTCGAAGTATAAGTCAGGTTGGGCGCGGTACCGGTCAGCGCGCCGTGCGCCGGCCCGCCTGTCACGCGGAAGGTGAGCGGGTCGCCGTCCGGATCGCTGCCGGTGAGCGTGATGGCGACCGGCACGCCGGCTTGCGCCGTCACTGCCTGCCCGTTTGCCACCGGCGGGTAATTGACCGGTGTCACGGTGATGGAGACCGTCGCAGCCGCCGAATCCACGGTACCGTCGTTCACCTTGAAGGTGAAGCTGTCCGGGCCGTTATAGTATGCGGCCGGCGTGTAGGTCAGATGCGGCGCCGTGCCGGCGAGCGCGCCGTGAGCCGGCTGCGTCACCACAATATAGGTCAGCGGGTCGCCGTCCGGGTCGCCGGCGGTCAGCGTGATCGCCAGCGGGGTATTTTCCGGAGTGCTGACGGCCTGCGCGTTCGGTGTCGACGGGTAATTCACCGACAGGATGGTGATGGAGACCATCGCCGTCGTCGAATCGACCGTGCCGTCGTTCACCGTGAAGGTGAAGCTATCCGCGCCGTTATAATACACATTCGGCGTGTAAGTCAGGTTCGGCGCCGTGCCGGTCAGCGCGCCGTGTTGCGGCGTGCCGACGGTCCAGGTCAAGGGATCGCCGTCCGGATCGCCGGCTGTCAGCGTAATCGCCACCGGCGTGTCTTCCGGCGTGGTGATCGACTGATCGTCAGCGGTCGGCGGATCGTTCACCGGGGTGACGGTGATGCTCACCGTGGCCGTATTGGAATCAGCCTGTCCATCATTCACCGAGAAGGT
>Ga0315284_10003316_pt1 | contig 22832 bp, 25 predicted proteins | sample YL17G09_16_MG_FD_203696 | JGI IMG/M metagenome (GOLD analysis project Ga0315284, IMG submission 203696) | Sediment microbial communities from Yellowstone Lake, YNP, Wyoming, USA - YL17G09_16 | ecosystem: Environmental > Aquatic > Freshwater > Lake > Sediment | place: USA: Wyoming | collected... | reverse complement strand
GCCGGATACGATACACCGGAATATTAACAAAACTCCCCAACAGCATCAACAGCACAATAACGAGTGCAGAAATCCATGAAAATCCCAGCCGGGTGAATGCCGCGCCGATAATCCCAAGAATGAGCAGGGGGATGAGAATGACTACCAGCGCGATAAGAAAAATAATCACGAACGCGGAAAGGGGACCAGCCGAATAGAAACGTACTCCATCACTCATGGTAATTCCTCATAGTACCGGTTTTATACAGACAATAGCGGCGTGATCGTGGTGATATGGGGCAAGCCATACACTTTCCTGCACAACAAGCCCGGCTGAAGTTAGAGCGTCAAGGGTATCCTGAAAGACTTCAGCAGGTTCCTTTCTCACATCAACGCTCCGCGTCTTGAGCATGAGAACCAGAATTCCCCCGGTTTTTAAGTACGAACAATTCCGCAGGGCAATACTTCCCTGTTCCGGTTGAGCCACATCCTGGTAGAGCAGATCAACAGCTTCGACCAGCGGGGCATACTGTTCGGGGCGGGCTGCATCTGCCATGATTGGGATAACATTCCTTCGCCGCCGGGACACTTCCAGGAGGTCCTGCATGGGGCGGGGTGCAAACTCCACAGCGTATACCACATCAACATAATCTGCTACATGGGATACTGTGGTTCCGTTTGCTGCTCCAAGATACAGCACTCGCATTTCGGGAGTTAGCTCGATACCAGTTCCTACATGATAGAGTGCAGCCAACTTGCTTCGGTGAGGGTCCCACACCCGGGCACCACCCAGCATCCGTTCGTTGTAGACTCCTCCCTCACCTTGAGATACTAAAACATCACCAATCCAGATCATGGTTCGCCGCCCCTCCCCGTTGCATCGATCCGCTCCTGCGCTGCATCGAGAAATTCCGGTGCTACAACTCCCCTGAAATAATCTAGCCGCGCAGCAATCGCAAGTTTTCCGGCAAGCACCCGGGCGACTTTTCCCCGGACATCCCGGGGTGCGTTGTGCACCCGCCGGTGTTGAAAGATGATCCCGTGCTTAGGGCAGGGGGACCGTGTTTTGAGGTGGGCAAACAGTGCCGTCCGTGCACCAAGTACCTGGATCGCGCTTGCCGGTAGCCGGGAGAGTAAAAGAAGCCCCCCTGCGTGCGACAGGAGCCGGGCAGCAACGAGCCCCCCGATGAGCGCACTGGTGTTGGGCATGACATCATTCGCCCGTGCCGAAACCTCTTTTGCGAGAAAAGTCCGGGTTTCCGCAAGCCGTTCGATCTCGCCTGCAACTCTGCCAAGCGCCCCTTTACTCTTCTCGCGCATGGTTTTTACCAGCACATGTGCCGGTGTCCTGCGATACTTACGGGAAAATGCCGGGTGCCGGACCAGATACCATTCCGCTGCCCGTTCCGACAGCAGGTTAATGACGGTATCGATCTCATCAAGCGTTCTTACCATCTGGAGCAGTTCTGCATCTTTTCTTGAGTACTGCTCCCGAATTGAACGTTCGGCAGCGGCAATGCAGACTGCCTGTAATCTTGCAAGATAATCACTACGATCACGACATGCACCACAGAGAACTGCCTGCTCCCATTCGAGTGGTTCAAAGGAGTCCATACTGGTAGAAATCGATAGAACTCGATCGATTATGGCATTTGAATCTCCGATAAACAATGTGCAGCGTCCATGACCCACATCACCGAACCAGTAGGACTGCATCAGAGAAAATTTAGGGTTCGCGTCCGTATAAAACCATAGATCACATGGGGCGGGATGGTCCAGATCTAATCACCAGATCAGATCCATGCAATGCCAAAAGAGTAGAGTATGACCGGCACTATGATCGCGCCCATGCAGAAAACCCTCGGGACATTTACCAGATGCGGCACGAGTCCCAGTGCAGTTGCAAGGATAAGAATAACCACGCCGAACGGGCCCGTGAGGATGATGCAAAGAATGACAATAAACGCAATAACCGCATGGTTCAGCATTCTCCCGTCAATCCCGTTAAACCTGCTCGCAGAGCGGGACAGCACTACGGTAATACCATAAGCCGCGCAAGCGGCAAGAACGCCGATAACGGTAAGTTCACTCATGGTGGGTAACGGGAGTTCTGATATGGCAACCATTACGCCGTTGCGCATCCGGGACAGTGCGAACAGCGCAGCAAGTCCGATGAACGCGTTTGAGGTGTTCGCCGCACTTGTCGCAAGGATATATGTCCGGCGGTTCTTCTCATAGCCGATAAATGAAGCCAGCACACTGTTTGCAGACGCTGTGGAGAGTCCCGGAAGCCATCCGACAGCGACTCCGGCAACTGTACCGAGTGCGGAATATTTCATTATGGTTCTGTCTTCCATCCGGATGCCTCGGAAATGCTGTTCCGGCATTGTTCCCTGCGATGCGGTGATGAGGACAGAAATCCCAAATAGCCCGGTAAGAAGTGGCATCAGGATCGCACTGCTCCCGGCAAGAGTGTGCCAGCTGAGGAAGGCATAGCGGAGTGAAAAAATCCCAAGAATCCCGGATACAAAAACGAGGGCAAGTGCCCAGCCGGGGCACTCACTGGTAACGATCATATACCCCATCGTTGCAATCAACAGAATGCCAATCCACCAGTCAAAGTAGGGCTGGAGAGCGGGGAGAAGGAAAAAACAGATTATGGAAAGCGGCACTGCTATGACCATTGCACAGGCACTGCCAAGTGCTGCAATCCTCACAGCTTCCTCGCCATTGCCCTCAAGACAGAGAGCATGGGCTGGGAGTACAGCAAGTGAAGTATCAGCATCCGGAATGCCCAGGAATGTGCATGGGATGGAGTCCACAAATGTATGCGTGATGAGAGCCGCAAACATAGCGCCGGCAAGCACGAGTGGGCTAAAAAAAGACAGAAGTGCAACCTGTAAACTTAAGAGCACCCCCGCAAGGGTGTTTGCGTGGACACCGGGGATGATCCCGCTTATGGTACCAAGTATTACCCCAATAAGAGTACCAAGCAGGATCTCGATCATTCACAAGAGATGTGGGAGAATGAACATAAATTCACCGAAATGCATACCATCATATCATGATGAGGGGATGACTCCGTAATGATGATAGCAGTCACCCGGCTTGCGGGGAAGGAAAAAAACGACGCTGCACGCTGCGCACAGTTCGGTCATATCTGCTATAGTGTCCACCCTCTGCGCTCGGAAATCAGACCCCATGCGATTACAGCATTCATCGAAGCGGTCGATCGCAGTGAATTTGACTGTCTCTTCTTTACCAGCGCACTCCCGGCAAAGATCATCGCCCCGCTGCTGAACAGGTTCCCCCGAATAATTGCAATCGGACCGCAGACTGCAAAAGAACTCCAGCAACATGAGATCGATTGTGAAACTCTGACCAGTTTCTATTCGAGCGATTTTGTACCCTATCTGGGAGACTGGATCCGGGGGAAACATATTGGCATCCCGCGGGCTGATGTGCCGAATCCCTCACTTATCGATGCAATTATTGCAGCGGGGGGCATCCCCCACGAATTCCGGTGTTACGGGCTGGAGCCTACAGGAGAGTCCCTGAATCTTGAGGATGCAGATGCGATCCTTTTCACGAGTGCCATGTCATTTGCAAAGGCGGTATGGATGAAGCACCCGGATCTTGTGGTGATAGCAATCGGTGACATCACCGCCGCGACAATGCGGGCAGCGGGAACGAACCCGGTGGTAGTCGGGGACGGTTCACTTGAAGGAACGATGATCGCACTCAACAATTATCTCACCAGACAGGAAAGTGAATAGGATGACCGGAGATGCTGATAAGGATGCGCCCCTCCATTTGTGGAACCACGCCGGGATCATCGTTATTGACAAGCCGAGAGGCCCGTCAAGCCATCAGGTAGCTGCCTGGGTGGGAAAGATGCTCGGCTGCCAGGTGGGGCATGCAGGAACACTCGACCCGCAGGTTTCTGGTGTGCTTCTCGTCATGCTCGGCAACGCGGTGCGCCTCGCCCCGCTCCTCCTCCAGCACGATAAGGAATATATCTGCCTGATGCGGCTGCATGGCGATGTTGACAAAACCCGAATCGAACAGATAGGAGCGGAGTTCACGGGAAGACTCTACCAGCGCCCACCACGGAAGAGTGCGGTCAAGCGCGTCCTCCGAATCCGCACCATCCAGAAACTTGAGATTCTGGATAGTGAAGGACGCCTCGTGCTGTTCCGTGTCCAATGCGATGCCGGTACGTACATCCGCTCGCTCTGCCACCACATGGGCCTTGCACTTGGTGTAGGTGCACACATGGTGGAACTGCGCCGCACACGATCGGGTTCATTCAGTGAACAGGAATTGCATACACTCCACGATGTTCAGGATGCCTGTAATGCGGCAAAGGAGGGGAATCGCATGGCACTCTCCTCGATCATTCTCTCAGTAGATTCAGCAGTGCCTGATCTCGCGACGGTAATTATCCGGGACACCGCTGTTGATGCAATCTGCCGCGGCGCGGTGCTTGCAGGAGTTGGCGTAATCAGCTGTGATGAGTTCAAAAAAGACCAGACGGTTGCTGTTCTATCGCAGAAAAAAGAGTTCATCTGTCTGGGAAGGGCACTTGTCCCATCCAATTCGTTCAAACCGGGAGACACTGGTCTGGTTATCGCACCTACTACCGTTTTCCTGCCGCCGGGAACATATCCCCGCGGTTGGACCAAATCAGATAAGGAAAAAATACCCGATAAAAAACTGAACAAAAATTCGAAAAAAAAGATACCATTAAAAAAATACCCGTCTAACAGATAGGATACACTTTTTGCTGAGGTAGTCTAGCGGTAGGGCGCAGGCCTGGAAAGCCTGTGGTGCGAAAGTGCCTCGGGGGTTCAATTCCCCCCCTCAGCGTCTGATTATTCCCCCCTTTTTTTTACACACTTTTTTTCATGGGACAAAGAGATTCATTTGCAAAGGCAAAATATTCGGGTACGACTTCAAATCCGAGGAAATGTCGTCCCTCACGCTGTGAGACGATTGCCACCGTTCCTGAACCAAGGAACGGGTCAAAAACCAGATCGCCGGCATTACTCGAATACATCAGCATCTTTTTTACAATTTCCGACGGGAGTTTGGTTGGCGTCTTCTTTTTTCCTTTCCAGTACTCGCGGTTAATGACCCACACGTCTTCCGGGTAATGATCAATTTTATTGAAGGTATACTTTTTCGGGTCTTTTACCACGAACAGGATGTGATAATGACTGGTAACATATTTTTTCTTCGTGAAGACACCGAACTGGTATTTCCAGATGAGGTGGTTGATTGTTGTGAAGCCTGCTGCGTCAAGCCCTTCAAGGATATCCCGGAGCCGGTTCCAGCCAGAAAAAACATACATGCTCCCGTCAGTGGCAAGCACCCGTGCAGCTTCTGCCATCCATCTCTGAGTAAAATCATGGTACTCTGCTTTCGGGATTTCCTGATATCCTTCCATGACGTTGGTGCCGGTGCGGTTGTAATTCTCCCGTTGCGCCTTGAAGTCGATGGCGAAGGGGGGGTCAGTGACGATAAGGTCAATCACTCCATCAGGAATCTTCGGCATAAGCTCGAGTGCATTTCCCAGGTAAATGGTATCAGGATCAAATGCACCCAGCCACCGTTTCATCAGCACGTCCCGCCAAATTCCCTACCCATCTCAAAAGCTTTTACATTGATTTCGATTGTCTTTTTCGGAACAAGACTCTTGACCGCCAAAAGAAGCGATTCGGGTTTGAGTGGCATGGATTGCGATGCCGCACCCAGCATCACCACGTTTTGCGAGAGAGGACTTCCTGCTTCCTCTGCCATTTTATCTGCATCAAGAAGACAGAGGACATGTTTTTCCAATGCTGCAATGATCTCAACTTCCGTGGGTGCCACAAGATTTTGCGTATAAACTGATGTCGGCAGAACAAGGTGCCGGTTCACCACCATCTTCCCGCCTTTTTTCAGGTAATGGGAGTAGCGGAGCGCTTCGAGAAGATCAAACGAGATCAGGAGATCCGCCTGCCCCGGGGGGATCAACGGCCCGAACAGGCCATCGATCCGTATATGACTCTCGACTGACCCCCCGCGTTGTGCCATGCCGTGCGTCTCCGCGCCCTTCACATGCCTCCCTTCGATCAGGCAGGCTTCGCCGAGAATATTGGAGGCAAGAATCGTCCCCTGACCCCCAATTCCGACGATCAGGATGTCAAAACTTCCGCTCATTTCTTCCCCTCCCGGACAATTGCCCCGACAGGACAGAGTTCTGCACATACCGCACACCCGCTGCACAATTCATTAATCCGGGCTTTTTCATCTTCAAATTCAATGGCAGGGCAACCAAACCGGACGCAGGTCCCACAACCGGTACATATCTCAGGATTGATCCTATACCTCCCACGTTTCACCCCGGCACGACGCGCGGAGATAACACACATCTGTTTGGCGATGATGACCTTCACGCCCTTGCGTTTCTTTGCCTCCTGTAAGATGTTGACCATGCCGGTAATATCGTACGGGTCAACACTCTCGACAAAACTGACACCGCAGGAGCGGCACAATGCATCGAGTGATACCGGAGGACTCTCCACGCCACATGCGTTCACCCCCGTGTTCGGGTTCGGCTGGTGTCCGGTCATAGCCGTGATCCGGTTATCAAGGATCACAACGGTGATGTTTGCTCCGTTGTAGACTGCGTTTATTAAACCCTGAATTCCTGTGTGCAGGAACGTAGAGTCCCCGATTGTACAGACAATGTCACGCGGGTCCCCGGCATGAGAAATGCCGCTCGCAACCGTAATCGACGCTCCCATGCAGATGGTAGTGTCAACAACACCGAGCTGGAGCCCGAGTGTATAGCACCCGATGTCACTGGGGTATATTGCATCCTTGAATACTTTTTTTATTGCATAGAATGCACCGCGGTGCAGGCAGCCGGCACAAAGGATCGGGGGGCGGGGTGGAAGGTTTTGAATGGGGTCAACCTGGGGGAATGGATTTTTTGGCAAAAACCCTGCCTTTTCCATTATCACAGCAACTGCCGGGGGAGATAGCTCCCCTTCGTACGGTGCGTACCCATTCTTTTTCCCAAAGACCGGGACACAGCCGGCGACCTGGCGTACAACCTCTTCCACTTCTGGCGCGAGTTCCTCAATCACCAGCACTTTTTCATGTTTTTTTACGAAATCACCCAGCCATTCTTCATCTATCGGGTACGCCCCGATTTTCATGAACGAGACTCCTTCCGGTAATAATTCCTGTACATAGGTGGCGCCAATCCCGCTCGCGATGATTGCGATCTTTCCCCGTATTTTGTAGTGGTTGAATCCCCGTTCGACCAAACGCTTCCTTATTGCAGATTGTTTCTCGTTAAGTTTTTTATGCAGGACACGGGTATGCGCCGGGATTACGACATACTGACGCGGATCTTTATGGAACTCTCCTTTCCGAATGCTCACGACTGACTCGCCCAGCTCCACTTCACCCTTCGAGTGGCAGATGCGTGTCGTGGGGCGGAAGATAACGGGCAGCCCGAACTCCTCGGAAAGCCCGAAGGCTTCAGGGATCATGTCATGTGCTTCCTGTATGCTGGCAGGATCGAGGCATGGCACCCGGGCAAAATGTGCGTAGCACCGTGTATCCTGTTCGTTCTGAGAACTATGGGCGAATGGATCATCCGCACTCATTATTACGAGTCCTCCGGTGATCCCCGTATAGGCACTCGTCATCAGTGGATCCGCAGCAACATTGAGTCCCACATGTTTCATAGTACAGAGCGAACGGATGCCGCACCATGCGGCAGCGAGGGCGTTTTCCAATGCCACCTTTTCGTTGACTGACCACTCAACATAGTATGATCGGTCAGGTTGTACACGCAGCACATCAATCACTTCAGATGATGGTGTGCCAGGGTATCCGCTTACAAAATCCACGCCGGATTCAACACATGCGTGGGCGATCGCTTCATTCCCGAGGAGATATTTTCGTCCCATGATCTCAGATCCGTACTTATACCGTGGCTTTTTTACACATATCCCTATCTGAATGTTTTTGCCATCTCATTCTGCAATTCACAACTTATAAAAACTCTGATGGAGTAGTAAATAAGGTAAATTTCAGGCAAACTTTTGGGCCCGTAGCATAGCCCGGTGGTGCGCCCGGCTGATAACCGGGAGGTCATGTGTTCGAATCACATCGGGCCCATCCAGGATATTCCGGTACGTTTTTATTTCTTTGTTCAGTTTTTTTACACGATCACAGGTCTATTCCCAATAAAGGATGTCTAGCCAACAAGATCCTTTTTTCAACGATCTTCTTCCGTGCTGAACTTGAGATATTACTTTTCGGCATTTTTCACACAGGAAACTGGCAATCTTCAACCACAATCTCAATCCCCCTCAATGACAGGAATTTTTTTAAAAAGAGTTTCAGGGGTTATGGTTTTTTGGCAAAGATATATCCCATCACTTTTTCAAGTGCTTCAATAAGCGCTTCTTCACCTTTCAGGTAATCATGCATCGCGCGGTACAGCATGAACATAATATCATAGCCGTAATGATCGATTGCGGTCTTTGCATCAATAGGGTTAAGGTACGAGTCGGTAAGGAACCCATCAAAACTGTACATAAGTTCGAAGAATTTACCCTCTTCAGACATCACGCAGAACTGGTCGGTGACTGGCATCTGAGGGTTGTCCGGCCGGCACGAAGCGGGCTTTACAGACTTCCCTAAAATGATCATCTTGCCCGGGTAATATGCGGGATCGTAGATTTCTCCCTTGGTATCCTGTTTACCCTTCCTCAGCATATTCAGACCGACAACCTTGACAACCGGAACTGCAGATTTACCCATCCGCGCCAGGAGGTCTGTGTCATGTTCCCTGATCTCCTGTGAGAGCGAATCGCCTTTTTCCTGCAGGTCTTGTATCTTCTGCTCCAGTTTTTTTAGTCCAGCTTCAATTTCATCCATTGACTTCACCCTAACACAGCGGTTTTTGTACGATAAGGAGTGTTCATTGCGTAGGTATTAAATCCGCTCGTTTTTAGGAGAGCCATGATGATCCAATCTTATGATCCGGTTTTAATGGGGGGATAGCGGTGACATCTCTAGTATTCATTAAAGTGCTTATGCCTCAGCAGACACGAGTGATCAATTCATACGGTACAACTCCCCCAGCTTGAGATTACCAGGTTTTGACTATTACCTGACCCGTTGGCCGATGAAAAAATACTTCCGGTCTTTTTTCAGGATTGCCCGACCCTCGTATCCAACAGGAAGATTCTCATCAATCACAATTCCCAGATAATCGGGCGATCTGGCCATTACCGATCCCTTTTTGATTGTTTCTGTCACAAGAATGGGCACTTGTTTTTCAAGCCACCCGGCGTTGATTGAAGTGTAGACCTTTTCAGCACGGGAATTCATGAGACGTGAACGATCCTTCTTAACCCAGTCAGGGAAGTCTTCCTTTGAATAGAGAGGGGTAAAAGGACGCGGCGAATACCGGGTAATATTTACTTTGTTCGGGCGCACCCGGTCTATCAGTTCAAGTGACTCTGAAAAGTCTTGTTTTGTTTCGCCGGGAAAACCGACAATGATATCAGTGGCTAACGTAATTTCCGGATACCGGTTCTTAAACGCAGCAACAATCTTTTCAAAATCTGCTACAGTATATCCTCTCCCCATCCGGTCAAGTATTGCATCAGATCCCGACTGAACGGGGAGATGAACGAATTTGAAAATACGGTCGCTGGAAAAAGCATCGACCAGATCATCAAGAATTCCTGTCACCGTGGCAGGGTTCATCATTCCCACCCGTATCATAAACCGTCCTGGCAGATCCTCGATGCTCTTTAAAAGACCGGGAAGTGATTTTCCTATATCCCGTCCCCAGCAACTTACATCCTGTGCAGTAATCTGGATTTCTGGTGTCCCGCTATGTGCATGCGCCAGTATCTCTGAAAGGATCTCCTCTACAGCAAAACTTTTCAGAGGTCCGCGGGCGATCCGGGTCAGACAGTACGTGCATCTGCCCACACATCCCCGAGCAATCTGTACAATTGCGACACCCCCACCACCAACAGTTCTGACGCGCCGGTATGCTTCATGAATTGTTTTCGAAGGAAGGATCGTGGGTGTACAAACCGCAAAAATTGCCTCGCGTTGCACTTCCGGCATGCATCCTGTCACATAGAGGTCATATTCCCGGAACAGTGATAGCCGCCTGAGCATGCGCCTCTCGGTTGGTCCAACAACAGTACAGGTGTTAATAATTACCACGTCTGCCGCTTCCGCTGAATCGACAAGGGTGCTGCCTTTGCTCTTTAAGATCTCGATAAGTTTTGCCGTGTCACCGAAGTTATAGCGGCACCCATACGTTTCGATATAAACGCTCCGGTCGCGAAACGTTTCCAGAATTTGAATATCAGCACTTTTTCCGCTCCTAATTTCTGGGGTTTCTGCCACTTTTTCAGCACCACTGGATCCATTAAACGCACTTCAATAAATAGTGTTAAACTAAAAAAGTCGGAAGAAAGCCAAAAAATATGAAAAATCAGATCTTTATCCAGTATACCAGACTTCCCCGGCACAATTCATCCCGAGAGCACAACACTTAACCAATGGCGCCCATAATCTGTTTATCATGATGAGAATCGGGCTGCTTGGCTGTGGTAATATTGGACATATCATCGCGCAGCACGGGGGCAGTTTCGAAATCTCAGCGGTCTATGATAAGGTTTTTGAGCGGGCAAAAGAGATCGCAAGGATTTCCGGTGCACACGCATATGAAGATTTTGAGTCTTTTATTACAGCAGATATCGATATAGTTGTGGAAGCGGCATCTGTCAGTGCCGTAAAAATCTATGCGGGACTGGTGTTATCCCACAATAAAGATCTGGTGATCATGAGTGTTGGTGCGCTTTCCGACACAGTATTCCGGGACGAGATCCGGGAAATGGCCAATAGATGTGGACAGAAAATTCACATCCCCAGCGGTGCGATATTTGGCCTCGATAACCTCAAGGTAGGAAAGATTTCAGAAATCAATAAGTTACTTTTAAGAACCACAAAAAGTCCTGTATCTCTGGGTATTACCGCTGATAAACGGAGGCTGATATTCTCCGGGAAAGCCAACGAGTGCATTAAGGCATTCCCGAAAAATGTCAATGTATCAGTTGCAATGAGTCTTGCATCCGGACATGATACGGATGTTGAGCTCTGGGTTGACCCGTCAGTCGACCGCAATGTTCACGAACTATTCATTGAAGGGAGCTTTGGTGAAACCTATATCAAAGTCACTAATGTTCCCAGTCCTGGCAATCCCGCTACCAGCTACCTTGCTGCCCTGTCCATTCTCTCGCTCCTGAATAATCTCAGTGACCCTATAATCGTGGGGACATGATTCGATAAAATAGGTGAAACCCGGTATGGTAGTGCTCGATTATCTGCTGCAGTTCATTGAAGAGGATGCACCATCCGGGGATGTAACGTCTGCTGCAATCATACCGGATATTACCTGTAATGCAGTGATACGGGCAGAGCAGGCTGGGATCATCGCAGGACTCGAAGAGGCTTCCACACTTTTTTCCCATTTTGGCGTGTCTGTGAACCATCTCGCAAAAGACGGGGATGCTGTCTGTCCGAATGACTCCCTCATTTTACTCAACGGGGATGCAAAAAAGATTCTGCTTGTTGAACGGACTGCCCTCAATATCATCGGAAGAATGAGTGGTATTGCAACACAGACACGAAAAATGGCAGATGTCGTGTCGGCAGTCAATCCCTCTTGCCGGGTGGCAGCTACACGCAAGACGTGTCCTGGATTTCGGATACTCGACAAAAAGGCGGTAAAAATAGGTGGTGGCGATCCTCACCGTATGAACTTAAGCGACGGAATTCTTATCAAAGACAACCATCTGGCGCTGGTTCCACTCGCTAGGGCTATCAAGGCAGCAAAAATGGGCACCTCCTATAAAAAAATTGAAGTGGAGGTAGAAACACCTGAAAATGCTATGTTCGCAGCAAAAGCGGGTGCAGATATCATTATGCTTGACAACATGAGTTTGGGTCAGATTACCCGGACAATCAGTGAACTGAAAAGCGAAGGTCTGCGGGATCGCGTTATTATCGAACTTTCAGGAGGCATTGATGAGAGTTCCCTCCCACGGTATGCAGCGCTTGACGTCGATGTGATCAGTCTGGGTGTACTGACTCATTCAGTAAAAAATTTGTCAGTAAACCTTGAAATTATTCCACAAATTATTCCGTGATATTTTTTTTCCCGTTTTCCTAAACACTTCACATTTTCATTGGAATTTTGTTTTCAATTCCGGATAGCCTTCCAATAAAAGGGGAGTCCTTCACTATTGAAAACCTTAATAGTCCAGTATTACGTATGGGTGGCTATTGAGGAACAGCAATGAGTAGTGCTGAAACTTTCCCTGAACTGACCTCCGATGAGCTTGCGATAATAAAAATACGTAAAAAACTGCGCATCAAAGGATATATCACCCTGCTCAAAGATCCCAATCTCAACTACCGCTGGCGGGCGGCAGAAGCCTTGGGAAATGAGGGGGATGAAACAGCAATAGAACCACTTCTGGAGGCACTCAAAGATCCTTATGTTGATGTCCAGTGGCTCGCGGCAAAATCTTTGGGAAAACTGGGGGATCTTCGTGCAGTTGAACCTCTGATAGAGGCATTGAAATCTGATGATAAATGGCTCCGTACCGGCGCTGCATGGGGACTGGGAAAACTCCGGGCTTTACGTGCCGTCGACCCGCTTCTCCCGCTTCTCAAGGATAACAAGAAAATTGTCCGGAAAACTGCTGCGTGGGCTCTTGGCACTATCGCTGATGAACGGGCGATTGCAGGGCTAACCCAGATACTCATTGATGAGGATGCGGAAGTGCGGGATGCAGCACAAAAAGCTCTTGATTCAATAAAAAATGAAAAGACCAGAATGAGTACTGATTCTCCGGCCAAAGTTTAGAAACCGGGGATTTGCAGTTACATCAGGTGTTTCCAGGATACAATAGTCATTTTGAGCAATCCTCTTTTAAGTTTATCGAATTTTCAGGTACTTCCTGAAGAAATAGCCGATTTATTCATCGGTATGATATCGAAATCTTTTCCAGAACTTACCACAATCTCTTTTTTCCCGCGATAGGTTTGAACAACACCATAGACAGATACAGTATCTCCCTTTTGGAGCGTCAATTCCTGTGCAATCTGAACCGGCACAAAAATGGTGATATTAGCCAGATACACATTCATGTGCCCACCAGTTTTGGTAATCGTAATCTGATCGATTGTGCCACTGACAATTACCAGTTCCCCATCAGCAGAATTATTGGTGAAGGGTCGTGCAAATGGTTGTTTTCCGAGTGTCCCGAGAACCAGATGAGCAGTAATCACTACTATCAGAACACCTAGTAAAAGCAAAATTGCCACACGTTCCTGGCGCTCGAACATAATTGAGTATTGAGGAGGCTCGTTTAAATTACCGATAGATTCATATGTTAACAGTGTTAACACTATCATCATGTATTCTACAACCTTACCACCCTCTTCAAAGACGGTGATGGAGATACTGGATGCAGGTGGAGCAATGACACACAAAGATCTCGTGCAAAAAACCCATCTTGCTCCACGTACTGTGCGTTATGCATTGAAAAAACTCAAAGAAAGGCATCTGATCATAGAGAAGTTTAACTTCCGCGATGCCCGTCAGATTATATACCAGAACCGGAATGCACAAACCATAAAGCCACAACCTGTGTGTGTATGACGAAACACACCTGCACCTTGATGCATTGTGATACCATGGTCCGGAACCTTCTTCCACCAATGAGAGCCGAGATGGTTTCCCGGTTGGTGCAAAAGCAGGGGCTCAGTCAGAGTGATGCTGCAAAACGTCTCGGAGTCACAAGAGCAGCAGTATCACAGTACATGAGCAAAAAGAGAGGGGTGAGTGAAGTTCAGATCTCCAACGAGCTTGATTCACTGATAGACCGTTGGGCTCTTGCGGTAGTTACGGGTGAGAGCGACATCAATTTGTGTGACGTGTGCCAGTGTGCACTAAAAAAGTTCTGAACTTTTGATACTTTTTTTAGATCCTGTTTTCCTCTTTGCTATCCAGTAAGTTGTGACGGAGAGTCATGCTCTTTGACGGTGATAATACAGGAGGACGAGAAGGACGAGTACGACTGCAACTACGGCGATTTTCAGGTAATCGGTCTTAATTCCAGGTGATTTTATCTTCGGGTTCCAATCATCTTCAAATACATCAAGGAAGTAACGGGCAACACCGGGATGATCAACAATCACTCCTGCTTCCCGGTTAAAGTTGGGGGAGTTGCTGTTCCAGTTGATACTGCTCACCAATACATACTGGCTATCCACAATCACACCTTTATTATGGATTTTATCGATCTCGTTCGTTGAGAGATCAGCACACCGGGCCTCCAAGGGAATATGTTCGGAAACGCCGATGCGGTTGATCAGGGCAACCATCTCGTCATTGTCCTTTTCATCTTCAATATTATACCAGTACGAATCGAGCAGTACCCTGACATGAACACCTCTACGTGAAGCATTTATCGCCGCTGAAAGATACGGATTGAGGGAATACGGCGTCTCATTGGTGATGTATGCCTGCTCGATCTCGATGCTCCGTTCAGCAGAGTTTATCAGATCGGTAATCAGGCTGCTGGTATCTGGCGCGATAACAGGTCGAACCGTGGCACCCGTAAAATATCCGGGAGGGAACTCCACCGTATGTTTCCCTGAAGGCATGGATTCAGGATTTCCTGCAGATCCATTATAACCAGTCATAGATTTTCCGAAATAATCAGTCATGTAGACCGTTGAAAAATACTCAGCAAGTTCGGGATCTTCGAGATATACACCCCAGCCACGATTACCGGTCATTCCCTCAGGGGGGAATCCGCTATATTTGAAGTTCTCACTGGTAATCAGGATTGCTCGCCGGTCTATCACCATATATTTTGCATGGTCATAACGATAGGGAGCAGGTTCTCCTTTGCGTGATACCATGATGTAGACAGGAATTCCACTGTCGGTCAACTTCCGGATCAAATCTCTTCCTTCCGGACTAATCCCCCCAACAGGTCCTCCTTCAATGATAATCTTAATATCAACCTCACGCGCTTGTGCGGTAATCAGCGTATCTGCCATGAGCGGACTCGAAAATTCATAAACATTCAGGAGCACTTCATCAGATGCCTGATTCACTGCATAAGAAAAAATTTCACTAGAGGAATCCGGAGAGACAAACGTCGTTATTGAAACATTCCGGAATACCGCTGGAGAAAAGCGCGACTGCCCAATCATGAGTGGGCGGGGATCCCACACCCCTTTTTCAAGATAATGTATCTGCCCTTCGCGAGGTTTCACATCTTCAGGCCATGCAACTTTCTGAACAAGTATCCCCTTCTCATATAGCATGAGATCATCTTTTGAATTCGCCAAACGGAGAGAATCTCCATTGATCACATTGGGAACCATCTGAGAATAATCCAGCCATTCAAAATCAGGGTATTTTCCATGACTTTGTTTAAACGCTGTTCCACTGCGGGCAATGGTAAGTAAACCGTCAACCCTTGTTCCTGGGGGAAAACGAAACCCACCCTCACCATCGGATATCGTGATACCATCAAGGGAGCCGGTACCGGAGAGGACAAGATACTCATCCGCATCATCATAACTATGAGGATCAGGACAGAACTCAACGATCTGGACTGCGGCACCTGCGTGCATCACACACCACAATGTGAGGAGAAGCGCAAGGAGCAGACGCATTATCACTCCCATTCGCCATGCTCCTTTTATAATCTGGCGATATAACTCTCCGGGAGTATGAAACAGGGCAGGGAATCACACAAAGATCAAACAACCTCACCATTAATAGTGAAAGTGGGGGGAAGCCTGTATAATCGGATCCCTTACCTTGTTCCGATCCTTAGTGCATCAAAACGCCCATTATTAATCATCCCTGGTGGAGGGCCATTCGCCGATCTTGTGCGACAGGTTCGGGTAAATAACGATGCGGCACACTGGATGGCCATCGCAGCAATGGAACAGTTTGGTTGGTTTATCTCATCATTTGGCATTTTAACAACGGACAGAATGGCGGTGCCCATGAAAACAACAGTTTTTCTTCCTTATCGGTGCCTCATAATAACTGACGTCCTGCCACACACATGGGAGGTAACTTCTGATACTATCGCTGCCTGGGTGGCAGGCACCCTTCATCTCGATCTTCTCCTTCTCAAATCTACTGATGGCATTTTCATCAATGGGATCCTCCAGGAGCAGGTGATCGGGCCGGTGGAATCAGATATAATCGACCCCGGTTTCATTCCGTTTGTGATAAAAAATACCGTAAAAACAACCATTATCAATGGATCACACCCAGATCGCGTGGAAAAATACCTGAAAGGGGATTTGGTCCCCCGTACTGAGATCGGTGCAACCTTTTAATGGTTCTAAAAGAGATACTATAGGAATCCTCGGAGAAGCAATAATGTCAGATAAAAAATGTACATCCTGCAATGCCCCGCTAGCAGAAGAGGGCGCAACGGAATTCGGATGCCCCGCATGTGGCGTTGAGATCAACCGGTGTTACCGGTGCAGGGAGCAGAGCATCCCCTATATCTGCCCAAAATGTGGATTTGGGGGACCGTAATTCATGGGTAGTGTAGCAGTTATTGTCAGGGTTATGCCCGAATCGCCGGAAGTGGACCTTGAACAATTGAAAAAGGCATTAAAACAAAAGGTGCCCGGCATTCATGAAATAAGGGAAGAACCGATCGGTTTTGGTTTAAAGGCGCTTAAACTAGTTGCGGTCGTCAATGACTCGGGGGGGGAGACCGATGCAATCGAGAAGTCCCTCAATGAAGTAGCGGGTGTCGAACGGGCAGAAATTGTGGAAGTGACATTAACCTGATTCAGGTTAAAAAAAACACTCTTTTCTTATTCTTCAAGATTTGCGAGAACCTTCTTAGTGATCGTCCGGATTTTTTCAACCGATTCGCGGAATGCCATCACTTCGGATTCATCGATCTTGATAGTGATCGGGAATACCCCGCTGCGATTTACCCGGGCCGGGACACCGATGCAGATATCCCCTTCTCCAATACCATGGACCTCGCTTTTTATATAGGCTGACACGGTCAGGATCCGGTTTTCATCACCAAGCACCGTCTTTACTAATGAGGCAATCGCTTCTCCTGGTCCGTAAACAGTAGATCCCTTATCTTTGATGATCAGGTTTCCGCTGCATTTTACTGATTCAATAATCTCTTTTACCGGTAGGTTTGCAAACGCTGGCAGGTTGGATATCTTGATACCGCCAATTGTCGTAGCTGACCAGAGCGGGACCATGCTGTCGCCATGCTCACCGATAATCCGTGTGTGGACTTCGCTCACATGGACTTTGAAATAGGCAGCAATGAGAGATTTTAAACGCATTGAATCGAGATGCGTTCCAAGCCCGAATACCTGACTGGGCTTAAGGCCGGAATATTTCAAAGCAACGCAGGTCATTACATCTACCGGATTGGTCACGACAAGAAGCTTGGTTTCAGGTGCAATGACGCCGATAGTCTGCGCGAGCGGGGTGATAACCTTTGCATTTCCCAGAGCCAGATCAAGACGGTCCTGTCCAGGAGTGCGCGGGATACCGGAGGTAATAACAACAACATCTGATCCGGCAGCGTCTTTTAGGTTTGTGGTCCAGTTGATCTTGATATTCGTTCCGCGTGCAGCAAATGAGTCAACAAAATCCTGGGTGATTCCACGGAGAAGAGTTTCGCGTCCTTCCCGCCCATAGAGAAGGATTTCCCGCACATGAGGATTTGCTGATATCGCGTATGAGGCAAACATCCCCACATTGCCGGTTGCGCCAACAATTGTCACTTTTGACATGATAATCGAACATGGGGACGTGTTATCGGTCGACTGTACGTTACTACGTTTGCCAAAGCATCCATCCTCCGCCCCGTTACCCCATGGGCGCCGAATGTCTACGGTAAGTCTGCTCCCTTCCGGGCCTGAACCGGTCCCCGCAGCAACAGGTCGCCATTCCCTCCGGAATATTGATACCTGGCCATCGACCTCATGGGACGAGGTTTCACAGTCAGAACGCACAGGCTCCCGCAGGCCGTTGCAGCCTTCGTCAAACTTCGCCCCCCGCGTACCGACGGTTTCAGGTTACAGGTGACGCCGAACCACCCGGGCTAGTCCCCATATACCTTTGTGCACTGGTCAATAAAGGCTTTTTACCCGTAATCAGGATCTCGTGCCCAAGGTTTCCCCTTTCAACCAATGACAATAGTTAAGGAACGAAGACCTCCCCGCCAACCCGTTCCAGCCATTCGCGCTTGAACTGTTCAAGGGAAGTGAGATCTTTTTTATCGAAAATGTCAAGTGCGGTCACAGGATTGCTCCCGGGGGATAATACACTATATAATTGGTGGAAATCTCCCTGATACACCTCGATTATCTGATCCCCTTCAGTTTCTGCTATTTTTATCGGGTCGATCGTAACCGGATGTTTCTGCATATCCTGTAACTGTTCAAAGATCTTCACCCGGCTGATTTTAAGATAACCCCGGTTTACTTCGAGATTGAATGCTGACCAGAATGCCGAGGCATACCAGGCATCATTCATCACAACATGGGGCACTCCAAGGCATGCTGCGGTGAGACCCAGGGTTCCCACACCGGAACACGCGTCAACGAAACAGGTAGCCGGAGGTTTTCCCACATGGTGCTCGACCGCGCGGATCTTCGGGTAACCCATGCGTGGGAATTCGATATGGATAAGCGACTGTTGCTTGTACATCACCATAGGACCCGTCCAGAGTGGAAAAACGTCAGCCCTTACATCACATCCTGAAAGAAGTTCATAGACTTTTGGAACGGAATGAAGGTCAGGATTTGTAATTCCCGGCACAAAATCGCCTTTCTTTACGACACCGCGGAGTTCGGGAACTTCCGTAACGAGACGTTCTGCAGTAATTTTAGTCGCCCTTGTGGTGAGGAGCACAAGTGACTTTTCCGGAAGGAACGGCGGACGATCCATGGCGAATCCGGGGTGCACGAGCGGGGATCCCACCGCGATAAGCGGATCTGTCTGGTTAAGATCACCCTCCTCGACCATGATGACATACATGTGGGCAAAAACTTCATCGATGAATCGTTTTCCACATGAGCAGGGTTCTGCATATTCAAGCATGGGGAGCGGGGAGCGTTTGTCAAGGGTCCGCATGCTGCAGTCTGCACACGGCAGAAAAATTGTGGGAAGTGTGGCAAGAAGGTCTTTTGCTGACTCGACGCAATCCATCTCGCACACAGGACATTTCATGCTCCTCCGTATGATTGTACAGAGATAGAAAGGTTTTCAAAATATCCCAGGCAGGGTAGTCAAACATGACATTCCCTCTAAAAAAATACTAAAAAAAAAAAAACAATGGGCCCGATGCGATTCGAACGCATGACCGCCCGGTTATGAGCCGGGCGCTCTAACCGGACTGAGCTACGGGCCCAAAAACGCCCCCCACAGGGCTCGAACCTGTGACATTCGGATTAACAGTCCGACACTCTACCAACTGAGTTAGGGAGGCAATACCAATACGCTTTATTAGATTCTTTGTGAGTGCTTTTAAAGGTAACTCTCATGACGATCGAAGTTGACAAAAGAAGTATTGTAACATCATGCCGTATCAATAACGTTTCATCGCGGCAAGCAGCCGGATGAGTTCGTCCAGATCACCGTTGAGATGCTGGAATAATTCAACCGTTTGGGGGGTAGCAATAGCACCTTCGGGTGAAGCGCGGATATACCCGAGTTGTTCCAGAACATGCAGGGAGTAACGGATACGGTGCGAGGGGAGATCGAGAAGCTCAGCAAGCTTCATGATACCGATCGGTTCGTGATCTGCCACCGCTTTTGCTACATCGATATGACGGCTCAGCAATTCAATCTCGTCCTTCATCTTCTTGAGCATAGTACTCCTCTAAAGCCCTCATCCCACGCTATTATACCGTACCATTCTCTCTGGTACCCTCATCTTTTTTATCTTTTTCCGGCTGTTTATCAAGCCACTTTTTGGTTTCTTTGTATTTCTTAAAAAAATCCAAAGAAAGAATGAGTGCCAGGATGAGCATCCCCATGATTATGGGAACGCTATACGGGGAGTGTATAATAAAAAATACGATTATTGACATGGCTACGAGGAGAATAATGATATTGAGCTCAATAGTAAGCTGGTAAAATTTCCATTTGAACCGGGTTTTTGTATCCTCTTCCATCACTGGTAAGTCAACTCCGAAATAAAAGTACTTGACGTTTAACTACATATATCCTGAGAGATGGACCCACTTTCAAACGCGGTCAAAAAAAGCGGCGCTGATGCCTATGTAATATATGCGTCATCACGTGACGCCGATATGAGGTACCTGACCCATTTTACGACAAGCGATCCCTTCGTCTTTTTTAAAAAACCGGGAGATCCCGGGGTTATTATCGTATCCCAGATGGAGCTCGGGCGCGCATCACGTGAAGCCTCTGCTGCAGTGATGACCAGAACGCAGGCCGGGCTTCCCGGCATTCTCAAAAAAGAGAAGGACCAGTACCAAGCGACAGCAAAGATGATTTCCGGTCAGGTTGGAAAAAAAATCCTCGTTCCGCCAAATTTCCCGATCGCTTTGGCAAATGCCCTGAGTAACCATTGTACCATTCTGGTAGACAGTGGAACGGTCCAGTCTATGCGGGCAAAGAAGAGCAAAAATGAAATCCTGTTGATGAAGAATGTGCAGAAAGTGACGGAAAAGGCGATGGGGCGTGCAATCTCACTGATCAAGAGCGCATCGGTAAAAAAAGGAATCCTCCATATTGACAAAAAACCATTGACCGCCGAACAGGTAAAATTCTCCATGCATAGTCTGCTTCTGGAGCATGGGTGCGGCGCGGTGGATACTATTGTTTCATGCGGAGAGGAAACCGCAATACCCCACATTACTGGATCGGGGCCACTCAAATCAGATGAACCCATTGTAATTGATCTCTTCCCCGTAGAAGAGATATCAGGATATTATGCTGATATGACCCGGACCGTTGTCAAGGGGAAACCTTCACCGGATATCCTCGAGATGTACGATACACTCCGAGAAGCAAAACAGCTCGGGATCTCCCGCGTAAAAACGGGAGCATCGGGAGCAGATATCCATCTGGCAGTAGTTGACTTTTTCAAAGACCATGGATACGAGAGCAACACACGCGGATTTGTGCACAATCTCGGTCATGGCGTGGGACTTCAGGTGCACGAGCTGCCCACGGTCGGACCCGCAGGAAAACCCCTTGCATCCGGCAATGTAATCACCATTGAGCCGGGACTCTATTATCCTGGCATCGGGGGTGTGCGTCTTGAGGACATAGGAGTTGTCACGGCTAAAGGGTTTGAAAACTTCACGGTATTTCCTGAGGATCTGATCATATGAATGATGAGATTTTTGAAAAGTATCTTGATGCCGGAGTTCTTGCCGCAAAAATTCTCCGCAGGAGTGCACAGGAAATCCGCGTAGGGGTGTCGTATCTGGATCTTGTCGAATCAATTGAGTTGCAGGTCGAAGAAGAGGGGGCAGTACTTGCGTTTCCTCTCAACCTTTCGTTAAATGAAGATGCTGCACACGATACTGCATCACCAGGAGATGCACGGGTATTTGCCAAAGGTGATGTAGCAAAACTGGATCTTGGTGTCCAGATAGATGGGTATATCGCTGACACGGCGACTACAATCGATCTTGGGAGCAACTCACTCCTCCTTGAAGCATCTGAACGGGCACTCGATGCTGCAATAAAAGCGGTTCGTCCGGGAGCGACCGCAGGGGATCTCGGGGCAGCAATCCAGAAAGAGATTGAGGGGCGCGGATATCGGCCAATATCAAATCTTACCGGACATGGACTTGATCGATACATTCTCCACCGCCCTCCCACCATTCCCAATGTCGGGGTTAATGGGGGTGTTGTACTCGAGGAAGGAATGGTGTTTGCTATTGAACCATTCGCAACAACGGGAAGCGGGCATGTCGGGGAGAAAAACCGTAAGGAAATTTATTCGCAGGTTTCACAAAAACCCGTCCGGATCCCCGCAGAGCGTGCCATCCTGAATAAGGTAAAGGATCGCCATGGGCTGCCGTTTGCACGACGCTGGCTTAATGAAAAAAAACAGGATATCGCTCTCTCCTCACTTGTCAGATCGCAGGTACTCCATGTTTATCCGGTCCTTTCCGATATCCCGGGATCCCTGGTTTCCCAGCACGAGCATACGGTGATCGTGACCAATGAGGATTGCATCGTAACTACACGATGAGATAGCCTTATTCATTCAGGAAATGAATAATTAAGGTTACAGCCATGTCTGGAGATTCTGAAATCCTGCGCATAATGGAAGTTGTTCTGACCGCTGAAATATTCAACCAGAACCCCCAGCTTGATATAAATGATCTGACCCCAACCTGCCGTGAGATTTTTTCTATCACCACTTCCACAGATGTTAAACGGCCGGTCTATGTAAGCGACGGTTTGATCAGGCGTTCACTGGCTATTGCGGATGCCCACGAGAAACTATCCACAAACCCCTTTGTCGCTTACGAGGAGTTCGGGCAGCGCCTCCGTATCACCGCGCTTGAACCCGCAGCACTGTGGTTCCTCAAACAGGGAGGTAAACCGATCATTGATAAAAATCCCGCACTCGCCTTCTTCTTTGAGAATATTGATTCGACGGGAATAACCTACAAGACCGTTCGCAAAGCAAATCCGCCATTTGAAGACACGAAGGCATACCTCG
>Ga0315284_10003314_pt1 | contig 22833 bp, 20 predicted proteins | sample YL17G09_16_MG_FD_203696 | JGI IMG/M metagenome (GOLD analysis project Ga0315284, IMG submission 203696) | Sediment microbial communities from Yellowstone Lake, YNP, Wyoming, USA - YL17G09_16 | ecosystem: Environmental > Aquatic > Freshwater > Lake > Sediment | place: USA: Wyoming | collected... | reverse complement strand
ACCCACTTGTATGTCCAGCTTAATCCAGTTCAACTGAGAACCACGATCGATGCGAAAGTAGCCAAACTTTGGAAAATCTCACGGTAACATTCCGCTTTGAGGCAACGTAACCCCTATAGTAACATTTTGCTTTGAGGCATCAAGTCTTAATCAGCCTTGCCGCAAAAAAGCCTCCATGAAACCGTCTAAATCGCCATCCAGCACCGCCTGGGTATTGCCAGTCTCATGCTCGGTGCGATGATCTTTTACCATCTGGTAGGGGTGCAGCACGTATGAGCGAATCTGGCTGCCCCATTCGGCTTTGGTATATTCACCCCGTAGAACCGCAATTTCCTCGTCCTTTTCGGTCTGCTTGATTTCCAGCAAACGCGAACGCAGAATCCGCATGGCGAATTCGCGGTTCTGCGTCTGGGAGCGCTCGTTCTGGCAGGTGACAACTATCCCGGTTTGGAGGTGCGTGATGCGGATAGCGGTGGCATTCTTCTGGACGTTTTGACCACCCGCGCCCGATGAACGAAAAACGTCTATCTTCAAATCCGCTGGAACGATCTGGACCTCGGGGCTGTCCAGCGCGATCTGCGGCAGCACCTCCACCAGGGCAAATGAAGTGTGCCGCCGATGGGCAGCGTCGAATGGCGAAAGTCGCACCAAGCGGTGGACGCCCTTTTCGGAGCGTAAATAGCCGAAAGCATAGCGCCCGTTGATGGCAATCGTCGTGGACTTGATCCCCGCCTCTTCTCCCTCGGTCATATCCCAGACGTCCGTCCCGTAACCGTGCTGTTCGGCCCAGCGCAGGTACATCCGCATCAGCATCGCGGCCCAGTCCTGCGAATCGGTGCCCCCCGCTCCGGCGTGGATGGCCAGCAGGGCATCCTCGGCGTCGTAGGGGCCGGAGAGCATCGCCGTAAAAGAGCGCTTGTCCAATTCGGCTTCCAGGCCAGCGACCTCGGTCTCCAGGTCCGCGCGCATAGATTCGTCGTCCATCCCGGCCAGTTCGGCCGTTTCGTTCAGACGGCGCTCAAAGCCGCGCCAGTCGTCTATTTGCTCACGCAGACTGGCCGCGGTCTTGCTCACCTGCTGGGCATGAGAGGGGTCGTCCCAAAAATCCGGGGCGTTGATTTCTTTTTCGAGTTCAGCGAGTTGAGATCCTTTGGCGGGTAAGTCAAAGACGCACCATTAACTGGCGAAGTATATCCCCCGCAGTCTGTAACCGTTCAGGCAAATCCTGCATATCAATCATCCCTTCTAAACTTTCTTTTTATACTTGAAAACTTCGGTATAAGACCAATGGGATTGGATGATCTTCCATTGGCCGTCCGTTCGGCGATACACTTCGGTGCAATTCCAGCGGTCGGATTCATCGCCTTTGTAGGACACATAATTGAATGTCAGGACCGCCATATCCCCGGCCACTCGCACGACCGGATTGAGCAACTCAAAACGGTCGAAAAAGACTTTACCCCAGATTGCCTGATAATATTCGGTCAAGGCAGCCAATCCATCTATCCGACGTGGGATATAAGGGTCAAAATAGACCACATCCGGCGTGGAAATTTCCAAAAATCCGGACGGGTCGCCGTTGCCCCAGCGCGTGAGGGCGGCTTTCTCCATCGCGATGATCTCTTCTGCAATCGTATCCATAGTTACTCCGCAAGAATTCCTTTCACGAAGGCATCCGGGTCGAAGGGCGTCAGGTCTTCAGCCTTTTCACCCAGCCCGGCAAACAAGATCGGTAATGCGAGTTCACGTTGGATGGCAAAGGCCATGCCACCGCGCGCCGAAGTGTCCAGTTTAGCCAGGATAATGCCTGTCACGCCGACGGCCTCCTTGAACGCCCGCGCCTGCGCCAGCGCATTTTGACCGGTGGTGGCATCCAGCACCAGCCAGACGGCTTGCGGCGCGACCGTCAGCGCCTTGCCTGCCACACGACGCACCTTCTTGATTTCCTCCATCAAATTATAACGGGTATGTAACCTTCCGGCGGTATCTACCAGCACCAGGTCATAGTCCTTCGAAATTGCCGACTGGATGCCATCATAAACTACTGCGCCAGGGTCGGAACCCATCTTCCCGGCTACCACCGGCAGGTTCAGCCGCTCGGCCCAGACCTGTAACTGATCCACTGCCGCAGCGCGGAAGGTATCTGCCGCGATGAGCAGGACGCGCTTGCCTTCATCGGCGAAGCGGCGACCCAGTTTGGCGGCGGTGGTGGTCTTGCCGGAGCCATTCACTCCCACCAGCAGGATGACCGCCGGTTTGGCCGAAAATTCGATGACAGGCGGAACATCGAGGCGGGCGTGCAATTCGGCTTCCAGCAAGGATCGAAGCTCATCTGCGCGCGTCAGGCCACGCGTCCGGACAACGCTGCGCAGGGATTCGAGCACCGATCCGGTCGTCTGGATGCCCAGGTCGGCCTGGATAAGCAGGGCTTCCAGTTCATCCCAGGTTTCATTTGTAATTTCGGTCGCGCCAAACAATCCAGCCAGCCGCCCAAAGGCAGCCTTACTGCTGCGGGCGAGTCCTTCCTTCCAGCGCGAGAAAATATCGGACATAACGGGCAGATTATACTGCAACAAACGCAGCACCTCGTCTCACATGCAACTTTTTTCGTCCGCACGCATCATAAGTTATAATACGCCCATAAGCATAGAGTTGGAGAAATGATGACCGAAAATTGGAGCGAAATCACCGTCACCTGGAAAGGCGAAACAACCTTTATCGGTCAAACTGCTGATAGAGAAACGGTCCAGATGAGCCCACTCGACGGGAAACCGGGAGTCACTCCCATGCAACTGTTACTGGTGGCCGTGGCCGGTTGTACCGATATGGAGATCGTCTCGATCCTGCAAAAGAAACGCATCAAACTGACCGATATGCAAGTACGAGTGCGCGGCAGGCGCGCCAGTGATTACCCGATGATCTAGACAGACATCCATATTACCTACTTGATTTGGGGCGAAGACGTCAAGCCCAGGGATGTGGAACAAACCATCCGGCTTTCGGAAGATAAGTACTGTTCGGTAGGACTCATGCTTGGCAAATCCGCCAGGATGACTTCGGAATATCATATTTTACAGAGTACCGCGCAAATGTCTGAACCCAAACCCCATGATTTGCGAGCAACTCGATCATAACAATTTCAGAGATTTATGCAAGAAGCGGTAAAACCCGCCGAAAGCGCCATATTATTATAAAGGAGTTAGCAATGAGCGAACCAATTCATGTCACGGATGCTGCGTTTGAAAAAGCCGTTCTGCAGAATCCCTTGCCAGTCATTGTAGATTTTTGGGCGCCCTGGTGCGGGCCGTGCAAAATGGTGGGGCCGATTCTGGATAAGATTGCCCAGGAAATGCCTGATAAACTGGTCGTCGCCAAAGTAAACGTTGACGAAAACTCCGAATGGGCAACTAAATACGGAGTGCAGGGTATTCCTACGATGCTGTTTATTAACAATGGGAAGATCGTCCATCGCCTGGATAGAGCGCAGCCCGAACGAATACTGCGGGAAGTGGTAACCCAATTCATGGAAGTGGTCAGCCAGCCGAAACAATAACCGTTGGCGAATAGCTGTCAGCAAAAGAGACGCTTCTTATCATAAAGTGTCTCTTTTTGTTTTGTTTTTTTTCTTCTCTACCGAACATATGTCATTGAGAGGGCGTTTTTCCCAAAGCAATCTCCCGTTTGAGGTAATTTGCTTGTCGAAAAGGGGATTGCCACGCCGCCGGAAGAGCATCGGCGGCTCGCAATGACACCGTTTGATGGTTTTGTACGGTAGAGAAATTTTTTCTCAAGTGGCAAATCACTTCTCTACGAGCCGCTCGATCTTCGCGCCGAGGTCGCGCAGTTTTTCGTCCACTCTTTCATAGCCGCGGTCAATTTGCCCGACATTTCGGATGGTAGATTTTCCCGGCACTGCCAGCGCGGCCAGGAGCAGCGCCATGCCGGCCCGGATGTCGGGACTCTCCATCTTTTCGCCATACAACTTCGTCGGCCCGGTGACGATCACACGGTGCGGGTCGCACAGGACAATGTGTGCGCCCATGCCGACCAGTTTGTCCGTAAAATACATGCGCCCAGGATACATCCAATCGTGGAACAAGACGCTGCCGCGCGCCTGGGTAGCCACCGTGATGGCAATACTGATAAGATCGGTGGGGAAGGCCGGCCAGACATTCGACTTGATCTCCGGGATGGCGTTCCCCAAATCTGGTTCGATTTTCAGCCGCTGTTTGGCCGGAACGAGGACGTCTTCGCCATCCACGGACCAGTCCACACCCAGGCGGCGGAAGACAAAGCGGATCATGTCCAGGTACTGCGGCCCGGCACTACGAATGCGGATCTCGCCGTGTGTAACAACGGCCGCGCCGACAAAGCTGATGACCTCCAGATAATCCGGGCCAATCGTAAACTCACCCCCGTGGAGATTTTCCACACCCTCTATACGCAGCGTATTGGACCCAATGCCGTCAACGTGCGCTCCGAGAGTGTTCAGCATCTGGCAGAGTTCCTGCACATGCGGTTCGGAGGCGGCATTCCGAATGACGGTCGTCCCCTTGGCGGTCGCAGCGGCCATCAGGATGTTCTCCGTTCCGGTGACGGAGGCTTCATCGAGCAAAATTCCGGCCCCTTTCAGACGGTTTGCCTTGAATTCAAATGACGAGCGCGCATACTTCACGTTTGCACCCAAGGCCTTCAAGGCCAGGCTGTGCGTGTCCAAGCGGCGGCGGCCAATCACATCCCCGCCGGGAGGAGGCAGGCGGAACCCACCCGTACGAGCCAGCATCGGCCCAGCCAGCAGGATGGAAGCCCGGATGCGCCGGCACAAATCCGGGTCGAGGTCGGCCGGCCTGACGGTGCGTGCGGCGATACACCATGAATTTTCACCCAGGTCCTCAATCTTGACCCCCAGGCTGGCGATCAGTTTGCGCATGTCGCTCACGTCACGAATGTTGGGAACGTTATGCAAAATGACCGGCTCGTCGGTTAAAAGCGTCGCCGTCAGAATGGGTAATGCAGAGTTTTTATTGCCGGACGGCGTCACCTCACCTTTCAGGGGAATTCCGCCTTCGATGTGAAACTTTTCCATGGGGACCTCTTGCACATCAGGGTGTGGTTGGATTGTAAGACAATTTTGCCATTCCGCCAAGTAGGGGGTCGTGACCTTATGGGCTATAATTGAAACATGAATTTTACACTCATCGTTCCCCTGCTTCTCGGCTGGCTCTCCGGCTGGCTGGTCAACTACCTGGCAGACGTGCTGCCTGTCACCCGTAAGTTCAGCTGCCCGGCCTGTCCGCAATGCCAGGCAATCTACCGATGGGCTGATTACCTGTTCCTTCGCAACTGCAGCGTGTGTGGCAAACGGCGCAACACACGGACTCTAGTCGTCCAAGCCGCCATGACCATCGCCCCGGTTCTATTGTGGATTTTCCCGCGTGCCTGGCTTCCCTTCCCCATGGCATTTCTCCTCCTGGTGTATCTGACGCTGGTGTTGGTAATTGACCTGGAACACCGTTTGATTTTGCATCCGGTCAGCCTGGTTGGGGTAGTGTTAGGGCTGGGGATTGGCATCTATCTGCATAGTCGCCACACGACGGTGACGGCCGGTATCCTCAATACGCTGATCGGCGGAGCATTTGGGTTTGTCGTTATGCTGGTTTTCTATTTCATCGGCGAATGGTACGTGCGCCGCATGTCCAAGAAACGCAACCTATCCCCAGACGAAGTTGCCTTGGGATTCGGGGACGTGAACCTCTCCGGGATCCTCGGTCTGCTGCTCGGTTGGCCAGCCATTTGCGCTGGGCTGCTCTTCGCGGTGTTCGCAGGTGGACTGGTGAGCCTGGGCATCGTTGTCGGAATGCTGATTTCGAAAAAGTATAAGGCCTTTACCGCCATCCCTTACGCGCCGTTCCTGATTCTGAGCGTGGTTTACCTGCTCTATTTGTAAGAAAACGATCAAGAGCACTACCACCAAGACACGAAGGCACAAAACAAACTTTGCTCTCACTCCAAATGAAGCTCAGTGGCTTTGTGGTAGAGTCCTTTTTGCAGTGAAGTCATTCTATCTCGGGCGCATAATTCAAGACGGATTACGGTCCTCCGGAAGCTTGAGCGGACCCGTGCCCAGCCGGTAGCCGAAACCGCGCACCGTGCGTATCCAGACGGGGGAAGAAGGATCCGCCTCGAGCTTTTTTCGTAACATCAGGATGTATCGGCGAACCAGCGCCGGATCGCTGCGCGTGGAACCCCACACCTCCCTGATCAAATCTTCTTCAGATGCCACCCGGCCCTTCCGCCGCACCAGGGTTTCGAGCAGGCGAAACTCGGTAGGAGTCAGGTCCAGGGTCCGGCCAGCCAGCGAGGCCTGATACTTATTCATGTTCAAGACAATCTCACCGTGGGCGACATAGCCGGTCTCCTTGCGCTCGTCACGCGTCCTCCCAACAACCGCCTGGATGCGCGCCACCAGTTCGGCGAAGCTAAATGGTTTGGTAACGTAATCGTCCACGCCAATCTGGAAGCCGCGCAGTTTATCGGCCTCGGTCGCTTTGGCCGTGAGCATGATGATGGGCATGTCGCTGAGTTCACGCAAGCGGGCGCAGACTTCCCAGCCATCCATGCCGGGCAGCATCACGTCCAGCAGCACCAAATCGGGATGCTCGTTATAAGCCAGCCGCAAGCCCGCCTGTCCGTTCGGCGCTTCATACACGTCAAAGTCGCTCTCACGCAAATACTGCCTCAACAGGCTTGAGAGGGTTGGGTCGTCATCTACCAGTAGAATTCTCGTCTTCATCGAGCCACCTTCAGGTAAAAATAGAAGCGTGCCCCGCCCTCTGGCGGCGCTTCGAACTCAAGATCGCTGCGCATGGCGCGCAACATACGTCGAGAGAAGTATAACCCCAGACCATAGCCGTAAACAGACTGGGAATCCCTGGCATCCAGGCGCTGGAAACGCTGGAAAAGCAGGGAACGCTTTTCCACCGGGATCCCCGCTCCCGAGTCCGTCACCCGGACTCGCACCTTGCTTCGTTCACGAACAGCGTCCACCACCACCGGACCTTCCGGAGCGTATTTTAAAGCATTATCGAGCAGGTGATGGAAGATACTCCGTAGCGCCATTTCGTCTGCCAGGACGCGCGGCAGGTCGGGCGGCAGGTGGACCCGTATCCGCTGCGCCCCGGGAACGGCGCTGAACTGGCGGCGGATATCCTCGAGCAGCGCAGCAAGCGACAGCGGCAGCGGATGCAAGTTGATGCGCCCAGCCTCCATCGCCGAGAGGTTGAGGATATTTTCGACAAAACGCGTCAACCGCTGGACCTCGTCCTTCATCAACATAAGCGTGGTACGGTCAGAAGCCGGACGGCTTTTCTGGTTGAGCAGCAATTCCAGTCCGCCGTTCAGACTGGTCAGAGGCGTGCGCAGTTCGTGAGAGACCATCGAAACGAAATCACTCTTCAATTGATCTAGCGCCTGCAATAGTTTATTCTGTTCTTCCAGTTGCCGGTATGCTTCGCTGAGCGTGTGGGTACGCTCTTCGACTTTCTGCTCCAGCTCGGCATTAAATTCCTCCAGCCGCCGATGAACCGTCTGCAGTTCGTCGAAGGCCCTTTGGATGGCCTCCTGCTGGCGTTTCTGGTCGCTCAAGTCGTGCGCCGCCCCGGCGAGCAACACCTTCCGGCTTTCGGAAAAGATCGGGCTGAGCGAGAGCAGGTAGGGGGTCCGCTGTGGACGGAGCGAGACCTCCAGCGAACATTCCTGCCTGGCGGCGCGCCGGAGCAAATCAGCCGAGAAAGTCTGTCCGTCGAAAATAGCAGCCAGCGGCTGATCGGTACCCTGATCCCCTTCCCGGAGGCCAAGCGCCCGAGCCAGGGCCGGATTCCCCAAAAGGATTTTCCCGCGCCCATCGCAAATGAAGGTCGGTTCCGCCATGCTGCTGAACAATTGCCAATACTGATGCAGTTCGATTTCCCCGGCGTGCACCCCCATCCGCACAATCAGCATCACGGTCAGGAACAGGCTCGCCCCTAAACCGAACAGCGAAATCCTTCCACTCAAACGCCAGTCGGCCAGGACGAACCAGAGCAAAGCCAGGACGAGCGTAATTGGGAGGATGTTCTGAATGCGAGTGCCCAGGTCAAAAGCAGTACTGCGCTCACGGCTTTGTTGAACCGGATGCTTCGCCACGAAAACTGCCCCGCATCCAAAGATCAGACCCCCCATCGTCCAGCCGAGGCTTTCCGGACCTCCGACCTGGTATCCGTTTAGCGGAGCGAGCAGGCTATAGATATAATCAGACAGTAAGAAACAAAGCAAACCGAGGCCCCACAGGAACAGCGCACGACGCGCCTTGCGGTTCGCCAGCAACATGTTGACCAGGATCATCACCAGGATCAGGTCGGCAATCGGATAGACCAACGGGACCAGATCGCCGGTTCCCGAAAAAGGAGCGGGGCGGGCCAGGATCAGCCACCCCAGCGTAGCGACGACACCCGCTGAAATGGCCGCATCCAGAAGGAAACGGAAACGAGAAGGCGCGTATCGGTTCTCAAATGGATAGAGCACCAACGCATAAAAAAAGAACGGGTAAGCGAGGAAGTTAATAACATCCGCCGCTGAAAAATTCGGAAGCGGAACTCCGCGCAGCCCTTCATAAAAAGTCCGGATGCCGTTCCCGGTCGCCCAGCACAACAGTGCCAGTCCGACAAACTGCCAGGAACGCTTGGACTGATGGCTAATCTGCGGTAGCATCATTAATGTCAACAGAACCGATGTAACCAGGGGCGCCAAAACCGCCAGGTTGCCGATGAGAAAGCGGCTGCTGGATTCGGGAGACCGAAAGATCAGCCAGATAATATAGGATGCGAGGAATAGCAATGCCTCGGCCAGCACCCCCTTCCAGCGTATCTGCCAGGGAAATAACCGGTTTAGCAGTTTTTGCACCGAAATCTCCGACGGGTAATGAATTTACTGTGTGCTGCACAAAGATGTGAACCCAAATTGCTGTAAATCCCTGTATTTTGATCGTTCAAAGTTCACGTATTTATGCAAGAAGCAGTAGAGATTATAACAACGTTCTCTGACTGCACAAAGGAAAAGGTTCTCTGTGAATCGCCTTGGCGATGGGGAAAACAGGGGGTGTTGGGCGGTCTTCGCCCGCCCAACACCCCCATTTCTTTCCCTCTATCACGGGAATTCCCAAAGACCCCAGAGAAAATACAGGAGGCCTGTGCCTTGGCTGGCGCAGGCCTCCTGGTTAATTATGCTTTTTGCATCTGTCAACCCTGGCGCATAAGGCACATGGCTTTACTGCTTCTTGCATAAATCTGTGAACATGCCATTATCGGATTGCTCGCAATTCATGGAATTTTAGCCCAGATATTTACGCAGTACCCTATAGTTGGTGTGCGTGACATGACAGACGTAGGCATATCGGGCAGAGCGAAGGTACGCATCGGTGTTTTGGTGATAGCGATGATACGCCTCGGCAGGGGGGTACCTGGAAAGACCCAGCGGTTCCACTTATCCGCCGCCATATGGGTCTAACGTTTTTGTTGTCGTTTTCGTCGGCGTAGGTGAAATGGTGGGTGTTAAAGAAATCGTCGGCGTAGGTGAAATGGTGGGTGTGAAAGTTTTCGTTGGCGTATTGATGGGTGTGTAAGTACGCGTAGCCGTGTACGTGCTGGTCGGCGTATAAGTGAGCGTAAAGGTGCTGGTCGGGACGGTTTTCGTCGGCGTATAGGTGGGCGTACGGGTCCGCGTGGGCGTACGGGTCCGCGTGGGCGTACGAGTAGACGTGGGACCCGTGCTGGTCGGCGTCCTCGTTCTCGTCGGCGTCCTCGTTCTCGTCGGCGTCCTCGTTCTCGTCGGCGTCCTCGTACTCGTCGGCGTCCCCGTACTCGTCGGCGTCCCCGTTCTCGTCGGCGTCCTCGTAATCGTCGGTGTGTTCGTAATCGTCGGTGTGTTCGTAATTGTCGGTGTGTTCGAAGGCGTGTAAGTGTCCGTGGGCGTCGGGGTGAACGTCGGGGTACCGGTATTGGTGGGGGTCGCTGTGGGGGTCGGGGTACTGGTATCGGTGATCGTCGGCGTCGGCGTATCCACGTCGGTGGGGGTCGGCGTATAGGTTTCGGTAGCCGTAGGGGTTTGTGTGAAGGTATTGGTCTGGGTGAAAGTGTTGGATGGCGTGGGTGAACCCATAAAAATCTGCGGCGGCAGGCTGATCTCCCGGGATACGCGGAATTGTTCCACGACCCCGCGTTGCGCCGAGGCGAGGTGGACCATCGGCCAGATCTGATTCAGGAAGGGAGTAATATACGGGTGGTTGAAATCTAACATTACAATCACTGTGTCGTTCGGGCCGCCGGGGTCTTGAGTGGGCTGGCATTCACTATATTGCGCGGATCCCATGCGTCCAAGGATGGTCTGAAAATCCGCCTCGCCATCATCATCGGTGTCGCGACCAGAACAGATGGTTACCTGCAGATAGCCGGGTTCCGCTTGAGTGGTTGCAGTGTCATCCACCAAAAGCCCGACGATGGAATTGTATGCCTTTTCACGAATAGACTCCAGCCGGGCCGCATCCTGGTCTGCGGTTGTCACGCACCCGGCTGCACAATAATCTGGGTTGTATTCACCGGTCACGGCATAACGCACGGCCTGACGGGACATGTTCTGGACCAGGAGCCAGGCCGAGAACAGGAGCGAGAAGTCAATGATGGCAAACAGCAGCATCAGGAGGATGGGCAGAGCCAGGGCAAACTCAACCACGCCCTGAGAGCGGCTGGCATTTTGCCTAAACCGTTTCCGGGAAAACAAGGATGCCGGGTCAGTTGATCTCATTTTCATCATCCTTAGTGAGTCAGTCGGGTGGCTATATTTTCGGCGATTTTCCGGAAGACTTCACGAAGCTCTGCACTGCTTGCATGAGAATACAGGCCCTGGCCTTGATCGGCAGCGTATTGGAGGAAGAGTTCGCCGAGAGCAGTGCCATCCTCAGTGCTGGTATATTGAACCGCGTCGCCCAATCCAATTGTAAAAATGAGCGCATTCTGCCCATGTGAGACGAAATCGGCGCCATCATAGGCATAATCCTCGGCGTCATAGTCAGCACTCGATACAGGAGAGTGATGGGATGCGCTGATGCCATCATTACATTTGGGTAGTATATCCGGCGGGACAGCCGAATTTGGCCAGGTACTCTCCGGGCAGAAATACAGCCCTTCATCATCATAACCTGCATTAGCTACGCCATCGGTTAACAAAATGACCACCCACAGGGATTCTTGCCGGACAGGAGGGATATTAAATACCAATCCGGCAGTATACAGGCCTGCGCCAATATTGGTTGTCGTGCACCCGGTAGGGTCAGGATTTATAAAGAGCTCCTCACCGGGATTCGGATTTTCCATCGGGCATTGCAATCCCCAATAAAGGTCATCGGAATCGTACCAGCGTGAAGGAAGCCCGTTCGGGAATTCCCCTTCGCCCTCGTACACCGTCAACCCTTTAATTGCGCTGATAATGACGACCGGATCGTTGGAGAATTCCATGACAACCTGCGGAATCTTGTCAAAAGTCACCACGGCAACCCGATCGTAGGGGAAGTACAATTGATCGACAAAACTAACCGCGGCCCTTTTGACCTCATCGAAAGGATGACAATCTCCAACATAACCATCGCCCGAAGTTTCGGCATTACATTTGCTGGGATCCCGCATTAGATCTATTACGGGGGGGGCGGCGGCTGTCCAGGTCATTGACTCAGAGCGATCAAGCACCAGCACCACGTCCACCGAGGCGGTCTCTGAAATCGCTTCGGCTGCAATCGGGGCACTGTTAATCCCGATCACCGGTAGAAACGCCAGTTGAGCGCTCCCGGTTGCAACTACGCGCACAAATTTCCGGCGCGGATCGGTGCAAAGGTCCGGATTATGATGGATGTAATCTGGATCGCCGGGGGAGGGTGCGGGTTCCCAGCAAATTTGTACGAGGGCATCCGGATCATGGATGCCATTTAATCTTAAGAATTCTATAGCAGAGCTATCCAGGTCAATCATTTGATAGCCTTCGCGGAATTGCAGCGCAGCCGCCAGAGCAGCCGAGTCAACTGCCCGGCGTAAACGGGCGTTCTCAATGAACATCACCCCCACATCCAGCGCAAGGCCAACAATGGCAATAATCCCCACAATTGCCAGAGCAACCACCACGAGCACCTGGCCACGTTCCATCTTGGAAAGTCGTTTCTTCGTACTTCTGATCAAGTTTGACATAGCGCTACGGCCCGGGGGTCGGTGTCGGCTCGGCTGAAGAGAGCGGCATCACCGCATAGTTATATACAAGAATGGGGTCAGGGATCACTTGCTCAAACACGGGCAGCTTTAAGATTTGAGCGTAATTATAGTAGACTTCGACCAGCAAAACGCCGCTTTCCGGTGCATTGGCATCCATGAGCGCCAGTATCTGCCCGGTTGTGAAATTTGAACTGCGCGGCGAACATGAACTCCAATCGGCAGGACTCAAATCATCATGAAGGGCCGCGTCCGAATAATTGTTGCACAGGCTCCAGCCATACACGTAACCATCCGGCCAACGCCGGATGGACGACCCGGCCACACTAAAAACAGAAATAACGATATCGTCGCCTTGGTTCCCGTTCATTACAATCGGGAACATCACACGCATTGCTTCTATCGCAGTATTTATATAAAAGGTCTGATAGCTTACGCCGGTTTCATTATCAAAAGCCACCGAACTGTTGGAGAAACGGGCACCCTCGCGTGCACTGTCCAATACATGAAGATAGTTGTTCATCAGGTAGCCAAATTCTACCACTCCGGCCAACAACAAAGCCAAAATAAGGAGAATAAGCGCGAGTTCTACAAAACTCTGCCCGTGTTGGTCGCCTCTAACCCGGAGAATAATACGTTTCATTACTCTACTTTCGGTCAGGTAGATACAGAGTACTGCTTAAATATCTGAACCAAAATCCCGTCATTTGTGAGTAATTCGATCTAAGCAAGTTCAGAGATTTATGCAGGAAGCAGTAGAATAAAATCACCATAATCATAGCAGCCTCGGAACGGATAGTCAACGAGGGATATGAAACTGTAATGTGTCTCGGACGCGGCTTTCACAATAAACAGACAATCTAATCGCCTAAAAGGGCGGTGTAATGCCGCATAATCCTTCACCAAGGAGGTGAAACGTCCAATTTCACAGAGTACTGCGTAAATATCTGGACCAGAATCCCGTCATTTTTGAGTAATTCGATAAAAGCAAGTTCAGAAATTTATGCAAGAAGCAGTAGAACGGGAAAGCAGCGCATGAGCTTTAGTTGCGTGGCTATTTAATTAGATAGTTGCTTAACACCCACCTAAAGATGACGAGGATGAGGGTTCTCTGCCGCAAGGCAGAGCTAATTCTCCCTCACCTAACCCCTCCCGCCCCTTCGGGGCGCCCTGCCCTTCCCTCTCCCATTGATTGGGAGAGGGCAGGGTGGGGAAGGGTGAGGGAAAGACAAAGACGCGGGAAGTGGCGACATCCCTGTCGTTGCGAGTATCTTGCGGCAGGTTAGAAACCTGCCCTACATCTTGATAGAGGGGGAAAAAATGCGTTATAATCGCCGCATCATTTCAAATGGTAGCTTCCCATCATGCCCTTCTCGCGAAGATTGTGTGCGCTAAGAGCATGCGATAGACTGTCAGAAAGAAAAGGAGCGGTCCAAAATGGAAATGGTGCAAAAACAGTACGTGGTTGATACAAAGGGAAAAAAATTGAGCGTGATTCTTTCACTCGAACGATATGAGCGGTTGTTGGAAGACTTGCACGATTTGGCTACAGTAGCCGGACGCCGAGACGAGAAACCGATTGGTTTTGAAGAAATGAAACGGCGATTGAAGAAAGATGGCATTCTATAACGTTGACTTCAAGCCATCTGTCCACAAGGATTTCCGTAGTTTGCCCAAGTCGGTAGTTGAACGCGTGATGAAACGGATCGAGAAATTGAAAGATGAACCATTCCCTCACGACGTAGAGAAACTGGAGGGTGCCGAACACCTTTATCGGATTCGGGTCGGCGATTACCGCATCGTATATGAAGTTGAAACACAGGCACAGCAAAGAATGATACTCTACGTGCGACATCGCCGTGAAGTGTATCGCGCATTTTGAAAGAATGACTGCACTGTAAAAACCACCTAAACACAAAGGCCACGAAGGGACACGAAGGAAAAGCCTTCATCTTCAAACCTTTGTGTACGTTGTGTCCTTTGTGTTTAAAGACCTTTTTGCAGTGGACTCAAGAATGGAAATAACGCGCCACACGAACGAGGAACAAACGCACGCCAACCACGCTCTACTGGAGCGTTACAACTTCACACAGAAAGGAGGCCAAATCTAACAATCGAACCGGGAAAGACAGCGCATGAGCTTTAGTTGTTTAGCTGCGTAGTTGTTCAGTTGAATGGTTGATTAGTTTCGAAGTTTATCCGTTGACGAGTCGATTAAATCGCCTTACCCTGAAACTAACAAACTACTCAGCTACCAAACTACCCAACTACAGAGTACTGCGTAAATATCTGAACTATAAACCTGGCCGATGCGAGTAATTCGGTCAAAGCTGGTTCAGAAATTTATGCAAGAAGCAGTAATCCAACTAAAGCTGACGAGGATGAGGGTTCTCCGCCGCGAGGCGGAGCCAATTCTCCCTCACCTAACCCCTCCCGCCCCTTCGGGGCACCCTCCCCTTCCCTCTCCCATTGATTGGGAGAGGGAAGGGGAGGGCAGGGTGGGGAAGGGTGAGGGAAAGAAAATCGAACGATCAGCGGAAGCCCTCCGGGGACGCCACAGCCCCGACTTCTTTCCCTCCGAAAATCAAATCCCACCGATAATGCTTTCCAGGTGACTGGAAAGACAAAGACGCGGGAAGTGGCGACATCCCTGTCGTTGCGAGCGCCGAAGGCGCGACACCTGCACCTGCGGCGCACCGCAGGTGCAGTGCAGGTGAGCAATCTCCTTGCAAATCATAAGATTGCTTGCATAGCACGCTTCGCGGTCGTCGCTGTGCTCCCCGCAATGACACAAACTTTCGGAGGAATCCCATGTGTGGAATCGTAGGTTACATTGGCGGGCGCGACGCGACGCCGATACTTCTCGATGGTCTCAAACGACTGGAGTACCGCGGGTACGACTCGGCTGGATTGGCCGTCCTGGCCAATGGTAGGATCGAGGTCCGCCGCGATGCGGGCAAACTTTCCCGGCTGGTCGAACTGGTGGATCGGTCGCCCATCAGCGGGTCGCCGGGGATCGGTCACACCCGCTGGGCCACGCACGGCGCGCCGTCAGCGCGCAATGCCCATCCCCACCTCAGCGCGAACGGGCACGTGGTCATCGTCCATAACGGCATTGTCGAGAATTTCCTGGAGCTGCGCGACGAACTGGTCGCCGAGGGCGTAAATTTCCAATCCGACACCGATACCGAGACCATCGTCCAACTGGTCGAACGCCACCAGGCTGCCGGCCTGGACCTGGTCGAAGCGGCCCGGCGGACCTTTCAGCAAATCCAGGGAGCGCATGGCATCGTCTTGATGTCGGCTGACGAACCCGATAAAATCGTCTGCGCCCGTATCGGTAACGCCGGGGGCGTGGTACTCGGCCTGGGTGAGGATGAAAATTTCATCGCTTCCGACATCCCTGCCATCCTGGAGCATACCCGCCTGGTCGTCTTCCTTGAGTCGCACCAAATGGCGGTCGTGACCCGCGAGCGGGTACGGGTGGAGACACTGGATGGCCGGCCCATCCAGCCTAAAATCCACTCCATCGCCTTCGACGCTGCGGCTGCTGAAAAGGGGGAGTATCAGCACTTCATGCAGAAGGAAATCCACGAGCAAGTGCGTTCACTGACTGAGACACTGGCCGGGCGCGTCGACTTCCACACCGGACGCGTCCGCCTGCCGGAACTCAACCTGACTCCCGAATTGGCCCTCAAGATCCGGAAAATCTATATCACCGCCTGTGGCACCGCGGCCTACGCCGGGATGGTCGGCAAAATTCTGATCGAGAAGATTGCCAGGATTCCCTGCCAGTTGGAAATCGGCTCAGAGTTCCGCTACAGTGACCCCATCGTAGACAAGCACACAGTGGTGCTGGCCATCAGTCAATCGGGCGAGACCGCCGACACCCTGGCCGCCATGGAAGAAGGCCGCCGCAAGGGAGCGACTCTCTGGTCCATCGTGAACGCCGTAGGCTCACAGGCGATGAGAGTGGCGGACGGAAGCATCTCGATGCAAACCGGACCCGAGATTGGCGTCGCCTCCACCAAGGCCTTTACCGCTCCGCTGGTAGACCAGTACATGCTGGCCGTGCTGCTGGCCGACCTGCGCGGCACGCTGGACGAGCAGACGCGCAAATCCCTGGTCGCTGATTTACGCCTGGTGCCCGATTTAGCCAGCCAGGTGCTGAATACCGATCTGGAAGTCGAAAAGGTCGCTCTCGCCCTGAAAGACGTGCGCGACTGCCTGTATCTCGGGCGCGGGATTAACATGCCAATCGCCTACGAAGGAGCGCTGAAACTTAAGGAAATCTCGTACATCCACGCCGAAGGCTATCCGGCCGGCGAGATGAAACACGGACCGATCGCCCTGATTGACAAGAACATGCCGGTCGTCTGCATCGCCCCCAAAGACCCCTGGCACGAGAAGATGATCAGCCAGATCCAGCAGGCCAAAGCGCGCGGCGGTATGGTCATCGCAGTAGCCACGGAGGGCGACGACCTGGTGTCCTCCATGGCCGACCACGTGTTGTGGGTGCCGGAGTGTCCCTGGCTGCTCTCGCCCGTCGTGACGGTCATTCCGCTGCAGTTGCTGGCCTATCACATCGCTGTCATCCGCGGCTTGGACGTGGACCAGCCAAGGAACCTTGCGAAGAGTGTAACGGTAGAATAACGCCTTGGCTCTTGTGGAAAAAGTGTGCAATGTGACAGTCACTTCAGAAGTGGCTGCCCCATTCTTTTCTTGTCCGCACTATATTACAACTACCTGATTCATTCCTTTTGTTGTATGATATTACCTAACCTGAAGGAGTTTCCATGGAACCCATCCTCAAAGAAATCTATCAGAATATTCTCGACGGCCAACACACGGGAATGGAAGCGAAAGTACAATCCGCCCTGGAGAGCGGCATTCCTCCGAAAACGATCCTGGACGAAGGGATGATCGCCGCGATGGCCGAAGTGGGCCGTCTGTTCGAGGCCGGTGAATTCTACGTACCGGAAATGCTCATCTCGGCGCGTGCCATGCAGACCGGTCTGAACGTACTCAAACCACACTTGAAAGAGACGAACGTCCAGGCAGCCGGCAAAATTGCCATTGGCACCGTCAAGGGCGATTTACACGACATCGGGAAGAACCTGGTCGCGATGATGCTGGAGGGAGCTGGTTTTGAAATCCTCGACCTGGGCGCGGACGTCTCGTCCGAGAAGTTCGTCGCCGCTGCAGATAGCGTGGACGTGATCGCCCTCTCGGCTCTGCTGACCACCACCATGCCCGGCATGAAAACCGTGATCAACTCTCTCCAGGCAACCGGAAAGCGTGACAAAGTCAAAGTCATCGTCGGCGGTGCGCCGGTCACGCAGGCGTACGCCGAATCCATCGGGGCGGATGGCTACGCTCCGAACGCCAGCCGCGCCGTCACGCTGACGAAAGCCCTGCTTGGCAAGTAAATGACCGTCTTAACCGACTGGAATTTCACCTTAAGCGCAGATGACGTCCTGCACGGTCAGGGCGCGGACCCAGAAACTGTCCGCGCGAAAAAACCGGCGTTGTTGAAGGCCGCCTCAGCCGCCCTGCACGCGGGGTTTACAAAACTCCGCCCGGTTGCCGCCATCCACAATGCCAAAGTTGTCGAACATTGTCACGAACGCATCCTCCTGGAAGGCGGGAAAGAACTCGTCAGCCCGCTGGTGGCGCATCACCTGGCAGGGGCTGAACAAGTCGTCCTGGCGGTCTGCACCATCGGCCCGGAATTAGAAAAACTCGCTTCCTCCTGGATGGACGAAAAACCGCTGCTCGGCCTGGCCCTCGACGGACTGGGCAATGCCGCAGTGGAGAAAGTCGCCCAGCAGGTGTGTGTGCACCTGGCGGAACAGGCGCAGGCCAAAGGTCTGCAAGCCTCCACGCCGCTCAGTCCCGGCGAACCGGACTGGCCGGTGGAAGTGGGCCAGCCGCAGATCTTCGCCCTGCTCGACCCGTCCCAGGCCGGGGTCACGTTCAGCAGCGGCGGGATGATGATCCCCCAAAAATCCATTTCGTTCGTGATCGGCATCGGGTCGGCGATGGCCCAGACCGAATTATGTGAAGCCTGCAGTCTGCAAGATACTTGCCATTACCGCCATGTCTGAATCCTTCCGCATTGACTTTGAACCGCTGGGGCGGCGCGGCGAGGCCCGCCGCGGGCAGACCCTCCTGGAGGCTGCGCAGGCCGCCGGGGTGGGACTGGCTTCCATCTGCGGCGGGGCGGGAACGTGCGAGGAATGCCGGCTGCGCCTGGCAGCCGGGAAGCTGACGCTGCCCACGCCGGTCGAAGAAGCCGCCTTGAGCAAAGCCGACCTGGCCGCCGGGTATCGCCTGGCCTGTCAGGCCGAGCCTCTCAGTGATTTGAAACTCGATATCCCACCCGAATCGCTGACGGCTCCCCAGCGCCTGCAACTGGAAGGTCAGGAGACGAGCCTGACTCCCAGGCCGGCCGTCACCACCCCCGGTGCATACGGCCTGGCTGTGGACGTCGGTACGACCAAGCTGGCGGCTTATCTCGTCCGGCTAGAGAGCGGTGAGACGGTTGCCAGGGCCGGGGCAATGAACCCGCAAGTAGCCTACGGCGAAGATGTCATCAGCCGCATTGCCTATGCCGGTCGCGAACCCGACGGGGCTAAAAAACTACAGGCCGTCCTTCTGGAATCGCTCAACCTCCTGCTGGCCGAGATGTGCGCCGAAGCGCATGTCCCCGCCGAACGCGTGGAGGATGCAGTCCTGGTCGGCAACACTGCCATGCACCATTTGTTCGCCGGGCTGCCGGTCGAGCAGCTTGGGCACGCCCCCTTTTCCCCGGCGACCACTAAACCACTTTCCATCCCTGCCGGCAAGTCAGGATTAAATCTCGCTCCCGGCGCGAAAATCTACCTGCCACCGGTGATTGCCGGATACGTCGGCGCGGACCATGTCTCCATGCTGTTGGCAACCGAAGCATGGTGGGCAATGCGCAGTGAAGTTGAACCGCAAAGACGCGATGATCGTGAAGAGAAATCAGATAAACCTTCGCGTTCTTCCAATCTTCACGGTGAAAATTCTTCCCAAACGGTCATCGCTCTCGATATCGGCACGAACACCGAGATCAGCTTGATCGCAAATGGCCAGGTCACCTGTTGCTCGTGTGCTTCCGGTCCAGCCTTCGAGGGCGCTCACATCCACGAAGGGATGCGCGCTGCCCCTGGCGCGATCGAACGCGCCCGCTGGTCTGATGGCAAGATTCTCTGGCAGACCATCGCGGACCAGCCGCCGGTCGGCATCTGCGGCTCCGGGATCCTGGACGTGGTGGCTGCCCTGCTGGACGGCAGCCTGGTGAGACCAACCGGGGCTTTGCAAACCGGTCCAGGGTCTGAATATGTGCTCGTCCTGGCTTCACAGGCCGGGCTTGATCGTGATTTAGTGGTTACACGCAAGGACATTCATGAGATCCAACTGGCCAAATCCGCCATCCGGGCCGGGCTGGAGACCCTGCTCGAAAAGGCCGGGTTGACCTCCACCGACCTGGACGAGTTCATCGTCGCCGGAGCTTTCGGCACCTATCTCGACCTGCGCTCGGCCGTGCGCGTGGGGATGTTCCCGCCCCTGCCGCTGGAGCGCTTCCGGCAGGTCGGAAACGCCGCCGGGATCGGGGCGAAGCAGATGCTTGTTTCAGTAGACAAGCGCCGGGAGGCGGAAAGGATTGCGGGTAAAATCGGGTACGTTGAATTGACCACACAGGCCGCCTTCACGCTGTTGTTCATGAAACATCTTTCCTTCGAGGTTTGAACATGGACATCCGATCACGCACCATCGCAGCCTTTCGCCAACAGTTCGGAGAGGAGCCGGACTTTGTGGCGCGCGCCCCGGGCCGGGTCAACCTGCTCGGCGAACACGTGGACTACAACGACGGGTTCGTCCTGCCGATTGCCATTGACCGGACCACATACGTTGCCTTGCGTGCCTCCGGCACGCCCCGCACCTCTCTCCTGGCGCTCGACCTGGGTGAGGTGACCTCCTTCGACCCGCAAAGCGTGGCCGAAAAGAAAACAACCGCTGGCGCGCCCCTGCCCGGCTGGGGACTTTATCCCGCTGGCATGTCCTGGAGCCTGAATACCGAAGGATTGGAAACGCCAGGAATGCAGGCCGTCTTCGCTTCCGACGTACCGCGCGGCGCAGGGCTGAGTTCCTCGGCCTCAGTCGAGATGGCCTTCGGCGTGGCCTGGGAAAAACTGGGCAGCTGGACGGTCCCGCCGATGCAGATGGCAAAGCTCGGTCAGCGCGCCGAGAACCGCTACGTGGGTGTCAACTGCGGCATCATGGACCAGTTCGCCTCAGCCTGCGGCGTGAAAGATCGCGCCCTATACCTGGATTGCCGCTCGCTGGAATGGCAAACGGTCCACCTGCCGGAAAACGTATCCATTGTGATTGCGAATACCTCCGTTCAGCGCTCACTCACTGGCAGTGCTTATAACGACCGGCGGGCTGCCTGTGAGGAAGCCGTGCGCATCCTGCGGGACTGCCTGCCCGGAATTCGGTCGCTGCGGGACGTGAGCGTGGAGGAGTTCAACCGTTATGCCAGGCGGTTACCGAAAGTGGTGGAAAAAAGAGCCCGCCACATCGTCGAGGAAATCGAACGCACCGGGGAGGTAGTGGCTCTGCTCGAAGCCGGGAATATGGCCCGCTTTGGCGAGCTGATGAATGCCTGTCACGCCAGCCTGCGCGACCTGTACGAGGTCTCCTGCCCCGAACTGGACGCAATGGTAGAAGTGGCTCAAGCGCTGCCGGGATGTTATGGGGCACGTCTCACCGGGGCCGGTTTCGGCGGGTGCACGGTCAACCTGGTAGCCGGACAGGCCGCCGAAACCTTTGCCAGCGATCTGGCGAAGGGATACGAACAAAAAACGAGGCTGTATCCCGAAATCTACGTTTGCCAGGCGGCAGACGGAGCCGGGATAGAGCCGAAGATCAATTGACAATTCATATTGCCGGTGAAAGAGAATATCCATGGATTTGCAAATCAAAGAAGTCACAAATTTGAAAGAGCTGAAATCTTTCATCCATTTTCCCCACGAGCTGTACCGGGGCAATCCGTATTGGATACCCAATCTTGTTTTCGACGAACTCAACACCCTGCGCCGGGACAAGAATCCGGCCTTCGAATATTGCGAAGCGCGCTACTGGCTGGCCTACCGGCAGGGTCGGATGGTTGGCCGCGTGGCAGCCATCCTCAATCGCCGGCATGTTGAAAAATGGAAGCAGCCGTACATGCGCTTCGGCTGGATTGACTTCATTGACGACCCGCTCGTATCTACCGCGCTCATGCAGGCGGTCGAGGCTTGGGCGAAGGGGACCGGCATGACCGCCGTGCACGGTCCGCTGGGCTTCACCGACCTGGACCGGGAGGGCATGCTCGTGGAAGGGTTCGACGAGCTTGCCACGCTGGCTACTATCTATAATTACCCTTACTACGCAACTCATCTGGAAAAGCTGGGGTATACCAAAGACACCGATTGGGTGGAATACGAGATCACAGTGCCGCCCGAGCCCAACGAGACCATTGCCCGGATCGCCGATATTGCCCTGCGGCGGAACAAGCTGAAGCTATTGGACGTACGCAACAAAAAAGGGTTGTTACGGTACGCCAAAGAACTGTTCCAACTGCTTGAAGATGAATATAAACACCTGTACGGCGTCGTGCCGTTCACAGAAAAACAAGTGGAGGCTTACATTGACCAATACTTCGGTTTCGTGACCCCCGATTTCGTACCGATCGTCCTGGACCAGAATAACCGCATGGTTGCCTTTGGCGTCGTCATACCCTCGCTATCCAAGGCACTGCAGAAGGCCAGGGGCCAGCTATTCCCGTTCGGGTTTATTTACTTGCTGCACGCCCTCAAGAAAAACGACCGGGCAGACCTATACTTGGTGGCTGTGCGGTCGGAATACCAGGGCAAGGGCGTAAATGCGATCTTGATGAACAAGATACACACAGTATTTAGCAAACTCGGTGTTACAAAAGCCGAATCCAACCCCGAGCTCGAAATGAACCAGAATGTCCAGGGGCAATGGAAATATTACGAGAAGAGGCAGCATAAGCGGAGAAGGGTCTTCATTAAGCACCTCAAGGGCAATTGCGTCGACATGGCCGCCTTCGATGAAAACATCGCGACCCTCGGGATTCAGCGAGAAGGAAGCTGTCTTTTGGAACTCGCGCAGGAGACCCGGGTCAGCGTGCTTAAGGATGGGTAAAACTCCGACGATTCGTTCGTACGGTTGTGTATTAATCATCTTACTCTTTCCTGAACTCTAAGCCATCTCAATCATACCTTGAGCCTTTTAATGATACAAGTATGTTGACAAGACGGTCACAGGCACCGGCGGGAATGGCCGTCGTTCCAGCAGACCAAAAATATTCTTTGAATAATATTTTATGGGCTGTTAGCATATCAATACCCCTCAAGGAGGGGTGGCCGGGTGCGTTTGGGAGTAGACTTCCTGTTGGTTAGGAACGGGAACGTCCTGCTCCGGGCGTGTGACGTTTGGGCCAGCCGATTTTGGG
>Ga0315284_10003311_pt1 | contig 22839 bp, 23 predicted proteins | sample YL17G09_16_MG_FD_203696 | JGI IMG/M metagenome (GOLD analysis project Ga0315284, IMG submission 203696) | Sediment microbial communities from Yellowstone Lake, YNP, Wyoming, USA - YL17G09_16 | ecosystem: Environmental > Aquatic > Freshwater > Lake > Sediment | place: USA: Wyoming | collected... | reverse complement strand
GGGGCCGCCGCCGACGATGATTGCGTCGCATTCCGCGTAATCCCGCAGGGTCCGCGAGAAGTCGTCAAGGATGGCGCGCGTAATCTGCTTTTCTGAAATTCTGCTGAAGAGCGTCATGTCTTCCTCCTGTAAAAATCAGCCACGCGTACATACCATACTGGATATAGTATGTCAGGATTATACTTGGCGGCAGGCGGATGTCAAGAACATTTGTTTGCGCCGGGACCGGCAACCGCGCTTACTCGTCGAACCTGCTTAGGCGGATGTCTTCCACCGCATATTCCGGCAATAGAGGCAGTATGATGTATATGGACTCGACCTCACGGCTGCCTTCTTGCAGGAAACGATGGGCAAGCGGTATGCGATAATGGGGCATGTTTTCCACTTCATGGCGAGAATAATAACGGCCGACAAAGGGTTCGGCGCGGTCAAGTATTTCCTGTGTTTCGCCTTCGCCTTTGTACCGCCAGGCCACTCTGCCGGTAAAGTAGCCTTCGCGGGTCGATTTGCTGGCCGCCGAGAGCGTAATTTCCACCTGGTCGAACTCATCACTTGGAAGGTTGTGGAGGTCGATTCGGATTGTCGGGAGCGCCCCCTTATCGTTCGGCATGGGCGCGAAATAAAGCACTCCCTGGCTGTTCCTGGCATTTCCCACGCAAATCAGGAATTCGACATTGTTATAAGGAAACGTTTCATACGCCGTCCAGACAAACAACTCCTGCTTTCGCTCCAGCGCGAGGTGGGCACGCATTTGCTCTGTGCAGTCGTGGAGTTTGGTGCCGTCCCACCAAAAGAAATATGTCTGTTGCAGGTCCCTTCCAGCAATCGGGGGCAAGCGGTCATTGCTGTTCCATGGAGAAGCGTGGAAAACCGCTCCCGTGCCAATCCAAAGCGGGTACCAACGTCTCAGGTATTCAACTACTTCCGGCGTCAATAACTCCCAGTTATAACCAGCCTTCAGGTAGGGAGAGTCCAGGTGAAATTCAGGCGGAACGGGCACGTTGAACTTCGCCTCAAGCGCCGCGACTAAAGCGAGGGGTTCAGTGTAATGCGGCATTTCCGCAACAAAAGGGTAGGTGATGAAAACAAGGCGAAACGGAAAGGGTTTGCCGCCGCATGTTTCCGAAACGGTCTTAAGTACCGTACCGCTCTGAGCCGCTACAATGCTCCACCTGGATGTCTGATCTGCGTTTAATTTCGCATAGACCGCCAGAATTGCCAGGATGCATACGAATGCAGCCGCCTTCCCAACACGCCATCGGCACACCGCTGAAAAGTAAACGCCGACAAGCATGCTGAAGCCGAGCATGACGATTATTAAAAATCGGGTATCCTTGAAATACAGTATGCCATTAAATCCGTTCACGGCCAGCAGGCCGCCGATGATAAGCATCAACGCCGCGAATATCGCGGGAAGCCTCAAGTTTTTGCCGAATACCAGCGCCCCTGCAAACAGGAGCGCCCCGGCGATTAGCGGCAGACTGCGGATTTCAAACGCCATGCCGGATTCCGTTCTCCCCACCGGCATAAACAAGGTCATCAGCATGTTCCAAAAACCAAGTGGTACGTTATAACTGGTCTTCTCGGTTGCCACGCTTATCAGTCCCATATATAACAAGCGTAACGCGAGAAATACCGCCGCTATCGCCAGATACGGCACATGCCACCGCCACGCCTTTGCGAAATACTGCTTGCGAGGCATGCCGGAATTCCCGGAAAGAAAAAGTAGCTCCACCAGCAGAACCATGACAGGCAAAGTATAGGCAAGTTCATACGCCCCGAAACACAACAACATCGCCGCCAGAAAGCCAATGTAGTAAAACAAACGGCCGCGCTCGCGCTTTCTCGCCTCAATGAAAAGCAGCAATGCCAGCAGATAGAAGAAAGCACAGAGCACATTCGCATGCGTGGCAAGCCATACAGCGTTGCTTACGTTAAGAGGATGCAAAGCAAATACAAGCCCGGCAACTACGGCAGCGGCGCGCAACCCAGTCAGGCGCAACACGAGCGCAAACAGCATGATGGCCGTCGCTGCGAAGAGAACCGTTTTGACCACGTGGTGCCCGCCAGGATCAAATCCCCACGCCAGATAATTCACATAAAAATAGGCAATCGCCACGGGCCGGTAGTACAGGTCGTCGGTGGTGAAAGAGCAATTGTGCAGAAAAACGGGAAGAGTAAGATTTTTTGAATGCAGCAGGTGCGCCCAATCGTCGGCAATAAACGCGTCGGACCAGGTCGAAACATACGGCAGTGTGGCCGCAGCAAATACCACGACACCCATTATGACGTTGAATAGCCTCTTGCTGTCTTTCACGTCTTAATCCGCAAGACATATGGACACAAAGCGATTTGACCAAGCATAATACGCTTCCACCCCCCAAGTCAAGTTAAAAGGAAACAATCATACTGAGTATGCCGTCCCGCCTGCTTCGCCAAGCAACAGGCGCTTCTGCGAAAAATATGAACATTTTCGTTAAATCGCTCCCGCCGGAAGGCGTGGTTTATTGGCGGGGAAGCGAAAGGACGCCCCCGCTGGCCGTTTTGGTTTCCGCAAGCATTTATATCATTTTTGGAGGAAAAGCCATGAGAACCAGAATACTTATATTGCTCGGCGTTTTTGCATGTGTTGCCGCCGCGGCCGGCTGTAGCGCAGGCATGCCGGCGGCGAAGGCAAGCCTGGAAGGTTTCGCCGCCCCGCCGCTGGATGAAAACGGCAGGGAAGTTCCCCAGGAACTGCACATGGGCTTCGGGCTGTCGCGCAACGGCGAATCCGACGAAAGCCAGCCCACCGTGGCCGAACTGCCGGAACGTAAAATACTCGCGCAGTTCCCCGCGGTGATGGCCGTGGCGCGCGTCGGCTCGCCCAGAGAAGGGACCAAAGCCGCCTGGCGGGCATTTGCGCCCGACGCGAAGACCGTTGATATTATCGAGAGCGCGCTCGAAGGCAACGACTACGTCAGCCGCATTGAGCCGCTCCTCTCGTTCGGCAATGACAATCTAAGCCTCGCCGAACTCAAGCGCATGGCCGCCGCGATTGGGGCGGACCTGCTTTTCGTTTACACAAACGATAATGTTACAGAGGGCTACTTCAACCCGCTGGGTTGGGGCTACTTCACGGGCGTGGGGCTTTTCTGCATCCCCGGCAATACCATCCGGTCAACCGCCGCGGCGCAGGGACTGCTCCTTGACGTGAAAAGCGGGTTTCCACTTTGCGTCATTACAGTCCAGAAAGAGACCCACGGAATCGCCATCGCGGCGATGAACTACGGCGCAAGAAAAGATTCCTGCCGCGACGATGTGAACGCCGAATGCGACAAGGAAATGGCGAAGCGCCTGGCAAAGAAAATCACCGCCGTCGCCCAGACGAAATAACATAAACCGCGGCGTTTTACATAAGGGCGCCCTTCTACCTCGTGGTGGCGGGGCGCCCTTGCTCACAACCACATCTTACCCGAACAGCAACCGCACAATGCCATTGAATGTCATCCCGCGCCGGCGCTAACGCCTTATAATATCACAACTTGCAGCATGCCGCCCCATGCCCGCCCGTAAAGCCGATATCTAATTCAAAAAAAATCTCAAATTCCCACGTTTTTTTGCGAGATTCCCGGCAGAGTCGATGTGTCTAGGATTATGAAAAGATGTACCAAGAACGTTATTTCGCCGGTAAGCCAATGAAGCAAGGTGGTATGTAAGGTGTCCCGTATTACAGCGAGAACAAGTAACGATCTTTTATATGGGAACAACGACGTGAGAATTTCAAAACTTGTTGTTGCGATGTGTTTGTTCCTGGTAACCGCTTGCGCGTCGGCCCTGCCAATCTACGTGGTATGGGGGCCTACGAATTTCGGCACCTTCATGCAGGCCCGCGCTAGCGGCACCGTGAACCTTTTCAGCACGACGGCCGACGGCGGCATGATAGATATCGCGGTGACGAATACGTCACTGCTGTATCACAACGGAAGCACGTATGCAAACGCGTTCTTTGGGACGCTCGACTTTAATTGCCCTGCCGGCTTCACCCTTGATGGAGGCGCATCATCCGTAAAGACCCTCGGGACGAATTCGGTGCGCTTTTCCAATGGAAAACTGAACCCCGTCGTGATAAGCGCCCTCGATAAGACGCTGGACTGGGCGTACAATACGCATGGCAGCCACGGCACATTTGAAGCCACGAATCATGCCAACAACAACACGATATGGAGTTCAAACGCTTTGGTGGGCGGCATACCGAAGGACAGCTTTAACAACGGAAAGTTCGAAGCCGCATATACCGGAGCGGTATTCGATGTCGTGCATTTTTATGTGGAGGTGAAAGGCGGAAACAGGCCATTGATGGCATCCGACCTGGATATGTACATCAATGGGAACCTGACCATACACTGGCAGGGAGGCGGCGGAAGCATATGGGATACGAATAGCGGTTCCAGCGGTAACACCGGTATTCCTGAACCGTCAACATTGCTGCTTCTGGTGGGCGGCGTAATGGCTGTAGGCACCGGGATAATCCGCAGGAAACTCTACAAATAGGCGACCACCCGTCGCAACTGTCATCTAGGAAGACAACTGCGGCGGGATAAAGAACGGGCTCCTTGTTATTAACGACTTCAAGGAGCCCGTTTCATTTTGACCTGCTTGGAAAATGTGCGTCGCCCATGCCAGCGAAGCACAAGGGCGGACTCTCGAATACCCCCTAATCAATCGGCTCGAACTGCTCCTTCGGCACGCCGCAGACCGGGCATACCCAGTCGTCGGGAATGTCCTCGAACGCCGTGCCGGGCGCGACGCCGTTGGCGGGGTCGCCGACTGCGGGATCGTAAATGTAATCGCACACGACGCATTTGTACTTCTTCATGTTCTGGCTCCTCTTATCACGATCAATCCATCGGGTTGAACGCGCTCTTTGGCGCGCCGCACAGGGGACACACCCACGTATCCGGCAAATCCTCGAAGGCCGTGCCCGGTTTTATGCCGTTATCGGGGTCGCCCGCTTCCGGGTCGTAAATATATCCGCACACGCTGCACACGTATTTTTTCATCACTCGCTCCAGAAATCTCTCCACAACAGATTTATTATTTGCAGGTTTCCGCGAGGCGCGCGGCCACGGCCTTGCCGAGGTCATAACATTTCTTCAGCGCCGCCGCGTCCGGCACGTACTCGACTTTTATCGGCTCGCCAACCGCCTCGACCTTCATCTCCTTCAAAACGTTCGACAGTTGCGGGACGGACTCGCCGCTCCAGCCGTACGAGCCGAACGCCTGACCGATGAGGTTCAGCGGCTTCAGGCCCTTCACGTAATTCATCGTGTCCGCCATCTTCGGCAGCATCGCGTTATTGAGCGTCGAGGAGCCGACAATTAGCGCGCCCGCGCAAAGAAGTTCCGCAATCACGTCGCTCCGGTGGTGCTCGGCCATCGGCATAACCTTGACGCAACTCCCGCCGTCCATGATTCCCTCGGCAATCGCGCGCGCCATCATCTCGGTGGAGTGCCACATCGTATCGAAAACGACGACGGCCTTGTTCGTCGGCTTCTGCGCGGCCCACGTCGCGTACCTGTCGAGGATTTTCGGAATCATGCCGCCGCGCCATATCGGCCCGTGGTCCGGCGCAATCATGTCGATTTTCATTTTCAGCCCGGCCATCTTCTTGAGCAGATTCGTCACGAACATTGAGTAAGGCAGGATGATGTTCGCGTAATATTTTGCGGCCTCCTCGAAGAGGATGCACTCGTCCACTTCGTCCGCAAAACGCGCGCTCGCGGCGAGGTGCATGCCGAAGCCGTCCTGCGAGAAAAGGACCGAGTCATCCGCGAAATACGTGAACATGCTGTCCGGCCAGTGGAGCATCCGCGTCTCGACGAAAGTGAAACTGTGGCCGCCCAACTGCATCTGCTCGCCATCCTTGACCGCGGTGATTTCGCCGCCCATGTGGAAATGCTTCTCCAGCGCCCTGACGCCCATGATGGATGCGAAGACCTTCTCCGGCTTGACCGCCCTGATGGTCGCGGGCAGAGCGCCGGTGTGGTCCATCTCCGAGTGGTTGGAAATTATGTAGTCTATATTTTCGGGATTCATCACCGACGCGATGCGCGCCATCATCTCGTCCATGAACGGCGCCTTGACGGTATCGACAAGAATGTTCTTGTCCCCCGCCACGAGGTAGGCGTTGTAAGTCGAGCCGCGCTGAGTCGTGTAGCCGTGGAAATCGCGGATGGGCCAGTCAATCGCGCCGACCCAATAGGTATGCCCGGTTATCTTGATTGCGTTGAAGGATTCGCTCATATACATCTCCGATGACTCGCAAAACTTTTCGCCGGGGCATCAAACAAATGAAACTTCAAGTATCATCGTGATTATAAAGCCGACCATGGTTCCCCACGTGGCGATGTGCGAATGCCCGCCGCGCTGCGACTCCGGCACGACCTGCTCCACCACGACGAAAATCATCGCCCCCGACGCGAAGCCCAGCGCGTACGGCAGGAGGCCCTGGGAGTAGAAGACCGCGGCCGCGCCAATAATCGCGCCCACAGGTTCGACAATGCCGGTCAGTTGCCCGTACCAGAAACTCTTCAGGCGTCTCATGCCCTCGCGCCTGAGCGGCATCGCCGCGGCCATCCCTTCCGGGAAATCCTGCACTCCAATGCCTATCGCAAGCGCGATTGCCCCGGCGATGGTGGCGGTGGAAGCCCCTACCGCCGCCGCGCCGAATGCCACGCCGACCGCCAGCCCCTCCGGGATGTTGTGCAGCGTCATGGCAAGCACAAGCAGCGTAGTCCGCCGCCATGGCGTGGGAAGACCTTCCGCGTCTTTCAGACCGTCGTGCAGGTGCGGCAGCAGCCTGTCAATCACGCGCAGAAATATTCCGCCCGCCGCAAATCCAATGGCCGCCGGCGCCCACGCTGGCATGCCATTGCCCTGCGACATGCTGATTGCCGGCGCAAGCATCGACCAGAAAGTCGCCGCAATCATCACCCCCCCGGCGAAGCCCAGCATGCCGTCCATGAGTTTCCGGTTCAGGCCGGTAACGAAAAATATCGTCGCCGCCCCTAACCCCGTGCATCCCCACGTGAAAATCCCGGCGACCAAAGCCTGCATCACCGGTCCAAAATGCCTGATAAACTCAACCATGTTCGCCTGTTTTTCCTGCTCTTGAATTCCCCCGCCGCGTTGCGTAAAAACGCTATTTCTTCAGCAGCCCCATCGCCCTCGACAGGAGCGCGATGTGTTTCTGCTCCTCGGTGATGATGCCGTTTATCTCTTTCCGGCCCAGACGCGACGGAACGAGGTCAGTCATTGTAACATAGAAAACGATTGAGTCTTTTTCAAGACCTATCGCGATGCGGAAGAGTTCATCGAGAGATTCCTTGCCGGTAAGACGCGTCGAGGGATCGCGCAGGTCAAAGACGTGGCCGTCGGCCATCGCATTTAGATACGCCGCGGCCTCGCCCTCCGGGTCAAAGGTCGCCTTGCGCTCGTCCTCGGTCAACTCGGACCGCATCTCCGCGAAAATCTTCTCGTGCCGGACCTCCATCGCCGCAAGGTCCTGCAGCAACTGCCGCGGAGACTCGTCGCCCGTTCGCTCCGCGGCAATGCGGTAGAATTTCGCGCCGTTGCGCTCAATCTGTTCCGCCATCTGGAACACCTCGTCTGCGTTGAAATGAATTGTCATTCCGGCCTCCTCAAGCGTAATCGTTGATGATTTGTGCAAGGGCGGCAAAGTCCGTCCCCTGCCCTATAAGTCCGCCCTTTCCGACGATGGGAAAATGGTCCTCGAACGTCGGCTTCTGGTTCCTGTAAATCACGCCGATGGGAATCTGCTCTCCCCATATCTCGGCGGTCTTCATCGCCGTCTCCCAGTTCGCCGGGTCATAGTCGTTCGGCAGTTCCTTGCACCTCTGCCTGTACCATGCGTACGTGTTGACCTTGTTGAAGGAGACGCACGGCTGGAGCACGTCAACGAGCGCGAACCCGCGGAACGCCATCGCCTCCTGAATCATCTTCGCAAGGTGGTCAATCGCGCCGGCGAAACTCCGCGCCACGAAACCAGCGCGCATCGCGACCGCAACGGCGAGAGGATTGAACGGCGCGGAAGTCGGGCCGTCCGGCTGGGCCTTCGTCGCAAAGCCCTCGTCGCTCGTGGGGCTTGCCTGGCCCTTCGTCAGGCCGTAAACCTGGTTGTTGTGGACAATCACCGTGATGTCAACGTTGCGCCGGATCGCGGCGAGAAAATGATTGCCGCCCTCGCTGTAGTTGCAGCCGTCGCCGCTCTCCACAATGACCTTGAGGCCGGGATTGACCATTCTAGCCGCCGTCGCGACCGGCAGCGAGCGGCCGTGCAGGCCGTTGAAAACGTTGGCGTTCAGGTAGTGCGGCGCTTTCGCGGCCTGGCCGATGCCAGAGATGAACAAAACCTGGTGCGGCTCAAGCCCCGCGCCCGCCAGCGCCTTCTTCACCGCCTCCAGCATCCCGAAGTTCCCGCAGCCCGGACACCACGCGGTCTCGTATTTTCCGTAATCTGCTGTTGTAACCATGTTGTCCTCGTTCAAAGCCTTATGTCTCGAAGAATCGATTCCGGCGTCATCGGCAGGCCGTCGTAGCGGCGGACATGCTTCTCAATGCCAAAGCCGGTCTCGCGCCGGATTAGCCGCGCCAACTGCCCAGTCGCGTTGCTCTCGATGCAAACCACCTGCCCGGCGTTTTTCATGCGCGGAATGAAATGGTCGGGGATAAGAGGCCAGACCTGCAAAAAATGCATCGTTGCTACGCGCTTGCCGCCGGCCCTCAGTTTCTCCGCCGCATCCTGCACCGAGCCTTTCGTCGAGCCCCATGAGACGAGCAGCGCCTCCGGTTTCTCTTCGCCGTCATAACTCGGCGGAATGACATCCTTGCGGATGATGTCCATTTTTCTCAGACGCTTCTCCACCATCACCTTGCGGACGGCGAGGTCTTCCGTGAGATGCCCGTCCTCCGTGTGCTCGTCGCTGTCAACGACAACGAGATTCTTGCTCAAGCCGGGCAGAAGGCGCGGGGAGACGCCGCTTTCCGTTACGGCATAACGTTTGTACGGCTGTGCCACGCTGTTTGGGTCCGCGCCCGGGCGGACTGCCATAATGCCGTCAACCGTGAACGGCGCGACTGCGCGGTACGAATCGGCAAGGAATTGATCCATCAAAATGAATACCGGCCCCTGAACCCGCTCAGCAAGGTCCACCGCCTTCCGCGCGACGTGGAAACACTCCTCGATAGTGCCCGGCGCAAAGACCGCCCGCGGAAATTCTCCGTGGCCCGCGTGGAGCACGAATTCCAAATCAGCCTGCTCCGTCCGCGTCGGCAGGCCCGTTGCGGGCGCGGGGCGCTGGCCGATGACAATCACCACCGGCGTTTCGGTCATGCCCGCAAGGCTCACGCCTTCCACCATCAGCGCAAAGCCGCCGCCGGAAGTCGCCGCCATCGCGGGAGCGCCCGTGTACGACGCGCCGACGGCCATGTTAATCGCGGCAATCTCGTCCTCCGCCTGCTCCACGACAAGGCCCATTCTTTTCGCGTGAGAAATCAGCGCAAGGTTTATTGAAGTCGAAGGCGTCATCGGGTAGAACGCCGCGAACTTCAGGCCCGCGGAAATCGCGCCGAGCGCAATCGCCTCGTTCCCGTTCAGCATCACGCGCCTTTGCGGATTGGCAACCTTGCTCGGCCCCTGGAACGATGCGCGCCTGTTCTGCCTGCTCCACTCGAATGCTTTGCGCAGGGCGTTCCGGTTTTCCTCCACGTCCTTGTCCTTCTTGCCGAAGTAGTCCTCCGTCGCCCGCGCCACGAGGTCTTCGTTCAGGCCGAGCATCTCCGCAGCCACGCCAAGCGCGACTATGTTGACCTGTCGCGGCGGCGAAAGGTCCTTGTATGGCACCCTGAGCATGCGCGGGTCGTCCGCCTTGAATTCGCCGGCGATGATGCAGCCGTCCTGGGCAAGTTCGCCTCGGTGGAAATTCACCGTGTCCGCGTCGAGCGCGATGAGCAGGTCAATCGATTCCTGCGGAGCGGCTACGCCGTCGGCGCTCATGCGGATTGCGTACGTGTTGTGCCCGCCGCGGATGCGCGACTGGTAACTCTGCGTTACGACAACGGAGTATCCTGAGCGAATCGCGGCCTTCGTCAGAAGATATCCCACGGTCACCAGCCCCTGTCCGGCCTCTCCGCCTATCACGATGTTCATTTTGTCTTTGGCCATTCTGCTCTCCCGGTAATCACTTCACTATCGCGCTGGGGTTCTCCTGCAACGGATGAGTCCGCGCGATAATCGAGAATATGTACGGGTACGCCTTTTGCAGGTGGCGGCAGTATAGCAGCCACTCCACCGTCAGGCGCGAGTAAACCCGCTGAATGTCGCCCGCGATGTGGTCGAGGTCCATTTGCGGCAGTCCCGTGAGCGCGGGCCGCGCGTCGAGTTCCTCCATCAGGTGGAAGATGGCCCACAAAAGGTCCGTGAAACGCTCATGCTCCAGCAGGTTCGGATTGGCAAGCAACAGCACGAGCATGCTTCGCTTTTCGTCCAGCATACGTTTGAGCGCCGGCCAATCCACCCTTTCCGAGCGCACTTTGTAATCGAAGCCGTGGGCGCGATTGAGCGCGTCCCTGTAATCCTTGGGAGACCACTTGCCGTTGACCGAAAGCGCGCGCCGTATCTCGTCGCTCGCTTCGACGCACGGCGTGAGCGCCCCCAGCAGGCGCGTGCCGAGTTCGCTGAAAAAAGTTCCTATCACCATGTTGAGTTTGTGCATGATTTTGCGCCTCTCGTGCCGGGCGAGCATGCGCTCGACAATGATTGCGACGACGAGGATCTCCACGGGGAGATACGCGATGTTGTGGAGAAGGTAGAAGAAGATGCCGCGCACGTCCTGAAAAATCAGGTAATGCGCTACAAACAGCGCCGTGGAGATGCTTACCAGGATCGACGCGGAAATGATGATCCATCCGTATCGCTTCATCATCCTCTCTTTCGCGGACAATGGACAATTGTCAATTCATAATGCGCCGCAGCGGGCACGGCTTACGCTTTCCACAATCCGTGGAGATTGCAGTACTCCCGCGCCGATACCCTGGCGGCGTCGGTCTGGAAAATTGCCTCCGGCTTGTCGCCCGGCTTCAGGAAAGTCCGGTACGCCTTCCCGTCGGCCAGCAGTTCAATCCACTCGATGTAATGCTTCTCCTCCATCGGGTGCGGGACGCTGCCGATCTTCACCCGGTAGCCGCCGGGGACTTTTTCAATCACGGGAACGTGCTTCTCCTTCGCGGCGTCAACCGTGTTTTCGCGGAACAGTTTCATCGGCTGGCCGCAGCACACCAGTTCTCCGACGCCGTTGTGAAGGACTTCAACGATGTTGCCGCACACTTCGCACTTGTAGATTTCCAATCGTGCTGTCATTTCCGTCACTCCTTGAAATTGACTGCGCTCATCGAGGAGCGCGTTACCCGGTTAAGTTACTTGAGTTTTTTCACCGCTTCCAGGACCGCGTTATAATCAGGCTCCTGGGCGATTTCCTTGACAAGTTGAATGTGCCTGATGATTCCCTTCTGGTCCACGACAAAAATCGCCCGCGCCAGCAAGCGCAGTTCCTTGATAAGCACGCCGTAGGCCGTGCCGAAGGCGGCGTCGCGGTGGTCGGAAAGCGTCCTGACGTGCTCCACGCCCGCCGCGCCGCACCAGCGCTTCTGCGCAAAGGGCAGGTCCATGCTGACAGTCAGCACGGCCACGTCCGCGGAAAGCCGCTTGGCCTCCTCGTTGAAACGCCGCGTCTCCATGTCGCACACGGGCGTATCAAGCGACGGCACGGAGGAAAGAACGCACACCTTGCCGCGATACGATGAGAGTTTCACGGGGCTGAGGTCGTTCGCTAGCGCCGCGAAGTCAGGCGCGATATCGCCAACCTTCACCTCGTTGCCGACGAGCGTCAGCGGGCCGCCCTTGAAAGTTACCAATCCTTTTCTTTCGTTCATAGAATCTCTCCGTAATCATTCCGCGAAAGTTTTGAATTTGTCCTTGCCCGCGCCGCACACCGGGCATTTGTCCGGCATCTTACCTTCATACGTGAAGCCGCACTGCTCGCATATCTGCACGGGGCCGAGGCTGATGTCCTTGCCGGCGTCAACGTTCTTCTTTGCGGCCTCGTACATGGCGGCGTGGATGCGCTCGGCGAAGAGAGCATAGTGGAAACTCTGCTCCGCGCCCTTTTCCTGCTGGAACCGCGCGGCGTTGAGATAGACGGGGTACATCTCGTTTATTTCAAAAGTTTCCCCGTCGATGGCGCCCTGCAGATTTTGGGACGTGCTGGTCAGCCCAAAAGGCGCGGCTGAGGCGACCGCGAAGCCGCCGACCTCCTTGCCGAGTTCCGTGAAATGGTTCGTCGCATGGACCTGTTCGGCGCGCGAAATCGCGGTAAAGAGGCGCGCGACGTTGGGAAAGCCGTCTTCAGTCGCCTTCCGCGCCCAGATTTTGTAGCGTATGTGCGCCATCGATTCGCCGCCGTACGCGCTGCGAAGATTGTTCGCCGTCATATCGTGCATTGTGCAATCCTCCTGAACGTCATGTGTAATCGAAAGTCAAATATGAGCCGGTCATTCGAACCGCGATGTTTCTCAGGTCCAAAAACCAGTTACTTTATCTCCTTCGGCTGGCAGACCGCGCCCCTGAACGGCGTAACGCGGCCGCAGTTCTTGCAGACGTACTTCATCTCCGTGACCATCGGCGCGCAGACGTGGCGCGGGTCGCCGGAAGACTCGCCGCAAAACGCGCAGACGTACATCTCCTTCGCCTTCACGGGAGAGCAAAGGTGATACGCGCCCTTCGCGGTCTTGCCGCAGGTGACGCAGACATAGACGCCGCCCGCCCCTTTGCGCGCGGACTTCTTTGCGGTCCTTCTGGATTTCTTCGCTGCCATGGTGTTTCTCCTGATAAAGGTTAGGTTGAAATTTTCAAAACGATCTTGCCGAACTGCGCGCACGTTCAGCATGACTTCGTTTTCAGCAAGTGCCGGCTCCTGCACCTGACCGACCTGAACGCATTCCGGTCCGCCGTTGCAGTTTATAAATACCGCTTTCATGTTCAATCCTCCAACCTCCGGTATTCCTTGAGAAATGCGGCCATGTCGGTGTCCTCGCGGATGCCGAGCCTTGTGAGCGCGAAATCATATCGCACCGGGTCTTCGGGGGCGATCTCCCTGAAGGCGGCGGTTATTTCGAGCGCGGTGCGGATATCGGCCTGCTTCCTTCTTGTGGCGCGCAGTGCGAGGCCGATTTTGTGCATGTGGGTATCGAGGGGCACAATCAGTTTCGATGGCGGAATATCATCCCATCCGCCGGGATCGACGTCGTCTTTCCTTACCATCCAGCGCAAAAACAGGTGCAGGCGCTTGCAGGCGCTGCCCCTGTCCGGCGTGGGCAGGAGATACTTGTCGCAGGAATAATCGCCGCACGGCAGTTCCTTCACAAAATCGCCCAGCGCCGGGATGACGGTCTCGTCGGCCTCTCGCACCCCGGCGGCAAAGCAGGCGTGCAGTGAGCCGTAAAGCCGTATGGCGCGGCGCGCGCCGGTAAGCAGCGCGGCGAGGTGCCGGCCGGTGGTGAAGCGATGCACGAAGTCCTCGAAGATTCGCAGAAGTTCGTCCTGCGAAGACTCGACGAGGAACCGTGTAGGAAACGGGCCGAGTCGTTCGAGAACGAACGAAACGCTACGGAGTATCTGCTTCACCCGCCCGTAGGCGAGCGACGACGCGATAAGCCCCACAACCTCGCGGTCGCGAACGTCCTTATAATTGTAGAGGAACTCAAGGGGGTCTGGATGGACAAACTCGCGGCGGTTGTACTTCTCGTACAGCCCGTCAAGGGCTTTCTTGTTCAGCGTTGTCTGCTTCACGGTTTTCATTGCTCACATTCCGCCTTTCGCCGCGCCGCGCGAAACAGCCGCGAGGCGCTTTTTGCCGCTGCGGCATTTGGGGCACAATCCCAGCAGCGCCACGCGGTACTCGCGTATTTCAAAATCGCGAAACTTTCGCCTTTCGAGCGCCTTCTTGAATTCCGGCACCGACTCAGTCGGAAGGTCTTCAATCCGCCCGCACCGGGTGCACAGAAGATGGTAATGCGCGCCGGCAATGCCGTCGAAGCGCTTTTGCGTGCCGCCGATTTCAAGTTTTCTTATCATCCCGCAGTCCGACAGCACTTCCAGATTGCGATAAACCGTACCGAGGCTTATCCTCGGCAGGCGGCGACGCACCATTTCATACATCTCGTCCGCAGTGGGATGCGATTCCGACTTGCGGAGTTCGTCCAGTATTATTTTCCGCTGCCGCGTTGTGCGGAGTTCGTGAACCGGCTGCACGCTGTACTCCTCATATTATAATGGCAATCATTACTAATATCGCCGGAAAATTCCACACTGCGTGTAGAATGGCTTCCATTCCTGGTGAAAAACAAAAAGGGGAAACTCGCCTCCGCTCGAGGCGATTTCGGGGATTTGCCCCTTTTTCTCGTCTGCGTTATTCGAGTGCAATTATCGAGCCAAATAGTAATGACTATCATTTGTAATAATGCCTGGATTATATTCCCCACGGGACGGCTACGAGACAGGCCTGCTATTCCCAAGTCCGCTGAGCGGTTGCGTCGCAGTAACAAAAGCGCTCAGCGGGAATTTGAAATCCTTCCGGGAAATGGCATGAAACTTGTTGTAGTGATATTCAAGGAAAAAAGATGCGGCTCCGCAAAGGATGATAATGGCGGATTGCTTGCGTTGCCCAGTCCGTTTTCGTAGGATGTTTTACGTTTTCGTCGATTTCTCCTGCCGTTCGGGAGTCATCGGAACCCCTGTATTTTTATATTGGAGGATACCACCATGAGAAAGGCACTCTTAATGGTTGTGATGGTTGGCCTTGTGGTTGCAATTGTGGCCGTGGCGGGAGGCTGCAAGAGCAATGAGCATAAGGAGGGCATGAAGCCCCAGACCAAGTGCCCCATTATGGGAGGCGACATCGATAAGAAGTTATACGTTGACTACAAGGGCAAGAGGATTTACTTCTGCTGCCCGGGCTGCGACAAGGAGTTCATGAAGGACCCCGATAAGTACATGAAGATACTCAAGGATTGGGGCGTAACTCCCGAGCCTGCGCCCACGCCGTGATGTAAGCAAATCAGGACGGTAAAGCGCCACGGCGAGCGGAAAGGGCAAATGGTAAGCGCAGGCGGCCCTTGCCTGCCGGCATTGTAAAAAAGGAAAGAGAAACGGGACGGTAAGATGTGGGACGCATACCCAATCGTGCGTCCCCCACCGTGAGTTTCATGCGTCCGCCGGCGACGCACAGCACGAAAGGGATAACTAATGCCGCAGTTAAGGCAAGACCCCGCAACGCGGGAATGGATAATCATCGCCGCGGAGCGCGCAAAACGCCCGCACGAGTTCCGCAGACCGGCGGAGCAGAAACTCGCGGCCCCGCCTCCTTACTCGCGCGATTGCCCCTTCTGCCCCGGTAACGAGGCAAAGACGCCCCCGGAAATTTACTCCCTGCGCGAAACCGCCCCCGGCAAGGAGGCCGCGTGGAAAGTCCGCGCCATCCCCAACAAATTCGCCGCCCTCCTGCCGGAAGGCAATCTGGAGCGCCGCGTGGAGGCGGATTTCTTCAGGTTCATGGACGGCTTCGGCCACCACGAGGTCATCATCGAAACGCCTCACCACGACAAATCGCTTGCCCTGCTCTCACAGGAAGAAGTCCTGGACGTGATTCTCACGTTCCGGCTCCGCTACCACGCCCTGCGCAAAATGTCCGGCGTGGAAGCGATAATAATTTTCGAAAACCACGGCCTGAGCGCGGGCACTTCGCTCGAACACCCGCACTCGCAGATCGTCGCAATCCCCGTTATCCCCAACAGGATGAGGATGCGCTTTGAGTCCGCTCTCCGCTACTACGACGATTTGCACCACTGCGTTCACTGCGACATGCTTGCAAAGGAAGTCCACCTGGGCGAGCGCATCGTTGAGGCGGGGAGCGATTTCGTGGTGATAAACCCCTACGCCTCAATTCAGCCTTTTGAAACGTGCATCATGCCCACGCGCTACAGGTCTTCCTTCGGAAACATCTCGGACGAGGAATGCGTGCAACTGGCCGCCGTGCTGCGAAGGACTCTCAGAAGGCTGTACTTCGGGCTGAACAATCCGGACTACAACCTCATAATCAACAACGCGCCCGTCGCCGACGAAAACAAGAAGTATTACCTCTGGCACATACAGATAATCCCGCGACTCACGATGCGCGCGGGTTTCGAGATAGGCTCGGGAATCTACATAACGACGGTCTTTCCCGAAGAGACGGCGAAATTCCTGCGCGATTACAGGGAGGAAGAAACGCCGGAAGGATGTAACCCTTGAAAATACCCCGTCCCCGTGAAGCGGTTATCAGCCGCGGCTTATCCATGCAAATGATTGGAGGACACCATGTACGCCGGATACCTGATCGCAGCGCAACTTTTTGCCGTCATCCCTTCCCTTCTCGCCAAGATTGAATGGGACGACCTCGTCGTGCCGATGGGCATCGCAACGCTTTCGCTCGTCGTAATCACCATATTCCTGGGCCTCTTCATGCGAAAGAGTTACCGCCTCATGCGGAAATTGCATCTGATATTCGCTTTCGCGGCGCTTGCCTGCGGGGCGTTCCACGCGTCGCTTGTCCTGTTCCTCGCATGATCCACAATCAAGTCGTATCCAAACGCCGCAGGCGAAAAGTTCAAACCTTTCGGACGTTTGTCTCGCAAATATGGCATAACATACATGATATACCTTCCCCGGAAAGTCATGTATTAGAGGAAAGACATGCGATGAGGACGGTGACATTGATGATAACCTTGCCGCTCGTTTCCGACGCCGTGCTTGACACGGGTTGCCGTTTTCGCCACAATAGCCCCGCCACGGCATTAACGCTGGACGCTTACCGGAAGTGCAAGGGAGGGCTGATATGAGAAAATGGATCCTCATCCTGGCGGCGTTCGCCGCCGTTGTGCCCGCGGGCTGCATGAGCGGGCAACTTACACGCGACATCGACGATTACACGAAAAACATTGGTTCCGAGAGCGCTCCGGAATCCCCGGCCGCGGCGAAGCCCCCTGACGATGAACTGAAGAAACTCGCCGGCGACGGCGCGCTCGGCGGCTATGTCGCGCTTGCGCTCGAGCGCAACCCCGCCGTCAGCGCCGCAAAAGGCCGATGGCTCGCCGCCAAGGCCCGCGTCGTCTCCGAATCCTCCCTCGAAGACCCGATGGTCATGTACGGGCGATTCGTCAAGGAAGTGGACCAGCGCAGGAACGCTGGATTCTCCCAGCAAATCCCCACCCCGCCAAAACTCGCCGTTCGCGGGCGCGCCGCCTCCGAAGAGGCCGCCATGGCGGAACAGGAGTACATGGCGGCCGCCCTGGACGTCGCGACGAACGTCAAGACCACCTTTCACGAACTCTACTACATAAAACGCGCCATCGCCATCACAAACGAAAACATCGACATCCTGAAGAACGTCATCGCAATCGCCCAGGCGCAACTTAGGGCAGGCAAGGCAACCGAACAGGACGTCCTTAAGGCGCAGGTGGAACTCGACAAAAGCGACAGCGATCTCATCGTCCTCGAACAGCAATGGGAGACAATGGCCGCGGACTTCAACACGCTGCTCTATCGTCCGCTCTCCGAGGAAATAACAATACCGGAAAAAACCGAACTCTCCGAAAACGTCCCCGCGCCGGAGGAACTTTACAAGGATGCCCTCACGCAAAGGCCGGAAATCCTGCAGGCCAACGCCGCCGTGCGCCAGAGCGCCGCGATGCTCCTCCTTGCGAAACTCAAGCGCGTCCCCGACATGACAATCGGCGCGGAATGGATGCAAATGCTCATGATGGGCGCAGGCTCGCGTAGCGCTGTGGACCTCAACTTCGCGTTCAACCTGCCCATCTGGCTCAACAAACTCAAGGCGCAGGAATACGAAGCCCGCGCGCTCAAAGCCGCGGCGGAGGCGGACCGCGACAGCGTCGTCAGCAACGCCCTCTCGCAAATAAAGTCAACGCACTACAAGTACGTAACCGCGAAACGCCTCGAGGCCCTTTACGCCGACTCGCTCGTGCCGCACGCCGAGCAGTCGCTCAAACTCGCCGAGACCGGCTACCGGGCGGCCCGGGTCGGCGTCCTCGACCTGCTCGACAGCCAGCGGACACTGCTCATGTTCCGCCTCGCGCACCTGCGCGCGACTGTTGACCGCCGCGAGAGGCTCGCGGAACTCGAACGCGCCGTCGGCAAATCTCTCTCGCAGGAAGCCGCGCCAGGAGAAACAAAATGAAACACACCGGAACCATAGCAATCGTGATTATTGTGCTTGCCGTCGCGGCGGGCGCATTCTTCATCGGCAAATCGTTCGCGCCCACGGGACAGCCGCCCGCCGAGAAACACACAACATCCGACATATCCGCCATGCCCGGAATGCCCGGCATGGGCCAGCTGCGAAGTCTCCGCGAACTGACCCTCTCCCCCGAAGCAATCGCTCTCGCCGAAATCCAGACCACGCCGGTCAAACGCGAATTCGTGCAGTCGGAAATCAGGCTGGTCGGCAAGATCGCATTCGACGAGACGCGCCTCGCATCAATCACCGCGCGTTTCCCGGGACGCCTCGACCGCCTGTACGTTGACTATACCGGCATCCGCGTCACAAAAGGCGACCACATGGTTTACCTTTACAGCCCGGAACTCCTCGTCGCGCAGGAAGAGCTAATCCAGGCCGTCAAGAGCGGCAATCAGGCCAGCATCGACGCGGTACGCGGGAAACTGCGCCTCTGGGATATCTCGGACGAGCAGATAGCGGAAATGGAAAAGCAGACCGTTCCGTCCGACCATGTCACCATCTACGCCCCGGTCAGCGGCATTGTCATCAAGAAAAACGCGCTCGAGGGCGCCTACGTCGACACCGGCACGGAAATCTACACCATAGCCGACCTCTCCCAGGTATGGGTGCTGCTCGACGCATACGAATCCGACCTTGTATGGATACGCTACGGCCAGAAAGTGAAATTTGAGGCCGAAGCATACCCCGGCACCGTCTTCAACGGGCAAATCGCCTTCATCAGCCCAACTCTCGACGACATGACGCGAACGGTGAAAGTCCGCGTCGATGTCCCCAACCCCGATGGAAAACTCAAACCGGAAATGTTCGTCCGCGCAATCGTCCGCGCAAAGATCGCGGGCGAAGGGCAGGTCATTGACCCCGACCTCGCGGGCAAATGGATATGCCCCATGCACCCGTCGGTAATCAAAGATGAACCGGGCAAGTGCCCAATCTGCGGCATGACGCTCGTCACGGCGGAATCGCTGGGATACCTGCCGGTCAAGACAGCAGAGCCGCCGCTCGTCATACCGGCTAGCGCGCCGCTTATCACGGGCAGGCGCGCAGTTGCTTACGTGGCGGCGCCCGGCAGGCCCGGAACTTTCGAGGGCAGGGAAATACTGCTCGGCCCGCGCGCCGGGGACTTCTACATCGTGCGCAACGGCCTGGCCGAAGGCGAGCAGGTGGTCACGAACGGCAACATGAAAATCGACAGCGCCGTCCAGATACTCGCTGAACCAAGCATGATGTCGCCGGAAGGCGCCGCGGGCGCTGGCATGGCAGGCATGGAAGGCATGGAAATGGGGCCGATGCCCGGCATGAAAGTCGGCGAAGCCATGCAAATGGCGCAGCACGAATTCATGATGGCGCTTGACCCCGTTTACGCGGCATACTTCAAGGTCCATGCCGCCCTCTTCGCGGACAATCTGGAAGAAGCCCAAAAAGGTTACGCCGATTTGGGCAAGGCGATTGCCGCAGTCGACTCCGCGCCGCTGACCGGGCAGTTGTTGCTGCAGTGGAAAGACCTGAAGATGCGCCTATCCAATTCCTCCGTGGACGGCTCCGAAGTGAAGACCCTCGGCGACGCGCGGGACATATTCAAGACGTTCAGCGACGAGATTCTGCAACTTGACCGGCAGTTCAGCCACGTTGGCGACAAGACTCACTACGTCATGTACTCCGCGGAGGCTTTTGGCGGTTCCGGCGCGAAATGGCTGCAGGAGACAGACGTCGCGCGGAATCCATATCTCACCGGCGACATGCATAATTCCGGGCAGATGGTTGAGAAATTAAGCCCAATGCAAATGCCCGAAATGCAGATGGAACAGCCGGCCAAGCCGCCCGAGACGCAGGCCCCAACGCCTCTTGAATTCAAGGAGCAGATGGGAAAGTTGGTTGATGCGTACCTCGTGATTGACGGCGCGCTTGTGGAGGACGACAAGGATGCGGCGGAGAAGGCTGCTGCCGCGTTCGCCGAGGCGCTGAAAGGCTCTGACATGGGACTGCTCAAGGACGACGCGGCAATGACCGCATGGATGAACGACGAGCAGAAACTGCAAGAGGCGCTTGACGCCTTCACAAAGGCGGACACAATCGACAAGCAGCGCGCCGCGTTCGCGGACCTGTCCGCGGCAATGGCTGATGCGCTGAAGACCTTGGGCTATGCGCGGGCAAAGGCCGTAACGCAGTTCCACTGCCCGATGGCCCTCGGCGGGCGCGGGGCGGACTGGCTGCGGGAAGGCGATGAAGTGAAGAACCCGTATTACGGCAAGAGCGGCGGCGCGATGTTCGGCTGCGGTCAGAAGGCGCGGACAATACCGGCCACGGCGCCCGCGGATAATTGAGAGGAACGCCTTCATGGCAAATGAAAAACCAGGAAACGAAGTCAGCGAACGCCTCTCGGTAATCGACAGGGTAATCAAGTTCTGTATTGAACAGAAACTGATAGTCTTTCTTGGAATCCTCGGCATAATCGCGGGCGGAGTGTTTGTCGCGCCGTTCGACTGGAACCTCGGCATTGAGCGCAAGCCGGTGCCGGTTGACGCGATCCCCGACATCGGCGAGAACCAGCAAATTGTCTTCACCGAGTGGGAAGGCCGCTCGCCGCAAGATGTCGAAAACCAGATCACCTATCCGCTCACTGCCGCGCTCCTTGGCATGTCCGGCGTCAAGACCATCCGGTCGAATTCGTTCCTCGGCTTCTCAAGCATTTACATAATCTTCGACGAGAGCGTGGACTTCTACTGGTCTCGGTCGCGCGTGCTGGAAAAACTGAACAGCCTCCCACCCGACACGCTGCCTGAAGGAGTGAAACCATCGCTCGGCCCCGACGCCACCGCGCTGGGGCAGGTCTTCTGGTACACGCTTGAAGGCCGCGACGAAAAAGGCAATCCAACCGGCGGCTGGGACCTCGATGAACTCCGCACCGTCCAGGACTGGACCGTCCGTTATGCCCTGCAATCCACCGACGGCGTGAGCGAGTGCGCCTCCGTCGGCGGGTACGCGCAGGAATACCAGATTGATGTTGACCCCGACGCGATGCGCGCGCACAAGGTGACGCTGGACGAAATCTTCAACGCGGTCCGGATGTCCAACATCGACGTCGGCGCGCGGACAATCGAAGTCAACCGCGTGGAATACATCATCCGCGGCCTCGGCTTCATCAAAAGCATCAGCGACATCGAGAACACCGTCATCAAGACGAACGAGAACGTGCCCATCTACGTCAAGACGGTGGCGCACGTGAGCACCGGCCCGGCGGGGCGCATGGGCGCGCTGGACAAGGAGGGCGCGGAGGCGGTCGGCGGGGTCGTTGTAGTCAGATACGGCGAGAATCCCCTCCGGGTGATAAAGAACGTCAAGGAACGAATCAGCGAAATATCTTCACGCCTGCCAACGAAGAAGTTGCCCGATGGCCGCATTTCCCGCGTCACCATCGTTCCATTTTATGACCGCACCGGCCTGATATATGAAACGCTGGGCACGCTCAACGAGGCGCTCGTGCTCGAAATCCTCGTCACCATCATCGTGGTAATCGTGATGGTGATGCACCTGCGCTCTTCCGGGCTGATAAGCAGCCTTCTGCCGATGGCGGTGCTGCTGTGTTTCGTCGGGATGAAGGTTTTCCACGTTGACGCGAACATCATGGCGCTGTCCGGCATCGCAATCGCCATCGGCACCATGACGGACATGGGCATCATCATCTGCGAGAACATCCTCAAGCACCTTGACGCGATGAAGCCCGGAGAAAACCGGCTTCAGGTGATCTTCCGCGGCGCTTCAGAGGTTGGCAGCGCGGTCCTCACCGCGATAACGGTTACCGTGGTCAGTTTCCTGCCCGTCTTCACCATGACAGAGGCGGAAGGAAAACTCTTCAAGCCTCTCGCCTACACGAAGACCTTCGCGCTGGTTGCTTCAGTAATTGTTGCGCTCCTGGTAATACCTCCGATGGCGCACATACTTTTCGTGAAGAAAATGCCGCGCCGCTCCGCCCGGTATCTCATCGGCATAATAGTTTTGGCCGGCGCTGTCGCGGCGGGAATCTGGCTTGCGTGGTGGGCGGGCATCATTATCGGCGTCTTCGGCGTGTACGCGATCATCGAGGACCGGATTCCAGAGAAGACTCGCAAGCATGCTCCGTACGTGGCCAACGGCATTGCCGCGCTGGGCGTGGCAATAATCCTGACGCACCACTGGCTGCCGCTGGGGCCAAAGCCCGGCTTCCTGAAGAACTTCGTCCTCGTTGCCGCGGTCATCGGCCTTCTTCTCGGATGCTTCCTTGTTCTTCAGCATTTTTACCGCCCCATCCTGCAGGCGTGCTTGCGGCACAAATTGGCGTTCCTTGCAATACCCCTGGTAATATTCCTCTTCGGGCTCTATGTATGGCTTGGCCCCGGAAAAATATTCGGGGTCGAACCGGAATCATTGGGCAAATATAAGCAGATGCCCGCCC
>Ga0315284_10003310_pt1 | contig 22840 bp, 14 predicted proteins | sample YL17G09_16_MG_FD_203696 | JGI IMG/M metagenome (GOLD analysis project Ga0315284, IMG submission 203696) | Sediment microbial communities from Yellowstone Lake, YNP, Wyoming, USA - YL17G09_16 | ecosystem: Environmental > Aquatic > Freshwater > Lake > Sediment | place: USA: Wyoming | collected... | reverse complement strand
ATTGACATTGGGTATGTCGAGCCCGCTTTCGATAATCATTGATGTCACCAGCACCTGATACCGGCCATGGTAGAAATCATGCATGCGCGATTCGAGATCACGTTCCGGGAGCCGGCCATGCACAACACACATTGTCAGATTTGGCATAAGCGACCGTAGATACGCTGCCATGCTGTCGATCGACCGCACCCTGTTATGCACGAAAAACACCTGTCCCCCCCGGTCGATTTCCCTCATGACAGCTTCAACGATAGATTTTTCCTCGAAGGGAACGACTTCGGTATGAACACTCAACCGGTCGGGAGGAGGGGTATTGATGAACGAAATGTCGCGGGCTCCCAAAAGCGACATGTTGAGCGTCCGGGGGATCGGTGTGGCGCTCAACGAGATTACATCCACTGATCGCTTGAGCTGTTTTATACGTTCCTTGCTCCTTACTCCGAAACGTTGTTCCTCATCGATGATGAGAATCCCGAGATTTTTAAAATAGACATCCTTCGACAGAAGCCTGTGGGTTCCAATGACTATATCAATCCCCCCGTAGGCAAGACTTTCAAGAATCTCTTTCTGCCGCGCCCTGGATTTGAACCGTGAAATCGCTGTTATCCGCACGGGGAATTCTGCCAGTCGCTCTGTGAATGTCTGCTCGTGCTGCTCCGCAAGAATCGTTGTCGGGACAAGCAGCACCACCTGTTTGTTGTCGAGTACCGCTAAAAACGCGGCTCGAATAGCAATTTCGGTCTTCCCAAAACCCACATCCCCGCAGATGAGGCGATCCATGGGATACGGGCTCTCCATGTCTCTGCGGATATCGGCCCAGGCACACGCCTGATCGGGGGTTTCCTCATACATAAACGATTCTTCCATTGACCTGAGCATTGATTCATCAGGTTTGAACTCATGACCGGGAAATGCTTTCCGTTCGGCGTACAGACGAAGGAGATCACATGCAAGACGCTCGATGGATTTCTTTGTCCTCGCTTTGAGTTTTTCCCACGAGGTCCCGCCGAGCTTGGTGACGACCGGTACCACACCCTCTTCCGCGGAATACTTTTTCAGTCTCTTGAGCTGTTCCACCGGCACATACAGCCGGTCATCACCCAGATAGGCGACAACAAGACAATCGGTTTCGGCGCCCACTGCCTTCACACGTTTGAGTCCCATGTACCTGCCGATTCCGTAATCGACATGAACTACATAATCCCCCAGCACAAGCGCACGGTAATCGGGAATGGGTACACCCTCCTTATACCGTCGGTACCGGACACGCCGACGGTGTCTTCCGAAAATCTCGTGGTCTGTCAGGAGCATGGTTCCAGTCGCAGGATCTGTAAATCCACCTGATATATGGGCGACATTGATAGTGTAACCGCCCTCGATATCCTCGAGCAGCTCACTGAGAAGTTCGGCCTGGCCGGTGTTGTCACAGGCAATATGGCATGCCATGCTGTCACGACGGGCTTTGAGGATATCGTTCTTCAGTTCGACAAGGTTGCCCTGATACTGACGGGATGAGAGGATATTGAAATTAATGGATTTAACACCGGGCGGTTTCAGATAATAATTATTCACCAACCTCAGCCGTTTGAGGCTATCCATCAGTTCCCCGGGGGGCATGTAGAAATATTCGGGTGAAGGAATGTCCGGGTCATCGTGCCTTTGCCGTTCCCATATCGTAAACGCATGCTGGATACGTTTTGAAGCCGTGTCGGTGCACCGTTCGGGATCGATGACAAATGCTGCATCATTATGCCCGAAGTAGGAGCACAATGAGGCTTTCGCACCGAACACCACATGAAGGTACTGTTCCATTCCGTTGGGCCTGTCTTCGCCCTCGAAAGCGTGCCTGATCCTGTCAAGCCGTATACCCGCGGACTGCTCAATGTCCGCGATGCGCCTTTCATCCTCTGCGTTGATTCCGGCTTCGGTCACAAATTCATCGGGTGGGATAATACGGAAACCGTCTACCTCTTCTACCGAGCGCTGGGTTTTCGTTGAAAAAGTCCGTATGGATTCAATCTCATCTCCCCAGAATTCAACACGATACGGAATATCACCTCCATACGAGTAGACATCGACTATTCCGCCGCGGACAGCGATCTGACCGGGCGAGGTGACCGTATTTTTTCTGACGAATCCTCTGGCGGTGAGAGCACGGATAAAATCGGAAAACGGCAATGTCTGCGCCTTCCTCACATCGAAACTCACAAGGCTCACCAGCCCCGGCGGCGTCGTGGGATCATGGAGGGCAGCAATCGTGCAGACGACAATGCCGTGCCAGCCCCGTTCGAGGAGATCAAGGGTTTCAACACGCTGGCTCCTGACTTCAAAGTGACTTTCGGCAGGTTCATAGGGGCTCGTATCGCGTTCGGGAAAATAGCGCACCAACTCGTTTCCGGCGATTTCCTCCACATCGCCCCGAAACGTATCGGCTTCTTCCTCTTCAGGAAGCACGGCGAGAACACTGCGTTCCGGGATACCGTCTTTTCCACCAAGAAGGGCAGTGGCAAGAAATGCCCAGGAAGCACCGCCCAATCCGTAAACGCTTACGTTACGGTCGATTGTCAGCGATTCGGAAACCTCATGAAACGATGGATGGCGCATGAAATATGTGAGAAGCGCTTTCAGCATGATGTGACCTGATGATGCGACTTTCGTGTCAATCGAAGACTGAATAAATCGGAAAGCGGGAACCAACAGACATGAAACGGAGGAAACCCGCGCATGTTATCGGGGCTTCCTGAATATCGTTCGGGTTTCTTTCTTCTTTTTTTCAATGCTTTTAGAATTCACGGCGTTTGTGAGATCATCGATCAGACGGTACAGGGAACTTTCGTTGTCATCATACAGCAATACATTGTATGGTTCGTTGATACCGATCATGCTCACGAGTTCGGTAACATCCGCTGTTGTAACATAGTAATTGCAGTACGGCATATATGCTGCCATTTTTTCGGCCGAAAGGAGCAGATCATCTTTCCGCCCGTATTCGATTTCCTGGATACCGTAAGTCTCGAAAAGCGGATACAGGATATTTGAAATAATATGAAATTCCGGGATGTCCCTGATGTCCTCATAACTGAGGAATCTTTTGACATGATCTTCCGGATCGCCATCAAGAGGAAGATGCGGCTTGATAAGATCAGGGAACTGTTTCCATACATACGCATAATACTCACCGGCGATAGACTCTTTCGGCTTTTTCTCCTTAAAGCTTTCTATGAAGTAATATACCTGCGAGTTGTTTTTTTCACGTTCCATCGCTTTCATAACATTCGAAGCGCTTATGGAAAGATATTTGTTGAATCCCGACTTGGTACGTTCGTCCGGGTCTGAAGAAAACGCGTCACGCCAGATTGGTTTTTTGTAATCCAGCTCAAAAAAAGAATTGATCACACGGATAAGCTGAAGCGTTCGCACGGTAAAACGAAGATGACACTGGAGTTGCCCGATGTCTCCCATCATGTTCAGATACTCGACAGGAATCTTATTGTCTTGTATATAGGGGTAAACATGTTCAAACGTTAACGGTGTGACAATCAGATCATTGACATACCCCTCATGTAAAAGAGTGTAAAGCTTTGTCATGACCGGATAATTTCGTTCCTTGGTATAATTGAGAAACATGTATTTCAATGTTTCCGGATCAAGATACACGACTAATTTTTCCGTCATGTTCAGCATTATGACTCCAGTATTTGATTTTAATAATGATACGATTTACACATATAACAAATATGTATATTTACACAGTTAAAAGCAATAGAAATTGAATGAATTCCGGCAGTTAATTAACTATATATTCCTAACTCGTATTATTCATAAGTTATTGTGAGCACAATCGGAACTTATTGTTTTTCATATAAAACTCATCCCCCCGGCCCCCTTTTGTACCCGCAATAGAAGGGGAGCACGAGCCCGGACAGCCCTCCCCCACTGCTATGATAAAAGTCAAGGGGAAAGTGTAAAATAGGTAGATAATCCAAAGATTTATGAATAATTCGGTCTATATATTCAGCAATAAGAAACATTATCGACGTTTTTTCCATTCGTATAGGGCGATTGATGCAGCAACCACAGCATTCAGACTTTCCACACCGGCAGCGATGGGAATGGCGACAGTATATTCCGGACATAAGCTATCCGGAATTCCCTGGCCTTCAATCCCTACAAGCAGGGCAAATCGCTCGGGAAATACAAATTCAGCGATGTTTGTTCCTTCCGCGGAAAGAGCCACAACCGGTACCGGGAGTTCGGTAAGATCATAGAGTGAACCTCCCTTATAAAAATTCACCGAAAATACATATGAACCCGAAGCCCTGACGCTCTTGGGATGGTATGGTGTGGCTGCCTCTTCGAGAAACACGATGTTTCTGACCCCAAATGCCGCGGCGGACCTCACAACTGCCCCGATATTCGCCGGGTCCTGAAATGGAATAAGAAGCGTTACCGCATCATCGAACACATGATTGTCAAACGGCAACAATTCTGGTACTGCCGCCACGAGAAGGGGATACTGGGTTCCAAACATGTCCAGTTCCCTGAACAACGCCGCCCTGGCACTGTACACCGGAATATCACCTGGAAGATTTTTCGGAACAACCGGATCTGATGATGGTATAATACACTCATTTATAATCTCAGGTTTACTATTAATTATATCGGATACAATTTTCGCACCGGATACAATGGTTTTACGGTACTTTTTGATCCCCCGCCCGGTTAATAACGCTTTCCATTCCTTCAGTTTTTTTGAGGCCGGGCTCGTGATCTCTCCTGTCAACCTTTTTCGCACAATGTCAACATGCGTCGTTGTACCGTCAATGGACATCATATTCCTCCCTGTTCGATACCGACCATGCAATGGCGGAAATGACATGTCGGTAAATATATAATGATCACTGTTGAAAGTCAATCTTTCCGGCCATATCCAGACAGACCGTCAGTTAAGGGTAAGGTGAATAAACTGTTTTTTTATTGTAGATTTTTTATGTATATTCGTTTGAAGCATAATGGAAAAACTTTTTTTTATTCAAACACTTTCAAGGGTCGGCGCTAGCGCCGATTTACAGACCCTTGACAGTGAGAAAGTAACATATCTTAAGTATGGAGCCTGTGAAATAAAATTTTCACAGCCCTCTTAGTGTTGAACACAAACCGAGAAAAAAGGAGTGCCATTTCAATGAATATCAGGTATTTCCCTTTGTTTTTTATTATTGTCGCGGTATTTATGAACGGCTGTTCTTCCTCATCGACCGGTCACAAAGAAGTGGATGTGACGCCCCCTCTTGTTCCTGTCGGACTTGCAATCCCTCTCTGCGAAAACGGTGCTGTAACCCTGACATGGGAGGCCGTAGCCGACAGGGATCTTGCGGGGTACAATATATATTGGCTCGGCGAGTCTGAAGTCGACACGCTCTCCGCAAACAAGCGGTTCGTACAGGTGAATACCGCGACAATAGCGGGACTCGATTATGATATCCTCTATTATTTCGCCGTTTCATCCGTCGATAACAGCGGTAATGAAAGCGCCCTTTCCATGCAGACAAGTGGCAAACCCCTGAACACGACAAGCCCGACACGGCCAGTCGATGTCCAGGCTGTCGCGGAAAATATCGAGTACGCGAAAATCACAGTGTTCTGGTCGCAGAACAACGAACCGGACCTGGATCATTACAAAATCTACCGCGCCACCCAACCCGGCGGACTCGCCGATCCACTTGCGTTTATCTCGACATCCACTCAGGAACATTATGCCGATATCATGGTCGATACCGGTGTGACCTACTATTACCGGATAACAGCGGTCGACAAGGGCAACTGGGAAGGGCTGCCGTCCGAAACGACAAATGATATAATTCTCCCGCCGGTCGAACTCCTCTCGCCGGTCAATTATCAATCAACTGGAAAAACACCTACATTCGTGTGGGAAGGGGTCGATGGCGCTGTCAGTTACAAAATCAGCATGAGAACCTCGCGTCTTGGCGACGAGATATGGAACATCAACGTCGCTGGCGACAATACACAGATCACTTACAACGGGAGAACGAAGCTCATCAACGGTAATACATATTACTGGCAGATCGGAGCGATTTCCCGGACGGAAATCAATTCCATAAGTGAAGTGGGAACGTTCGTGGTAAGGGATTAATCAGCACCTGATAAGCCAGTCCGGCTTACCGGGAAGTGTTTATGGGGATATACTGACATCCTAAAAAGAAAGACAGCCCTTTCATCACCGTCCATTCGTGAGGTTCTCATTCCCGTTCGAGTCCCTGGCTGATGGCGATACTGAACTCCGCCTCATCGAGATTCCTGATGCCTGCCTGGGCGGAAATCCGGTATTCATAGGGAAGGACAAAATCAAGCCCGATAAAACCGAAAACCGGGTTGAGGCTTTCGAATGAGTCGCGCTCTGGAAGTAATGATCTCGTTATAGCACTACCGGTTAGTTGAACATCGGTATCCTGCATTCTCCAGTATATCTGGGAAAAACCGACACCGAAATTGAGATCGATGAAATCCATCCGCTTGGCGATTCCCATGCCAACATACATATCGGCCCATTCAAGTTCACGTTCTTTCTTCAGGGAAGACAGCACATCAGTTTCCCATTCGATTGCGCCATCTGTTTTGAAAAAGAATCCGCCACCCTGCAGAAATACTCTCGTCTGGGAATCCATGAAATTCATGAGCCTGAGGCGGGCACCGGCGCCGAATCCCACCCCGAAATCGCTGTCGTAATTCTTCAACGCATTGCTCTCTTGTTTGTAATCGAGTATCAGGTTCGCGCCCCCGCCCTTCACGAATATGTCGAGCCAGTCTGTCAGGCCGGTGGTGAATTTCAGCGAAATCCGGTCAGATGTGGTATCAAGACCGTCCGTGTCAAGGTCATAGGTGTGCATGACCGTCGAATACTCGAGCCCGACGGACAGGTTCTTTTTCCCGACCTGAACGCCGGGATTGCTCAGCATGTCGGCGTACAGTATACCAGGACAGACTAATAAAAATATCCATAAGCCAATGTATATATTTTTCATGTGATAGTCCCCTTGTCGTAAAAAAAACCTCATTATACGATGTCTCAGACCAGTATTCGTTCTCCCCTATCTGAACTCTGCATCAGAGTTCCGGAACTATCAAGTATACCGGCGGTGAAAATGCCGTCAGAGTTCCATTGGGCCCATCCAGACTCACCGTGATTATCGCATCGGTTGATTCATCCACATCGGGATCGAGATTATTGGTCAGCGCAATCTGGTAAATCGTCGTTCCCGGTGTATTCGTTGTGATCTGATTTGTCGAAACCGAACCCCATCGTGAAAGAAAGTTAATCTCTGTGCCTCCGACAACAGGATTGCCATTACTGTCATAAACCCTGACAGTGATTGTCGCAGTCTCTCCGATCTCGAGCGAAGCTTTATCGGATTGAACTGTAAACACCGCAACCTGAAGGGAGAAGATAATGGGCACGAAGTTCCAGGCGATGACCTGTTCACCATCATCGTTCACACCCTGCGAGAGGGCTGTAACAAGCGCAATACCGTCGTTTGAGACACCGTCGCCGTCATAGTCGAAAATCGGGTCACGGACGCCGTTAAGGTCGTAGTCGAAGGGATTAACACCGTAGATATCGGCGAGGGCGAAATGCTCAGGTCCGTACCCCGGATAATTCGGATTCACCAGACTCCCGGAATTTTGAAGGGTCGGAAACGGATTGCCCGCATAAAGGGTTACATACGTAATACCCTCATAGACTAAGCTATAGATCTCGGATTCAGTGGTTCTGGTAATTTCCGGCGGAGCGAGTTCCGTATAGCCCGTCGAAGTAGTGATGATACCGCCGGTCGTCGTGAACCATACGGCAGTTCCCCGTGGAACCGGATTCATGTACTTGTCGCCCATGAGCACCGAAATGGAGGACTTGCTTTCAGCGGTATTCAGTTCACCGGCGAAAATATTGAGAGGAGCTCCCGCAAGGGTGATCCTGGAATCGGTGAACGGATCGTCTGGATTGTCGGTGTTCATGTAAGGCGGTCCTGCAAATACTATAAATTCTGTCGTTTCGCTCATAACAAGCGGCGTTATGGGTACCCCGTTCAGGTCAATTATGGTTGCCCGTATCCGCATCGTACCCGACATGGTTCCTGAATGGAAGGAAACCCGCGAGGTGCCGTTGACAGTGGGAACCGGTTCGCTTTCATGGAGATTATCTTCGACATGCGGACTCAAGGATGCAACTGGATCCACAACCCCGACAAGTTCGAATTTAACCAGGTTGCTGTCTGCAACCGCATTATTCTTGTCGTCTTTGACAAATGCAGACACCAGGAGAGTCACGTTTCTCCCGGAACCCTGGATACCTACAGAATTTGGCTGGAAAGACAGATCGATGGAGAGCGGCGGCCCCGGCACAAGGAAAACATTGATGTAATCGAAAACAGTGCCGACGGACACCTTGATACGAGCTGTACCGACTATATTTGAGGAAAACGTCGCCACGGCGACACCGCTCGTATCCGAAAGCACTGAACTGGTGATTTCGCCAAGATCAGTCTCGAATTCCACAGTCGTCGGGGTTCTGATAACCGTGCCGTCGAACTTCCTTATTGTCGCCCTGATAAAGGTTGATTCGATACCGTCAGCCCTGATGCTCGAATCATCGACTGAGAGCTCTATGGCACTGACCTCGTTAACGGTGCTTCCCACTTCCTCGAATGTCACATAAATAACATCCTCGTAATCACCGGATTTTGCAGTGATTTTAACTCTTGAGGGATTCTTGTCGCTTGTCAATTGTGTGATGGCCGTACCGTCTTCAGAGCGGGAAAAAACGGGATTTAATGTGCCGCCTTCAGTTTTGAATGAAACGATCGTGCCGTCGGGCACATTTTCGGTTGATCCTGATTGATCGAACAGAACGGCACGAATGGTCATAAATGACTTGCCGTCCGCCGGAATAATCGTCGGCTCAGCGGTCAGCGAGAAATAAGCTGGCTTGAAACCGGGAAGCAGAAATGTTACCACGCCCGTTTCGCCGCCCGCCGAGGCAGTCAGTTCCACCGTTTTCCCGGCATCGGATGGTGAATACACAAGCGTCGTGCTCGCAACTCCCTCTACAGTGGGGACCTGCCCGGCTATAACGCCGGCATCGCCTCTGAGCGAGAAGCTTACGATGGTTCCGTCCACAACTTTGTTCCTGTTGACATCTGAGACGATTGCGGTCACTTCGACACTGTAAGTCCCATCTGTATTTTCAGTGTATTCGTTGCTGTAACCGATCCTCACCGTTTTCGGTTCGCCAGAAATTGTCAGAGTGAGTAAATTCGACAATATATTCTCTACATGTGCCTGAATCACCACTCCGTCACGCTCCGAACCGCTGATGCCGGTGATGAACGAGACCGTCGCCTGGCCACGGTCATTCGTCACCGCCGTACCAGGGGAGATTTCTTCACCGCCACCCGGCCCATTTAAAATCGTAAACGTCACCGTTTCACCGGCTTTGGGGTTGCCTGTTTCATCAAAGACAGTCGCCTGTATCGTTGCCGAACTGCCGCCAAGCCTTACTGTAGGACGATCAGACCTGATGTAGATCGAGTCTGCACTGGCTGCCTGGAATACAACAACCGCCGAGGAGGTCACCTGCGGGTCGACAATCGATGCCGAGACGGTAGCCGTACCGGCAGAGCTGCTGCTGATAAGTTCAGCGGACACCGTACCGTCGGAATTCCCGGTGATATCGCCGATGAATCCCAGCGTGGTTGAGAATGATATGTCATCGAGGCTTATGGGTGTGACCGTTCCATCAATGTCCTCGAGCGTTGCAGTCACTGAAGTACTCCCCCCTCCTGCGAGGATCTCATTATCGGCTGGCACCAGTGAAAACGTGTAATTGGTAAAAAGCACCGTAAGGCTGTCCACTGTACCCATTGAACTCACCGTAACGACAGCGTTTCCCGCCTGATCGGAGGATAAGAAAGCGGTCAGGGTTCCTTCGGTCGAGGTCGAGTCAATAACGGTAGTACCGCTCGACAAGCCGTTCTGCGTGTACAACGTGCCAAGAGAGGTCGAAATCGTCACAACTGCGTCGACAATCGGTGAATTTGAAGCATCGGTGAACAAAATACTGAGTCTTGACCTCTGACTATTATCGGCCACCAGCACGATGGGTGCCGCAAGCACCGAGAGCCCGGCGCTTTCAAACTCCACATACGTCGATTTTTCAATCAGTCCATATTCAGCCGTGACAGTCGCGATTGCGTTGTATCTCGGACTCCGCAGACTCACCGAAGCCTCGCCCCATTGATCGGTAACAGCGGTTGGCAGGATGGTCCCGTGCGTTGTGGTGAAAAATACGGTGACGCCCTGGACCGGATTACCGTCGACATCTCTGATGAATGCGGTTATGGTGGCGATGTCATTACCGTTCGCAGAAAGGACGGACGGGCTGCTCGAAATACTCATGGCTATTTCCTTGACGAGGGACAGGGTCACCGTATAGGCGATTCCTTCCGCAAACGTCGCGGCGACCTGGGCTTCACCAGATACATTTTCTCCGAAGAGAACAACATCTGCCCTTCCGAGCGAATCGGTGACATCGTAGGTGCTTCGGAGAGTGCCCAGCGTCGTCGTGTAGGCGATATTCGAGCCGCGAACAGGATTACCCGAAGTGGTTTCCTTCACAAGTATCGACACAAGCACGGAATCAGCCTGGTTTGCAAACAGGATGATCTTATTCACCGAACCGGTTATCGTGACCCCCTTGAATATGACGGTCACAGCCCCGAGAGCGTCGGTTGTTTTCGCGGTTTTGGCCGCACCGGCGCTTTCCCCCCTGATCACAGTGATTTTACCTGCGCTGCTCGTGGCGGTAACTGTCGCCGAAATATCGTTCACCGAAGGAACGCTCCGGAGGAGCGCCACAGCCCTTCCGCTCTCATCAGTGATAGCCTGGGGTGTGATGATGCCGTCGGTGGTGACAAAGGTGACCACAGCACCGGGGATAGGCTGCCCGACCGAATCAACAACCGCTGCGGTGATCGTTGACTGAGATACGCCGTCGGCTAGAATTTCAAGCGGTGATGCAGTTACCAGACCCGTACCGGAAACAACCATGATAAATACCGTATCAGAATAGCGTTCGCTTGCGGTCATCTGAATCGAGGCGGTGACAACAATCGTTCCCGTCTTTTTCCCGCCGTATACCCTGGCGCTCGCATAACCATTGGCGTCGGTCAGATTAGTCTCGGTATGGATGTACACACTCGTCCCGGCCTGTGTCGCGATGAAGCTGACATTGACACCGCTGACCGCTTTCGAGGTGTCGTTTTCCGCATAAACCTTTACAAAAATTCGTGTCGAGCCTCCATTAGAAGAGATGGTGCTTTCATCGGCACGTATGGACAATTTAAAGGCCGATTCGGTCGTCGGCTTTTCCGGCCCGGTGCTTTCCTCGCAGGACACAATGAAAATACTCGCGAGAATACATACCACAAGCCAGGATTTGAGCAGCATATCCCGTCTGAGGAACCTTCTCATATAACTCACCCCTATGGTATCACAGTCTTCATGCTTCGTTCATCCGGCTTTTCTCTATTACAGCATTCGGTTTTTTTCATCCTTCCATGCCCGTAAGGGTCACTTCTTTTCTTCCAATGTCCTGGCGAGTTCGGTTTTCACCGTCTCGACGATTGTCGGGGTAATGAATATGACCAGATCGGACTTTGTGGATTCTCTCTTGGTATATTTAAAAATCTGGCCGATAAGCGGCACGTCCTGCAGAATCGGGATCCCCGATTCGGCCTTTGTTTCCTGCATCTGCCGCATCCCGCCGATTACCGCCGTTTCGCCGTTCGAGGTTATCATTTTCACCTGGGCGTTTTCCTCATTGATTTTAAGCCCGACGCCAACACCCTCAGCAGTTTTCCTGGATGCCTCAATATCGAGGAGAATGCGGTTGTCCGAGAGTATATGGGGCGTCACCGTCATGCTCGTCGTCGCCGGAAACATCGTTATAACCGTATTTCGGGCTTCATCGAAAGTAACGACCGGCACTTCCTGACCCGAACTGATCGTTGCGGTTTCGTTGTCCTGAGTGACCACATGCGGCCGGGAAATCACTTCGGCCTTGTTCTTCTGGATGAGCGATGAAATGGTCGCCAGAATATCCGTGGTACCCGCCGCGCCCTGATATTTTCCCACAAGAAGCTTGCCTTCCTCACCTATTGTCGTCTGGGTGATGGATGTGGTTCCGTCGCTTTCCTTGAGTGCCGACCAGTTGATGCCCAGCTCCGTCATCGAGTTGGAGTCGACCGTCACCATCTTGACTTCTATGGACACCTGCTTGGTTTCCAGATCCAGTTCTTTGATGATCTGGTTAATCACAACAAGGCTCGAGTCTGTCACGGTGAAGACGAGTGAATTGGTTCTGAGGTCAACCGAGGGCTGATCGCTTTCACTGAGAAGGGGATCGAGCGTCGCCTTGATATCCTCGGCACGGGCGTTGTCAATCCTGATAACCCTGACACTTGCCGGTTTCGCCATTTTCTCAAGACGCTCACGCTCCTTGATGGCGTTGATCTGCGCCTGAAAATCCACTGCTTTAATGACCTTGACGAAATCCCCGTCACGGTACGCCACAAGGTCATTCATCTTGATAACCGCCAGAAATGCCTCTTTCCAGGTAACATCAGACAGATATATTGAACACAGTTCGGTGATGTTCTTGTCAACGATGATATTCTGGTTTCCGATCTCTGAAAGCGTTTTCATGATTTCCCTGATTGCGGCATTCTCGAAATCAAGTTTGGCGATATGAATCGTAGGAGCCTCCGATAAAGCCGAAAATGCGGGACGTGATGTCATAACGGTGCATATAAAGCCCGTTAACACCATAAGTATACAGAACCGTATAACATTTTTCATAGCAGTCACCTCATCTATTATTGCCCGGCAATCTTGAACTTCATGAAAGGCTGCCGTGCGATTGAACGTTCTCCGGATTCATCCACCGCGATAACCTTCCAGTACAGTTCCCTGTTACGAGGAAACATTGGTCCATCCGTTAAAAGAAAAGACGACCGGGTTATCCCACTCGTGTTCACCAGCGGGCTGGAAAAATCCGAATTATCATCTATAATCAACGTATATTCGACGTTGGTGCCCTCCGCGTCTGTCCATTCCAGTATATAGGGAAGCCGTATCCACGAATTATCCGGAGGTTCGAGCAGCATAAAAGTTCCGGTTTTTTCAGGGGCGACAGATTCGTCTATCAAGGGAGAAGGCTTTTCTCGCGGACCGAACCACTCTTCCTCGATTGTCCGGATATCCGCTGACGGCACAGTAATTTCTTCGATGATCACTTCTTTTTTCTCAGCGGGGGTTTCCCCAAATGTGATATTGATCCCGGGTTTCTTGACCGAGGTGAAACCATCCTGTTCCTCGATAACGGTTTGTTTAGAGAATTCCATGCGCAGGATGATGGTCATCGACCGCCCGTATTTAACTATATGAAGATAAAGCGCGTTGTCGGTAACATCTGTCACATATCCGCCGAAAACCCTGTCCCCCTGACGAAGAACATACCCGAGACCGTTCTCGTCGTTGACAAGCGCACAGGATCCATCATCAGTATTGACAATACCGACGATTTTAGCTTTTTCATAATTGAAAAGCCCCTTGATTACCTTCTCTTCCTCGTCCTTTTCCCTGGGAGCAAGCGTTTCAAACGGGTCCCTCCTGCCAAGCGTCTGATAGGAATATTCAGGCCGGGTATAGAAAAGACTGTCGGCTTTGACACCCGTGGTGTCAGAACTGACCGTGGCGGTGGCGGGCGGAGTTTTTTCTTCCTGCCCCACTGCGTGCGGAATCGATATCAAGAAACATCCCAGGACGATTCCCATACAGAATACTATTATAGGGAGAGTATCAGGAGCCCTCATTGCCAAATCCTTTGAACACATAGGTCGTCAGCGTGCATTCTATCTTCAGGGTCCGCGGTTGATCCTCAAGACCCTCAAGTATGTCAGCATTTTGTTCTTGCCCGGTATTAAGTGTAATTACAAGTTCGGTAAAACTCATGATCCGGGGGAGCGACATGACTGAGCTCATAAACCGGGCATACTGATGATACCCTGATTCGACTGTAAGCCGGTATTTATTGGCACGATATGGTTTTCCCTCGTCTTCGACTGACTCGATCGCCTCGAATCCAACTATATAGACCTTTGTATCGTTTTCCACCGTCGAAAACTGATCGAGAAGAACAGCCACATTTTCCTCCGAAGGAAGAAGTATCTCAATCTCCTTGAATTGTTCGTCAAGCAGAGCTTTTTCGGCGGTCAGTTCCTCGGGATTCCGCAAGGTTTTTTTAATGTCGTCGACACGTTTTTTGATTTTGACCACTTCAACCTTTTTCTCCTTGAGCGTATCGATATTCGGCTTTATCATGAAATGGAAAAACGCGTACAATATGACTACCGGTACCAGAACCATGGCAATGGTTTTCTGATTTTTCGGATCACGGATGTCAAATTCCAGTGCCATCGTCTCTTTTTCCTCTATTTCCGCTCCTGAGCTTTTATTATCGTCCTGTAGCCCGACGGGTTGTTCCACGCGCAGGCTGTGCTTCCTCTTTACGTTCAATGAAACGAGGTTCAACTTTCACTGAATATTCATAAGCGTCTCTGATTTCGAGCGGTGCCGGTCTGATTGATTCAAGTGAAACGCTCTTGAAATTCTCATACGTCTGCAAACTCGCCAGAAACGTCGAAATATCTTTTTTATAATACGATATGCCCTCGATAGTCAGATAGACTATTCCTTCCTCTTCGGTTTCGCTGATCCGGGTCAGCCACAAGTTGGTCGGAATCACGGCGTTGATATGCTGGAGAATTGAAAAACGGAGTTCGGTGTCTCCGGTGAGGTCCCTGATCACATCCACGCGTTTCTTTACATTGTCCCGAAGGCGGTTGACTTCGTTCTGGAGATCGACAGTTTTTTGAAGCGTTTTTTCCGCCTGTACCCATGTCCTTAACTCCTCCTCCTGAAGTTTCAGGTTCTTCACCGTCACAAGATAATAACTCACCATGGCAGCGGCGGCCACTACAATCATGAAGACAAGAACGACCCGGCGGTCAAACGAGATGAGCTTCCTTTTCGGTCGCAACTCCGCGGGCAGCAGATTTATTTTAATGGACAAGCTTATCCAACTCCATAATTAATATGTTCGTGAAGCCAATCCCATCGCCACCGTCAAAACAGACCCTAGTTTCGCTTTATCAGCTTCAGAAACAATACCTTCCGAACACGTGATATTATTAAAGGGATTGAGGACAATCACCTCGGTACCCGTTCTCAGTTCCAGAATATTGATAAGGCCGGGCACAAGCGCATATCCCCCCGCGAGGACGATCAGGTCGAGACTTCCGACCGAATCGGATGTCTGAAAATATGAGAGGGCGACTCCCACGGCATTGGCGAATTCCTTGCTGACATTGTTCAGTGCATCGGTCACTTTATCGATATCAATATCATGGTCGACAGTTCCATTTAATATTTTATGAATCGTATCAGGAGGAAGACCGGTCGCCATACCGAGCTGGTTCTGAAAATTAGATCCCGCCACCGGAATATCTCGTGATGAATGGAATATACCATTCTGGAGGAAAGCAGCATCAGTCGTTTCGGTCCCGATATTCATAACAATACAGGAGTTATAGGTCTTTAAATCGTAGTTTAATTCGAAGATGTTAAGAAGCGCAAACAAGTTAACGTCGATGATGACTGTCTGGAGGCCCGCTCCATTCATGCAGTCCACATACGAAAGTACGATGTCATTTTTTGCAGCAACGAGAAGAACTTTCATCTGTTTTGTTTCTTCATTGCTTTCGAGAACAGCATAATCGATCTCGACCTCGCTGATATCAAACGGGGAAATACGCTGCGCTTCGATCATGACTGCCTCACGGATTTCCTTGATCGGCAGAAGATCCATGGTCAGCACATCGGATAATATCGAGTAGTTCGGAAGTGCAATGGCAACATCCCTGATATCAGGATCACACTTCATCACCGCATTGACCGCAGACTGAGCAAGGCCGGCTGGATCCTTGATTTCTCCGGACTGTATCGACCCTTCGACGATCGGTTCCACGGCATAACTTTCGAGTTCATACTTTCCGCCCTTTTCCGTCACTTTAGCGGCCTTGATCATGCTGGTGCCGATATCAAGGCCAATCAGAGTCTGTTTTTTCCGGAACAGTTGCATTTCGGCGCTTCCTCATCGTTTGATCATCATCAAAAATACAAAAAAAGGGGGCCACTCACCCCCATGAGATATTCAAGACATGTTATGTCAAGGCCTTTTCCGTTAGGACGACCATTTGCCGATCCCACACGCATATTAATTTATTGTGTTAAGACAATCCTGTCAAGTAAAAAATAATCTCTTCGGTAAATCAACTTACTGTTATTGAAAGAGCTTATGAAATATAATAACAATATATGATACTCCAGGCCCACTGATGATACAATTTATGGTATAATGTAAAATATTATATGATTAAATATTTTTTCCGTATTTTATGCAGTTTTCATCAACCAAGTTGTACTTTCATTGTCTTTTTGTCAGCAGCGTAACCCAGACACGTTTCGGCGGTAATAAGCTTCTTTTCATAAAGTTCCAACAACGCCATGTCGAGAGTCTGCATCCCTTCGCTTCTGGATGTCTGAAGGACGGAATTTATCTGAAACGTCTTGTCCTCACGAATCAGGTTCGAAATGGCGGGATTTCCTACCAGGATCTCGAGGGCAGCGACTCGCCCCCCGCCGACTTTTTTCAAGAGGATCTGGGCCATCACACCTTTCAACGATTCCGAAAGCATCGACCGTATCTGCCCCTGTTGCCCGGACGGGAAAACATCGATGATACGGTCGATTGTTTTCGCGGCGCTCGATGTATGAAGGGTTCCGAAGACAAGATGTCCGGTTTCCGCTGCGGTCAGCGCCAGCTGAATCGTTTCATAATCGCGCATTTCACCCACCAGGATGACATCGGGGTCTTCGCGGAGCGCCGACTTAAGCGCCGCGGCGAACGACTGGGTGTGCGCGGTCAGTTCACGCTGGTTGACGAGGCATTTTTTATTCGGGTGGACAAACTCGATAGGATCCTCGATGGTCAGAATATGTTCCGACCGGTTTTTGTTGATATAATCTATCAGCGCGGCAAGCGTCGTCGATTTCCCGCTTCCCGTCGGGCCGGTCACCAGGACCATCCCCCGGTGCATTTGCGCGAAGGCCAATATCTGCGGGGGGGATTTCAACTGCTCGATCGACTGAATCTCTTCGGGAATGATACGGAACACAGCGGCGATTCCACGGTTCTGCAGGAACACGTTCGCCCTGAACCTACCAAGGCCCGGAAGACTGTAGGCGAAGTCGATTTCCAGGTTCTTTTCGAACCGTTCCTGCTGGTAGGGGCTCATAATTTCATAAAGCAGTTTTTTAGTCTCATTCTGCGGCAGGATATTTGAAGAAAGAGGGGTCAGGTCGCCTGACAATCTGATGAGCGGCGGCGCACCGACACTGATATGGAGGTCCGAACCTTTACGCTCTTTGAGGATTTGAAACAGTTTGTCTATCTGAGCCATTGTTTTCCCCTTCCATCCACACACATGTGTAACAATGATTGAAATCACTTATAAGGGAATTACAACATCATAAGGTACTGTTCAACAAGATATAGTATTTGCGCCCTGAAAAACAAGACCAAAAATCCTCCGGCCGCGATAAAAGGACCGAAAGGCACCTCTATACCGAACTTTTTCCGCCCCATCACCACATGAACAACGCCCCACATACCTCCCAGACATATTGCGGCGGTCAGTGCGGACAAACACCAGAACGGTCCAATGAACAATCCTGTCACAAACGCAAGCTTCACATCTCCGAAACCAACTCCATCTTTTTTAAACAGGATTTTCCCCAGAGCGTACATCCCCATGAGCACTACGGCTCCGGTGACCGCACCTGCGGCTGCCCTGGCAATTCCCGGAAGACCATAAACAAGCGAAAAAGCCGCTGCGATAAGGCCTCCCGAAAGATTCAGCCTGTCGGGAATGATCATATACCGTGCATCGATAACCGCCGCGGCAAGAAGTATCAGCGCGAGGCTGTAATCAGAAACGAATCCGACTGTCGGGCCATAAAGGATAAACAAACCTATTCCCAAGAGCGAAGCCGCCAGTTCGATTAAAGGATACTGCCATGATATCGGCGAGGCGCAGTGTCTGCATTTCCCGCCCAGAAGCGCAAAACTGAGGACCGGTATGTTGTCAAGAGCCTTTATCGGTTCTTGACATTGCGGACAGTGTGAAGGAGGAAACACGATCGATTCTTTCCGTGGAATCCGATAGATGACAACATTGAGAAATGAACCGGCAATCAAGCCAAACAGACCGACTACAACCGTTGAAACCACCGTCTGGAGTGTCATGTAAGTCATCATTTGATGCAATGCCCCTGCGTTACCTCAAAAAAAAAGACGAAACCCGGACAAAAGGTTTCGTCTTTCCTTTCCTGTCCTGTATCAATAACCGCACCACAACTGGACGAAGAACTTGGATGTCTTGTATTCTTCGAACTTACGGTATTCTTCATCGTATTTGAGCTCTTCAAGCGCGAAGCCGAAGCCGCCCCACATGTCGAAACCGAAATAGGTCGTCCTGTTCTCGACCTGCAGGACATAATTCACCTGTTTGAAATCATTTTGGCTCTGGATATAATCATGGTACTGCATCTCGAATCCTTTGAATCCCTGCATCCCGAACGTCACATTGGTCCGTGAAGATACCGTGTATTTCAGCATAACCATCGGTATGCGCAACATATAATGGTCGAGGGGATTGAGCGATTCCGAGCGCGACTTCTTAAAGAGCCGGAACTTCACACCGGGCGAGAACGTCCAGTTGCCAATCTGCTTGGTATACATGAATTTATTGACCATACCAAAAAACGAAACGATGTCCTTCGGCTGAAAAGTATTGTCATACATGGTTCCTTCAAGCTGATTGTTACGTTCGTATCGTATGTGGTTTTCAACAGTGACCGAAGGTATCGCCCTAATTCTCGACTCGACAAAAAATTTCTGCACTTTCGAATTACGATATTCGACTTCGTCGAAAAAGAGGTCGCGAGAGTATTTCGAGTACTGGTGCCACGCCATCGCCGTATATTTTGTCCTTGTGGGAACGACGGCGAACTTGTCCTGAATGTTATCCTGAATTTTCTCAAAACGGTATTCAGCGAAAATCTTCCCGACCGTGAACACATCATAGTCGATATTCGCCTTCAGATAATCATTGTCGGTCCGGTTGTCCAATCCCACTCCACGGGTACGGAACGAACCCGCAAAAAGATTCAGACTCGTTATTGGCGAATATCGCAGGTAGAAATGATGCCCCTTACGGTCAAGATCATAAGGCGTATCGTATTTCATGTCGTCTTCACGGTGGTCCGGAATTATGTTGTTGTTGAAATCATCGCCGAATACAAATTCATCAGGATCCACATCGAACATGAGGAACGGCTCGTTGTAATCCGGTGTGTTGTTGTCGTTTTTCTCGTTATCGGGATAACCATCATGATCCAGATCGTTTCCGGGGAACACACCATCAGGGTCGGTCAGCGAGGCAATAGCTCTTCCCATTGCCCTGCTTCTATACTGGGTATCCGGGTACTGGTCATCATCGTCATTATCCTCAAGCATGGTCAGTCTAAGGGTATCGTTACGGCAGTTAACCCCATTACCGGCAATATCAGACGGCACAAAGTAATTTATGTAGGGACGGTAAAATTTCCCCATTTTAAAGAGTTCGCCGGCAATCCCGAACATCCTCCAGTCCTTCTGGAGTGTCATGTAATAGGCGTTATCGGTCTGCAAGGAACGGTGCCCCGTGCGCCTGGTCACATCCATTGGAGGGTTCGGCGGCATTCCTGTTCCCGGAACACCGTCGCAGAACATATAGAAATGATCATTTCTGACATATTCGCCGTTGATCCGTAACCCGAGGTAATTGAACTGAAAATCCATACCGTATATTGAGTTTCCCACTTCGTACCCGAAATCAATTAAAATCGTCCGCAGATTCGAGCCGTCCTTGATATTGCCGTCGGCCTGCGCCATCGTCCTCCAGTATTGGGCGTTATAGTGGGTCATCAATTCGCCTTTGGCATCATGTCCACCTTCCGTTTTTTTCGTATAAATCTGCGAAACCTGGACCCGGTAATCACCCGAGACTGTAAGCTCAACCTGCACCCGGTCTACTCGATCGGTAATGCCGCCAAGATCGAATATATAAGCAACATATTGATTGCCGTTCACCTGGAGCGGTTTCCCGCCGGGATCGATCATCTGGTAGTAGCCCTGGGCGTCTTTGATATTCCAGTTTTCCGTCGCAATCTTGGTATTCCAGCCGCGCATGTAATCGTTCATGTAAAGATAATCGAGATACTTGGGTGTCCGCTCGTCCATCGTCAGCTGATCAAATGTCAATTCCTGCCCGCTGAAGGTTGTACCTGCGTATAATAGATAATTCTGCTGTGATTTGCTGTTTACAGCGGTCACAAGTTCATTCCGCAGATCATCCTTAAATACCATTGGCTGCATATCGGGTCGATAGATGCCGTTCACTTTAATCTTCACATCATGAACTACAGGACCGTCACCATCATTCGGAGAATCGTCCGTTACTCTCATCGCATAATAAATCGGTGTTGGAGCATAATCATCAACATGACCTCTGTGATCGGTTCCACCATCACGGGTTCCCTGAATCGCATACATATTGGCGTACGTTGCTCCGAGTGTCAGAGCACCTATTTTCCTCCGGATTTGACCGCCCCGTAATGTAACAGTATTACCGGATGCTTGTGCTGTAACAAGAGCTTGTTGAATAACATGACCCGAACCACCGCTTGCCAATATTGTATTGACCATTCTGGCGTTCCAGTTAGCAGACTGAAAATTAACCGCCATACCGTCAATGTTCGGGATGCTTATGGTCAGCGGTGTTAACTTGGTACGCATCGCTCCCGCGCCTATTGCCGATATTGTCCAATCATTGGTCGATTCACTCGCAGCCCAGATGCCGTCACTCCCAATCTGTTGATTTATATAGCCGCTGGGACCTGCATAATAAGATCTTCCGTCATCAAACCATTGCTCTCGCCAGATATTGGCGTTTACCCTCATTTTCATAAGCCGGTCGCCGAATTGATTGTAATACCACCTCTGACGGCGGTCCTCGACGATATTATAGTTTTCGAAGCCACGGAAAGCATATGATTCGTAACGGTTCTCCATTTCGTAGTAATCATAACCCCAGCTTGGATACAGTTCGTAGTTCCGACCGAAATTGCCCACAAATGTCTGATTCTGCGCATGGTTGTTCGATATATTAAGAGCGCTCAAACGCTCTTCAGTCGTCATCTTCAGCCAGTCCTGATCGGTATATTTGCGAAGTTCGTAAATATTTTCCGCTTTCAGGACCCCCGCAGAAATGAGAAAGACTATTACCACCAAACGAAGCTGCCCGCACAATCGTATCATAATGCTTGCTCCATGATATTGTAAAAGGCACATTATATTTCCATTCCCGCTTTTTCATTCACAAAAATAACAACATATCCGTCAAGTCAGAACGTGAAACATTGAAATATGAATTATATATTAGTAGTTTTTTTTTGTAAAGCAAGTATAAATTTACATTTTATTAATTTTTCTTTAAAAGTTTTATCCGGTTCTTTTTTTCATGAAGCGGTCTTATCATTTTATCTCATATATAATCAAAATGTTATCAAGGTTATATAGAGAGCCATTCATGGTGATGTTTTCATTTCACCGCTCTTTACCATGAATGATTTCTCTGCTTTTTTCCCTGTCGCCGCATCACGGACGGCTATGATCCATCGCCCCGGCGGATCGTTTACGTATATCTGAAATGTCGATTCGACAGATCCATTCACCGATTCGATATCATCGGTGTAGAACGGTTTGCTGTCACTGTCCGGTGCAATTATCTCGACATGGATGACATGGCGCCCGGGGCACATCTCAGTGTTCTGGTTTGTCACCGACACGCCGAATTCCACTCTATCGCCCGGATGAACGAGAGCGTTTTTCAGCGTCAATTCAAGGCTCTTCACCCGGTAGGGCAGAAACGAGAACAGTTCCGGCCGATCCGGTGACATGTCCAACGGTATATCGCTCATCGCACCGAGAAATTCCCCCGTACGTACATTGTAACAATAATAAACCGCCTCGGAAAAATCAATGTTCATCATGACAGGCACATGCTGCTTTCCTTTGGTATCCGGTAGCTCATTATCAATAATCAGTCCTCCATAGTGCAGAGCACCGTCCCTGAACACTGTTGTCCGGACGGGAACATATTCGCTGCCCTGCACTATGGCACGCACAAAAGGACGCTCAAGCCCACCCGAATCAAATATGCCGGTGATTGCATCACGGACCATAGCTCCGTCGTGTTCCCCGCGGATAGTCTCGTAGTCTTCGATCCCCCAGTTGAGAAATATCCCCCTGCCCTTCCCGTACTCATTGGCGATAAGCGCGGGAAAACGGTCAATCGTTCCCCCAATGGACACATTTTCACGGGTGGTAACGGACGGATCGCATCGGCATTTACTGATGAGAGCACTCCCGGAAGACGCGATCTCCAAACCGGGACCGGTCATCACCAGGGAACCGGCGACGGATTGAGCATACCTGTCCGTTCCCTGGCGTATGCCGAAGACTTCGTCAAGCCCACCCACGTCGCGC
>Ga0315284_10003309_pt1 | contig 22840 bp, 29 predicted proteins | sample YL17G09_16_MG_FD_203696 | JGI IMG/M metagenome (GOLD analysis project Ga0315284, IMG submission 203696) | Sediment microbial communities from Yellowstone Lake, YNP, Wyoming, USA - YL17G09_16 | ecosystem: Environmental > Aquatic > Freshwater > Lake > Sediment | place: USA: Wyoming | collected... | reverse complement strand
TCTTGGTACCAAATAGGCTGTTTAATACGTGTAGGTGTTACAGAGAATTTTGGTGAGCTTCATATTATTCAAGATTTGATCTCTCCTACCTCCCTAGATACGGTAGATCCCTTAGCGTATAGCTACGAAGTCGAAGATGCGCCTGTCGGGACATTTACTTCGACCATAGACTACATCCCCTACGTTACCTTACTAGGCACCCCCGCTAACTTCTTTGCAGTAGCAGCTACGGAGTCTTTGCAGAGAAGGATTCTCTACATAGAGTCGTGGTACCCACTTGTACCAGGAGACGTTATTTTAGCGTCAAATAATCCTACCGCTCGGTACTCTTTAGCCGAGTATGCCCTAAGTCGCACCACACTAGTAGGAACACGCCCAGGAGTGGGATTTGAACCGCCTACAGTGTACAGGTATGAGTGTGTCGTTGGAAGTGGAAGTGGTCTGCTTTCTTTTGTCCCCAAGACCGGCATGCCGCTTTTTTTAAAAGCACAGCCGATGTTTCAAAGATCGGGATATTCGACCGGAGATATTAAGATAGATCCTAGTATTGGACCTTGTTTAGTAGACGTTTTTTCTGGAGGTCTACTTCACGAGCACGATACCACAACCGTATTAGGACTTAAAACTTACGATATATTCGGCAATCAGTTGAACTATGTCGAACAAGAGTGGCAGCAGATACTAGCTAATCAGCTAATAATTCAAAGAAATATTACCTCGGAAACTTTTCTACTTTGGCAGAGGGTGCAGGGGCATTTCCAGTTATTAAAGACGGGTGGTGGGGTATTCCAGGCTCAGCTAGATAGTAATGGTGAGTTTGTGATGTCTAGTGATTTGCTTGTACCGCCATGGAGTAGTGCTACGCAAAATGGGTGGGTGGTACCTATTTTAGCTGAGGCGGATGTTAGGATGACAATCCAGTTTGAGCCGCAAGCATTACAGGTGTATGATATACCTCATAGTGTACTCACTTTAATTCGTCCAAAGATTGTAGCGGATCCTAATAAGGCTCCGATTACTAAAATTGTTATTGCTATTAAGGGATCTCCTAATTCTTATGTGCAGATGCGTCAGTGGTCTTATGATGGTCCAATTGTAAATTCGCTCTCGTATTACATACTCGGGACGGGAGCAGCTTTTGGTTTAGACAGGTGGCTTGCTGGTGGTTTTTGTTTGAAGCCTTTATTTTATGATTTGAATGTTTTAAAGGCAAACTACTCAGATGGTATTTCTGGATACGATTCTGGTTATATTTACTTTTAAGAGATTAATTACCTCTAAATAATTAGGGAATCATAATGACAGTTTTAAACTTACCGCAGATAAATTTTAATAGTAATCCTGGTTATAATTCTTGGGAATTTTTGCACCAAATTTATAGTCAAGAATTCTTTTTAAGGACACAGATAGGTAGTGCCTACGGCATTGTAGATACGGTCAATCCTACCTCTGCGCCACTTTCGACGGCGCGTCCTCTTTATGTGTCTACTAATGCTTCTAATCCGCAGGCGCTAGACATCACAAAGGGGTATGCAATAACTCCTAATTTCCAGCTTATCATTATTGATTCAAATCTTTCGGCGGTACCTCTCCCTTCTGTGATTGACGGAACTGCTTATGTTGTATGTTTGGAATACACATTAGTCCCTAGTGTGGATCAGCAGGTTAATCGTTACGGGATTCTCACGGAGTTACGTGATGAGCGTCCTAGCAATACGCCTTACGGCGATCAGGTGGGTGTAGACAGTACTTTAAGTCAGGCGGTGACGATAGCGACCTTAACTGATTTTAATAATGTCAGTATTTTCCCTCAAGATAGAAAAAAGGGATTAGTCGTTATTGCCGTGGTTACTGTCCAGGTGAATACGCAGAACACTCCGACATTATCTGTAGATCTTACGCAAACCACCTATACGTTTAATCGTCCTTGGTTTTCACCTGTGGATATATTTCATCGTTCAGAGGTAGGTAGTGGAGTGGTTACGTCTACTAACCCACACGGAACGAGTATTCAAGACTTATCTAGCTCTGGTTTTACGCTCTACGAGCAGCTTGTTCCTAGGGGTGGGGTTTTTGCTAAAGACGCTACTTATTATGGGTATCCGGGGACGTTTTGTACCGAACTCATCTCACTGAATAGGTATGAGATGGACGCCACCGGGCAGGTAACGGCGGACTCGACCTTGCAGCTTGATCCACTTACGGGTCGTTACTATGTAACACTCACTAAAGTTCCGGTAAGGATGGGTTCTTTATATATTCAAGGAACGCCTTGGAAGCCTATCCCGTACTACTGGAAACCGGGAACTAGGTATTTAATCCTTGGTACTTTAGAGCAGCCTTTGGATTACGGCAGTAGTTTGACGGTGGAGTATTTCTCGGTGAGTGCTTTGATGCCTCCTGCGGAGTCTTTAACGCAGGGTGTGCAAAACTTCCAAGTAACAGATCCTATTTCAGGTTCTGAGTATATTATTACTGGCGGTTTAAGTTTAGATGCGCTTAATAACGATACGCTAAATTTATCTTCCGCAGTGGGTCCGATCAAGAAAGCGTATCAAGTCATTTGCAGTACGGAGGGGGCGTTAGTTACTTCTCCTCAGAATTTAGTACCTGTTTTAAGTGTTCCCACTTTGGTATCTCAGGGGACTATTAGTATTAATCAAGCACCTTTAAATGGTGCTGGGGTTACTTGGCTCATCGGGTTAACGGGAGCGCCTACAAATCCTCCGTCTTCGGCTTTGAGTAGTAATTTAAATCTCCAGATCCTCATCAACGGTATCGATGATATCGGTGGTACGGTGGAGGAGACGATTACGTTTTATGCTTCTCAGTGGGCGGACCAGTTTCCTACAGGGCTAGTAGAGCAGCCGTTACAGTTTAGAACAACGGTAAATAAATATCAGCTAATCAATTATGTTCAGATAGTAAACACGACGACAAATCCTGACAATGCAGGCAGTGCGGCTATTTTATCTATGTGGGCAAATATTCTAGAGTCCTCGACCAATCAAGAGTTAGCCAATGTGGCTTCTTTCTTTTGGGATGGTTTAGGTGCTAGGCGTGTAACCGATACAAGGATCATTGGGACGACCTTACAGCGCGACGATCAGCGTGAGTATAGCCATCCTAACCTCTTACCGGAGACTAGTGCAGGGTTTATTCAGGAGTTATTCTCTGTTATTTTCAATCCTCCTTTAGTTGATCCATCGATGCTTTCTACTCGTCTAGCTCTAGAGAGTGATGCCGATCGTCAGGTAAGCGAGACATGGAATGTTTTTTCTGACTTACCTGCAACAGGTACGATTCAGGTTGTAAACTTTACTTATATTACTCCTAACATGACGATTAAGATCGCAGACGGGGTAGTATTAACGTTTGTTACAACGCCTCCTATTTCAGATCCCACGGTCGGTCAGGTCGCTATACCTCAGTCTCTTATTACCGGCAGTGTAGAGATTCTTAATAATATTGTGACTACGGTAAACAATGCAACTTTTGACTCTTCATGGTTTGCCTCGTTAGGAACCAACACAGTCACTCTGACAAGAGCGGAGTCCTATCCTCCTGGCTTTACCGTTTGTTACCGCCAAGCTATGCGCTTTACTGGGAATTTCACTGCCGGTACGATTCAATTCTCTGTAGCAGGGCACAACATAGGTCCTGTTACGGCTTTAGGTACTCATGCTTTGAGTTTGGACGCGATTGTACAAGCGGTCAATACGGAGAACATCGGTATTACGGCAGTACACGTCAGCGATCCTACACTTGATTATATCATCTTCAATGGTGCGGCAGACGGGACATCCTTCCTAGTGACAACACCTGTTTTTACGGGTGCCGTTGTTTTAGCTACGATCAGCAGTCCCCCGGATGCATTTACTATAACGTCTCCAATCAATGGCGAGCTACCAACGCAGCATATTCCGAATCGATTTGTTTCTAACGAAATACCTTGGCAATATCTTTCAAGGGCGATCGAGTGGGTAAATGTCGGCTTACAGGCGACGATCGCTTTTGGCAGCAATGATCCTTCGGCGATTAGTGATGGGGACCAAGTAGAGATTGTTCCCGGCAAGATCCTTATTGCTAGGAATGCAATACCCACTCCTTCGATTACAAGATCTCTAGGACAGTTTTTAGTAACGCCTTCGAGTCTTTTAGCGACTCTTGAGAGTATGCGAGATACGATCAATGATCCTACCTTTGCTAGCGGTTGCGAAGCGTCTATTGATCCAACCAATACTAAACTGCTTATCAAGATAGGTGGTTATGGATCCGCTTCTATCCAGCTTCTTTTAGAAGCTAATGCTAATACGTGGCTTGTTTCTTCGTATGCGCCAGTAGGCATAGGTCCGGTAGGATCTACGGGTTTCTTAAAAGCTCTTTATCCGCTAGCTAGTGCTCAGTGGCGGTATCAGTTGATTGAACCCTCAGTACAAATTGGAACGTTTAACGCCGCTGCTGTAGCGGTTAATCCTTCAAATACTATCACGCTTAATAACCACGGTTTGACAAATGGTAGTGTTGTATATTTTGTAGCATCTAGTAATGACTACCCTAGTGGGTTAGTACCTAATCAAAAATATTACGTAATAAATGTTACTAACAACACCTTCCAGTTATCTTTAACTTCAGGTGGCGCTTCTGTAATTATAAGTACCCCAGGATCTTCTAATAACGTCTTGTATGTAGATCAACCTTTCGGACCTGGGCAGTGGTCACCATATATAGATATGGAGTTTATTTCTCCTACAGCTTTTAGGTTTAGCAGTGGACCTGGCGGAAGCATTTATGCAGTACAGGTAAAGCTAGTTGGTCAAGGCTCTCTTCCCAACTCTTTCTCTTTGTATCAGGTGTCTCCAGAGACGGGTGCTACGAATGCTGCGCTTGCAGCCCGCTTGTTTGCTTTAGACGGCGGCATTCCTAATCCTAATGCAGAGGTAGCTGGCGAGATTGTTGCTGCGAGAGGTACGGAGAATACGCTGAATCAGCGGTTGAGTGTTACGATCAATCCTGACGGTTCACGGATTCAGGACCCCGAATTAATAGATGCTCGAAGCAGTATGGTGTTACCGGCAGGAGTTGATTTAAAAAGCCGCTTAGATCTATCTGACGAAGCTTTACTTTGGGTTAATTTAAGTAATCCAAATTACATCTCTCTTCAGAGTGCAGGAGGTAATAAATTAGTAAGTGGAGCACAGGATATTCAAGGCAATGCCAATTTCTTAACGGTATCTGGTAGTACAGTAAGAATTTCTGGTAATACACCTTTAGTTGTGGGTGTAAATGGTAATACATACCGATTTGCTAGAGATTTCGATTTAGATTTTTCTAGTGTGGCTAACGGTGATTATTATATAAATGCGGAGATAAGAAGTATCTCCGAAACGTTCCCCCCTGCAAATGTGAATACTTCAAGTTATGTAATTACGATTACGTCACATGGGTTACTTGTGGGAGATAGGATAGAGTTTTCTACTTCTGGTGTTTTACCTACAGGATTAGTAACTAGCACAACCTATTTTGTTAAAACTGTGCCTAGTGCAAATACGTTTACGGTATCTGCAACTAATGGGGGATCTACGCAGACGTTGACCACTCAGGGTACGGGTACACACACTGTTTTGTTGAAAGATCAGTATTTAGGACAGACTGTCTTTACGGGTAATGTAACATCGGCGATAGTCTCGGGAAGTAAGATACTAAACGCTACAGGATCTAACTTTGGTGCATCCTTAGGCAGTCCTAGTTATGCTATGAATGATTTAATTTTTGATAGGTACATACCTCTTATTGTGTGGATACCTAGTTTAAACACCACGACGATAGGTGGGATTACTTATGGTGGATTTATTTCACCAGTGCTTGCTGCCTTAACTGGCACTTCTTTAGAGATCTTAGGGGAGTTCCCTAACGTACCTTTGAATACTTATTTTGAAATTCGCAGTCCGCAGGAGTGTTCTTTAACTCTTACGCCTTTTGTTGCGGCTAATTATGTGGCGGGGACGGCAGCTAGTAGTAGCAATACAAGACTGGCAATAGGTCAAGCGGGATGGTCGTCTCCTTCGTTTGATGCGGCTAAGACCTTGAACTTTAGGTATTTGGATCGGTATGTAAGTGATATTAAGGGTCCTTACTCGGCTAATCCAAACTATACTTCCGATAAGTTCACGCACAACTTAGGGAGGATACCTGGATCCTTTAAGCTTTATTACCACACGACATCTACAGGAGATATTGCACCTGTGCTAGTAGAGAACGATGCAATCTTTCAGGTAACGACAACAACGGTGCAGGTTAAAAACCGCTACACTTTAACGGGTGGTTTAGGTTTAATTGTTAAGGATTTCTCCGGAGCTAATATTTCCAGCGGTGCATATTTGCAATTAATTATTTCTTAAAGGGTTTAAATGGTACAGACTAGAAATGTTGAATATGGTGGTTTAATCCAGGCATCGGATATGCCATCAGACATAGCTAATATTATGGCTGCTGGGCGTCTTGTAGGCATGGAGTTTATTGCTTCCGCTGCGGATCAAGTAAGTATATCTCCCGGTACGGTTTTACTGCCGGACGGTGTAGTTATTTTAGAAGATAAAACGCAGACACTACAAATAAGTAATACAGCTTTTTCGGTAAGCTACACGGTTGTGTATCAGCTACAGAGTTCAACAATCATTGGCGGATCGCCTGCCACATTATTACTTTTAACGGGCATTATAAAGCAAAGCACTTTAACCGATGCGACGGTACTAGGTTGGATTATTTACCCAGGAAATGCCGTTGCGCTAGACCCGTCTATGTTTCTTCAACCCCGTCCTATACGGGTGGATCCTCCCGAGGGAGTTTTACATACACTATTTCTTCCACCTTTTGTTGAGGGCTTACGTCCACCTGCGGAGAAGTCCGGCAGTGTTTCCACTAAATCCGTAAGGGTTACTAATTTAAATACCACATCCCTACAGACGGTAAGTTTTGGGGGTGTTCCTACTCGCATCTTGGGTGCAACAGTAGTTACTGATGTGGGTATTGCGTCTAATGTTTTAAATTATGATGTTCTGTTTTTAAATAAGAGTTTTGTTGTTACAGGTAATTTAGTTAACGGCAGTAATATCCTGTCTAACCTTTCCGACACGACACAAATCACGATAGGGCAGCAGGTAAGGGGTACGGGGATTCCTAATGGAGCTACTGTGGTGTCTGCTCCAAGTGGGGGATCTGTTACCATTAGTGGAAATGCGGGGAGCACACTTACGGCGTCACCTGTTACTTTTTCGAGCGCTCTTTATTCTTTATCTACAGCGACCACTTCACTTGTAGCAGGACTACCACAGCCACTAAGTAAGACTGTGGGGGCTCCTATTAGTAGGTATGTAATAGGCGCAACGGATACTCTATCCGTATCTATAAATCCAAACCCTCCGGCGCATGCTTTCCCTGCGGGGAGCATCTCAGGTGGTATCGATATTGCAGTGGAGATGCCCGCTAAAAGTGGAAATTGGCAGGAGCAGATTGTCTCGATAGGTACAGAGACGGCGTTACAGTTTCTCAATGTGTCTACATCCACATTGACCTATGATTTAAAACTGCCTTTTGTAATTACTGGTGAGGGACAACCACATAAACTCATAACTAGATTGAATGTAGACTTCAATACCATTGTTACTTTTACCGTCCTAGTAGGTAATAAAATTTTGATTTTGAGTCCTGTATCGGGAAGTGTGGCAAACACAGGCGGATTAGTGACTATGGAATTTGCAATACCTAATAATACAGTAACTTGGACTAATGGAACTATGGCTTATATAGACGTATCGATACAAGCACAAGGAGGGGGATCCGCCTCCTTTAGTTTTATCGGTTTAACTTTAGAGGACGCACCTTATCCACTTTTTGTACCATAATTAAAGGCATTAATGACAAAAGAACCTATCAGCATTGGAGAAGACGCTCTAAAGCAGTTTTCCCCCGAAGAGCAGTATCTCCTTAGACCACTTAAAAGTGCCGTCATCAATATGGAAGCGGTGGTAAAATTCCATACAAATCAGCAAGAGAGTCAGATCAAGAAAAATCCTTTTGTATCTTGGACTCTTAATAAAATAGCTGTGATAGATAAGAATTGGTTACAGCAATTTAAAACTGATCAGATCCCAATTAGAGATGGGGATTTTTGGCGGATTAAAATCGAACATGAAACCTCCCCCGGTCAACCCCTAGGATGTTTCATCGTGCGCCCTTTGTGGCGTATTGAGCGCAAGGATTTAGTGCCTCTAGCTCCTTCCACCTTCTCCAAGGTGCAACAAGGGTTAACGGTACTTCTTTATCCTAAAATTAGACCCTGGCTTCCTTGGATCATCCCGAAAGCCTTAAGGCAAATGATTATGCGAACCACTGGCGGAGCCGCCTTGGTGATTCCATTGTCGTACCCACCGGAGAAAGAAATATCTGCAAGGGATTTAGCTTCAGAAGAGCTACCCGTAGACTCGGAAGAGATTTCCAGTTATGATGTGGTGGCATCTGACGAAACTTTAGGAGACTAAGTGGTGCTGAAAACGATTTGGTATTTCGCTTTTTTAGCCTCTTGGGGCTACCTCTTGCTTTTTCAGATTCAGCACCCTGAATCTCCTGCTTATCTATATATAGATAACTTCTCTAGGGTGGTGGAGATAGTCTATTGGCTATCTAGCTTTATCCTTTTCCTAGCGTGCTTAGGTCTCCTCTGGAACCCTTTGACGAAACTAGACAAAGAATTATCTAATATTAAAGAGGAAGTTAAAACAATTCGTTATAAAATTAGTGTATACGTGAGCATTACATTTCTTATTTTTCTTGGAGTGCTTGGTAACTGGTCCCTTTTCACAGCGTATGGTGTAGCGGCTGTTCTCTCTTCTTTTTTTATCGCGCTTGTCGTAGATTAATATTAAATAATTCTGGAGGACCTCGTGAAAATTTATCCATTTGTCTTAGGTACCGTTTTGATGGCGGGCTGCTATAGAGTACCTCAATCACCACAGGAGCCGGTAGGTGCTGCTCCTGTGGCAGCCACGCCCCCACCACCGGCAGGTCCTCCGGTTGTTGTTTCTGCTCCTATAGTGGAGGAAGAACTACCGCCGCCGCCACCTAAGGCTAAGCCTAAGAAGAAGTGGCAGAAGAAAAAGAAACCCGCACCTGCCGCAGAAGCTCCAGCAGCAGCTTGCGACATAGACACTATCAAGAAAGTGCGTGAAGAAGGTCGTCAAGAAGGCTTGAAAGAAGCCAAGGACGCGATGGCTAAAGACGCGGCTGTGGATGCTTCTGCGAAGAAGTGAGTTCTAAAAAACAACCACCCTTTTGAGTGGCTGTTTTTTTATGTATCCTGAATAGACCCGTTATACGCTATTCTAGCAATTTTTTTACTGCCATCAAATACCCAGCCGGTGTCCTTCACTGCGTACCAATTGCCTGCACCTAGATCATTATCGTCGATGAATTTCCTAACCACTTTCTGTGCGTCTTCTAGAGACTTGACTGCCACTTTATGCCCTTTAATCGCGGCACCTTTGTCTTTGGGGTGATCTAAATTTTTTCCTGCTCCGAGGAAGACTTGAAGGTTGGATGCCGTCACAGAGTAGTAGCGGCGTTGCAGTCTTCTTAAGAAGTTATTCATGGTTTTTCCTTAAAATAGTTAATCTTTAAGGCAACTCCATCTCTCTTAGGTCCACCATATTTTTATCTAAAATATCTTGGAAAGTCTTACTGAGAGTATCCATGGAGATACTTTCCACGGAGTCACCCCATATCATTATTTGCCTAGCTAGGCTTGCTAGCGACTCCCATGCGTTAAAAGCTTTCACTGCACGCAGATGCGCTACACTTTCGTCATCTTCATTCAAATTAAAAGTAAGAGTAGCCTTCACGGTTTTTCCTCCCTAAAAAGGCTATCCTACAAATATAAACGCGACAGGTCTACTTGATAATTTTTATCGCCGCAGGATTGTATATCACCATATGGCGGATTTCTGGAACATTCGTTTTAACTTCATGCCCATCATACCCAAGCTTAATCATACCTTCCAAATACTGCTTCGGCTCATGGCGGTAAAAATCGATCCACATCTGCTGAAACGCATCCACAGCTAAAGGATTATACTTGATCGTCCCATCTATGGCTTGCCTAAGTGCTATAGGTGGATTTTCCGCGAAGTTTGTTAAAGTGTCTTTATAGTTAGGAGCCATCTTAATCAGCTTCTCAATCTCGCTTCTCTTAGGTTTCCCCGTCACTAACTTTCTAGGCGTCAGCTTAACCTCTAAAACAATCCCCTTCGGGAAAGCATAACCCCTAGCATCATTCACGTCCGACGTGAAATAAAAGCCGGGACCGCTTTGATCATTCCCCTTGCCTGTATGATTTAAATCGAACGTCTCATCCGTAACCGTGCGTCCGTGGTACCAGATAGGATCTTCAGCTAAGATTTGAAAAACGAATTTCATGCTGCACCAAAAAATTCTTTGTATCTCTTGTCTTTAACATACGGTGTAGGATCTAAATCCGGAGGAAGCTTTAGATGCTCTTTCGCATAGGCATGATCTATATACACCTTTAGTGCCTTCTCATACAGCCTAGGGTCAATACCTTTTTCCCTAACACGCTCTTCCTCTGCTTTTGTCGCTAGCTTGTGTGCAGGTAAATAAATGTACCCGAGACGATCTATAAGCTCTTTTTCCGTAAGTTCGTGGATCTCTAGGAATTCTGTTACATCAATTTCTTTCTTACCGATTTTAATTTTTTCAGGAAAATCTCTGTCTATGTAGACAGTATTACCAGAAATTGAGTATCCGCAGAAATAAGGAATGTCGTATTTTCTATTTAAAGAAGCCTTCTTAGGTCTCTCCTCTACAGCATAGACTAGATGTATTTTTTTTAAAAATTGCATGCATCTAATCTTGATAGATTTCCAGAAGCTGTTAATATTACATGCAATGCTTTACATCATTCAAGAAAAAGATCCTCCGCACCGCATAAAAATAGGCTTTAGCAAAGACCCGCATAAGCGGATTCAGCACATAACAGCAGGTGCTTCGCAGCACATGGTTGTCCTTAAGATTATGGAAGGAGACATCGAGGATGAGAAATGGCTACACACATTCTTTTCTGGAAGTAGGGTGGAAGGTAAGAGGGAATGGTATCTGCCTACACTAGAGCTTCGAGAATGGATCGACACCGATAATATTTTGCCGGATTTATAGGGGGTGGGATGAGTACTAAGTACACCAAAGACGGAATAGGTTTTATCTCCGTGGTCGATAAATTAGGAGATGATACGACGATTGTGAATGCGGCTAGGGTGTCTTTTGGAAAGACCATTAAAGAGATCCGAAATCAGGACAAAGTTTTACTTTACTATTTAGCTTCACATAAGCACACAAGTCCCTTTAGGCATGCCATTATTCAGTTCCATATAAAAGCTCCAGAAGTTGTGGCTAGGCAAGCTTTTAAGCACATTATAGGCTCAGACTATGCTTTTAAGGATACTGCATGGAATGAGATTTCAGGGCGCTATGTAGAATACAAGGTAGAGTCCTACCTACCGACTAGGCTAAGAAAGCAGTCCAAGGATAATAAGCAGGGATCTTCTGGGGAGGTCGTGGAGGATCCAAGGCTTCTTGAGGAGTTTAAAGAGCAGGTAGAGTCTTGCTTTGCTTTGTACCAAAAAATGGTGGATGCAGGGGTCGCTAAGGAGCAAGCAAGGATGATATTGCCGCTCACTTTTTATACAGAGTGGTATTGGACAGCTAGTTTGCAGGCGGTGCATCATTTTGTGAAGCTGAGGCAGGATGTACATGCTCAAGCGGAAATTAGGGAATATGCGGACATCATGGCTTCCCACGCCGCGCAGCTATACCCTAGTGCTTGGGAGGCTTTGACTAAGGTATAGTTTTGAGTTATCATGCCCCTCCTTCGGAGGAATTTATGCTGCTGCAAATCGTTCTAGGATTTTTTTCCGTACTAGGAGTCTACAGTGCCGCTAGGTATGGCTTACGTCTTTTTTTGAAGACAAAGGAGTGTGCGGCACCCTCACTGCCTGTAATAGAGGAGGCGAGAGCCGTGGAGCAGCCGCTAGAGGTGGTCTTGCTTCCTTTGCAGCAGCAGCTTATTCGGGATACGATGGAAATCCTCGCACACTTTCCGCCTAGATCTATGCTCAAACTAGATGCCACCATGGACAATTTCGACTTCAAAGTAAAGACGCCACCTCCTGACGAAAATTTTTGGAATTAAAATATGTCTGAGAAATTCAATTCTGGTTACGGAGGGTATACGTGCGACCACTACACTTGCAGTAAACTTTTATGGGTAGGGTGGGGAGGTAAAGATTCTCCGGATAGAAGAATTTACTGTTACGAGTCAACCGCTGAGAGTGTTAAAGAAAAAGGTAACTATGCTTACTGCTCACTTAAATGTTTAACGTATCATCAGATACGGCATGCAGTACTAGCTAATTTAGTTGAAGGTCCACTAGGCTCCCTGCTGTGGGACACCACTAGGCTACAAACCCTCAATGCTTGGGGACAAACCATTGCTGATGCGGGAGTGATTTGCTACCCACAAGAAATTCTCTTAGATGAGCTTCTTCTCGGATCAAAGCAAAGTTAAAAATTCCCGTCTTCAAGAGTATCCGCCTCGAAAAGTAAAGAGCCAGCCCTTGAGAGGCTGGCTCTGACCGATCATCCGCAGACTTCCGGGATTCAACATACGCTATTTTGACAAAAATATAATCTTAGCGCCTACCAGTCAAGGTTCTTATCGGCACTATTTTTCAAACTCTCTCAGCGAGATACCAGTCTGGTATATCCCGCGACTGCTTTTGTTGCTTGATCTCTTTATTTTCTAGGCATTTCGTGCAGTAGTAAAAATCTGTACGGAAATAGGCTGTGTGGAAACCCTGGTATTCTTGCCGCTTTGCTGTATCACGATATTGCCAATGATGCCCGCATGGCTGCGATTCTGCTGCACACTCACAACAAACGGCTATGTATTGACGAACATGTTTAGCGCAGTATCCCAAACCCCCCCCCCCTCCACTGGTAAGTTATTTGAACTTCGTTTAAAACTGCCAGCTTGATTTGCAAGCAATCAAAAGTACTGTCAATCAAACTCTTTCCTTTTACCTGCCAAGCGAGGACGCAAAGCAAAGGTACGGAACTCTTAATTGTCTCTTCAACGTTGTGCAAGCTGATACCCTCCGGTTTTGGTATCCAAATCAAAATTAGCTTCCACAAAGTCTATCACTATTTGGGGGTCGATGTGTTTATTGAATACAATGTTAGGTCCGTGGTTATCTAAAAATACTGCTTTGATCCCACCGGCAAATTCCTGTAAGCCATCCGAGGTATTTTGTCCGCACTGATGCGAGCCGCATTCTACCTCTTTTTGACTACGGACGGGTACGAGCGATCCTGGTTTCATAGCGCAATGAAAATGCAAAACACAGTCATATCCCGGATGCTCTTTAAAGATGATGCGCTGAGACTGCCCACCGACACTAGGCTTTGCTCCGTAGGCTAAAACTGTGTCCGGACCATCTGTTTTGACTAAAACCATTCCTGTTTCATACAGGTTATTGAAATTGGTTTTACGCTTAGAGGTAACAAAAGTAGTATCGTTCACTTTGAATGCAAAATGCCCAACAGTAGCTCCGTTGAACGCTTTGTAAGCACCGCGCTCAATACAGTGTTCTACCGCTTTTCTCAGCGAGTTAGGGATGAGTTCAGATGTCCAAGGGATTGATTCCCCACTCACTACTGTACTGCGCGTAAATGTCAAATGAGAGCGTTTAAACGCCATATCTACTAGCTGTGTCAGAACATGCACCCTGTCTTCAGACACCTCGTAAGAGGCTTCTTCAGGCGTCACAATCATGTTTCTACGAGTTACCACATCGTTAGCTAGTACGAGATTACAACTGCTCCGCTTAAGCATGTCAAGAGCCGCTAAATATTGCTGCCTATCCTCTGCTCCAGTGGTCGTTTTAAACCCGATTAAGAATATGTCTTTTCGCTCTTTGCGGATGGTACTTATGATCTTTGGCAGAGGAATTAAATCCACCTTTAACGGATACTCTTCCGACGATTCTTTTAGTTAGAGCATCTAACTGCTGATGCGTCTCAAAAATCTCTCCGCGAAATAATGAGATAGAAGGCGACAATTGAGGAGTAATCTGTTTGCACATTTTGGATAAATGAACCTGGATATCCATTTTATTATCCGGATGCGCGTAACACAAAGAAGCTAATTGAGTAGCCGTGGTCCCGTAAGCGCTAGCCACTAGCGACAAATGATTTCGGAGGTGGAACATGGTTCCACCTCCGATGATATGGATGAGTTTGTTAGTCATTAGATTCCTCCTAATTATATCGGTTTAACATCTTTAGACTCTGCATGCAACACTAGACAATTGGTTGAGAAAATTAGATTAACTAAAGCAACCAATTAGCCCTATGGACAGCGGAGCATAAAAATGACTTTTGGCGCAAAAATTAAATTAAATGACGGTACGGATACCTTTTCCGCAGCAATAAAAGCACAAGACGCAGCTTTAGCTGCGGATGTCACTTGGACACTTCCTGGGGCAGACGGCACCGCAGGACAGGCTCTAGTTACTGGCTGGAGACTTTCTCGGCGGCTTACGACCTAAGATAAGAAAGCTCAAGTAATTTAGATTTCGTGCTCTCTATACTGACATGCTTAATTCCAATGCCACCGGCTTTTTGCCACCTTCTAATGTTGGCTTCCCAATCATCAATAATGATGCCATGAGGACTAGCTAATTGGTGCTTAAAAGCACTGCGACGAAAGAAGACTGGAGTAGGCAAGCCTAACCAAAAGTTGACCCACTCCCTTTTTTCCTGCATGGCTCTAGCGGTATCATGACCTGAAGGCGAGGTTATAATATGTGGACTAGCTCCTTGCTCCTTTAACCACTCCCAAAAAGCAATCGCTCCAGGCATCGGCTGAAGACGCCGCCAAAAGTTGGGAGTGCGTTTAATTGCCTCCCAAGCATGATCCTCATCCGTAGCACGCATAGGAAGAGTAGAACCGCAAAGCTCTAAAAAACCCCGGTCAAAATCTGCCAAAACACCATCTAGATCTACGCCAACTTCAAAAATCTTAAGGGGCATGCAATTTCCCAACAGGACATTCTAACTCATTTAAACCCACAATAATTGGCGGTGCTACCAACTGGAAGAACACCACTCCTAGAATAATATTCCTAGTACTGTATTTGTATACCAAAGTAGGGTCTTTAGCATCATTGAGTCCAACGCAAGAACCATACTGTGTGGAACTCTCACACCCCACTAAAAGGCAAAGGAGTAATGCGGGTAAAATTTTTAACAAAGCGTCCCCTAGCTATGAAGCCATACGATGAATAATAGAAGCAAAAAAGGCGCGGCTAGCTTTAGCAACTCTAGAGAATTTTGTCCTATTTCCAGGATCAATTACGCCTCTTTTTCAATTCTTTCTTCATCCTACCAGAATATCTGTTAACACGCAATACTACTGGAGAACTGGATTCCTAAATGTGGACTTGCTCGTAAATTTTTATAAACCTCTACAAGACTTCTGCTGTCCTGCTTAGTTTCGACATGCCGCAAAATTTCACGAACGTTTGCTCTTTTATAAATTTGATCTTCTTCAATCTCTATGAGGGTTTTCATATTGATGATGTGGTCGGTTGGCGGACAATCTTCATGTGTATGAACACACAAGCTGTTTATTTTAACGCCTTTTTCATACACTTGAATGTTCTCTCGCTGGTGTAGGCGGTACCACTTACCACTTCCGCCGCGCACCATCACGTTGCAGTCCCACTCATGTCCGTTGTGTCGCAATGCCCGATGGCAATATATTAGGCATGAAGAGGTGTGTAAAAAGTGAGCGTTGATTTGTGCAAGTTATTGTATCTACGATTTATTTGTAGTTCACATTTACAGTTAAGAGTGGCAAAGTGATTTGGTAACCAGGATACGGGGGCAGGCGATTATGGCAACAGGGATTTCTACAAATGAAAAGTTGAGTATTGATTCACTTATTGCAGCAAGACCGCATTTGGAAAACCATCAGCTCCCTGGACCTGAGATCGACGTTCTCCTGCGCTATGAAGGAAAGTTATCTGAAGCGAAAATACTAGAGGGGATCGACTCAAACTTCGCAGAGATGCTGGTGGATGGAACCGTCAAAGAGGGGCAAGACACATTGTGCCCGAATGCATTCGTGCTGGCTGACAATCTTATGGCACTACATAAGCTCGCAGAAAGCAAAACAAAGGCAACTCTAATCTATTTAGATCCCCCATATGGAACGGGAATGGAGTTCCAGTCACGCCATCTCGTCGAGCACGCATACAAAGACAATATGTGCCCCGCTTCGTATGTGGAGTTCATGCGCCGCAGGATAATCCTTCTCCGCGAGGTGCTCGCTGAGGAAGGTTCCATTTATGTCCACATCGGACATCAGATGCTGGCCCACCTTAAGTTAATATTGGACGAGGTGTTTGGTGCCAGGAACTTTAAGAATCTGATCGTGCGACGCAAATGCAGTAGTAAGAACTACACTCAGAATCAATATCCGAACCTGAACGATTACATACTTTTCTATACCAAGACTTCGAAATATATTTGGAACCCACCTGGGATTGAACCGACGGAAGAATGGATTGAAAAGGAATATCCTAAGACCGATGCAAAGGGGAGGTACAAGCTAGTACCGATTCATGCGCCTGGCACGCGCCACGGGTCGACTGGACTGCCGTGGAGGGAAAAAATGCCACCGCCCGGTAAGCATTGGCAATATACCCCTACCAAACTTGATGCGTTCGATTTGGCCGGAGAGATCCATTGGTCGAAGACTGGAAATCCTCGACGCAAAGTCTACCTTTCGAAAGGGAAGCAAGTCTCTCTGACGGACTACTGGGAGGGATACAGAGATGCTCATCACCAGAGCATCCCGGTCACAGGCTATCCCACCGAAAAGAATCTCGCGATGCTTAAGGTCATTGTTTCCGCAAGTAGCAATGCTGGCGATCTGGTAATCGATCCATTTTGCGGAAGCGGCACTACGCTCCATGCTGCTGAGTCTCTTGACCGTAAATGGATTGGAATTGACCAGTCATTTTCGGCAGCGAAAGCGACACTTAAACGACTTCGTCATGGCCTTCAACCAATGGGTGATTACGTAAATATAGCTAAAGGTCAGTCCCAAGGAGACCTTTTTAGCTCCACAAACGGTGCTAACTTCAGTTTTCAAGTTGACGGGTGGTTACTCGAAGACTTTCCGAATGCCATATTAGATCTGGCAAAGATCTAACCGATCATGATTGAAGCCACTCAAGGGTGACACGCTGAATTGCCGTTTTCAAGGTTGTCACCCTGACATTCCCATACCACTTGCCATCAAGCTCGCAGGCTTCTTTCCAGGTATCCCTATGTGCCAGGCCAGGTCCATCTGAAAGGAAAATGATCTTAAGGGGTCTTCGTGATTTGTTGCAGAAAAGGCTAATTTTGTCGACTTTGTTTGCGTTCCCACCGGTGCGATCATCGGATTGCGCACCTCCTCGAATCGTACCGCGCGAATCCCACCGCTCTAGGTACCCTGCTAGCAACTTCACGTATAATAAAATCGCATGGGCAGCTGCCTATGAAATCGTCGAAAACAGTCGCAAGTTCGATGTCTCTACCAGCTTTTTTAACCCGGTCGCGTCTGAGACACCATTTGCACCTGCGAAAAACCTTTGAAAAAACTCTTCAGGTTTTCTCTAAAAGTTTTCCCATCTTCTCCAACCTCTAAAAAAGTTATTTCCTGAAGATTCGCATTGAAGCTAGTGATGCGCCTTTTACGCTTTCCATCCCCGGATACGGCATAGGCTGTCCAGCCCTTTTTCAGGTACTCGTCAAACTTCTTTTCCGCCGCCTTAACCTGCTCGGAAAAATTAGCGGAGAAAGTGATGGTTTCATCTCCATGCTCATTCAAGATGCGCAAGGAAAATTCACCGTCCTGCAAAGCCACTTCCTTGATCTTGATACCTAGAAGTCCGGGATCAAAATATTCAAGAGGGTGATCCTCTAGGTCGGTGACAATGCGGCTCTCGCGCCTAGCTTGTTGGTAAAAAGCCTTGGCTTTCTCGATTTGCTTTAAATGACCTTTTGTCCAAGAGATCTCAAGGGGTGCTAGGTTGAGCATGTTCGTCCTCACTCGCTGTTGGGCATGCACCCAGGCTGACTTCATAGATAGGCTGACTGTCTCGCCTATCTAACCAAGCAAGAGCCTTTTTCCTATCCGCTTTATCAAAAACATGGATTTCTAGTATCTCTACAGGACAATCAACATCCGGTGGGACATCACTGTACATGTCAGATAGAAGACGGGTTGTTTGAATGCAATCATCTGCTTTCTTCCAAACTCTCTTTAGTCTCTTTTTGCCAACAACGGATTCAATGGATTTCAAAGCTAATTACCTTTTTGCTCAGTTTGAGTGCATCTGGCATCGATACACTTATCTATTCGCTCTTGCAAGGTTCCCCCAATATGAAGAGGAAACAAAGGAAAAAAACACTCAACTGTGTAATGGATATCCCTGTCTATAGTGTCCAAGGGCACGAATTTAAGCGTATAAGTTAGATTCAAACTCGCCTCAACAAACTGCGCTTATAATCTGGATCCTGATGGAATGGAATTTTACTTACCGGCTCTAATCCAATGATGATCTGCTTTTGTTTCTGCGCATCGTAATTACGATTAGTCGTGATAACACCTTTTTGGATGTCACGGTAATGGTGGTGATGGCAGTTAGGGCATTCAATGGTATAAGAGCCACTATGATTTTCCCTAAGGAAGGTATTAAAGTAATACCCGCACCCACCACCCGAAGTGTCGCACCAAAATTCTGTAAGTGTTCGTTTCATCCCTCGGCATACTCCGCACCGATCTCGGCTACATAACCCATGAGAAGATGGACCAACTGGAGATTTGATGGCTGATCTACAAAGGGCTCATCCAAAACAAACACGATCGTTTGGATATGCCGATGCATCTCTTCTAACCTAAAAAGCGCAAGCTTGTTATAAGACTCACGCCCATTTTCATTAGAAAGTTCGATATTTTTGATATCGATCAAAGTTATTAGGACATTCTCCGCCTGCTTTAAACTGTTATGAAACGTTGGCAAAAGAACTTTATTACCGGCGCTAAGGGTTTTCTCTAGAACCTGATACGCATCATAAAAATGATCCGCAAAAGTTCTCATAGGTGGCTTCGGCTCAGGCTTCTTCTTTTTGAAGAGACCTAGCAGCTTGTTACCCTCAGGTGTAGTAGGCTTCATCGATTCTTTTACGGTACCCATAGCATCCTCCCTCGCACGGTATTAATGGCGTCGATATAAATGGGGTTCCTGACTAGATTAAGCTTTGAATGAAGTTCTGAAGAGATAACATTCCATGATTTTGAAGATATAACATTCCATGAGACATGAAAGTTCGGCATCCTTAGATCGACCAACTTAACTTCCCTCATACCCCCGTACCACCATAAACAAATCCGGTCCTTAGATCATTACTATCTAAGGTAACTATTTGTCCATCCACAAGATACGACGTGGCATCCTGTGTACCCTCGCATTCAGCTTCATCTCTCTAGCTACTAGAGATGCGTGACTTGTTTGTGATCCCTGATCTGTTATCAGCGCTTTAGCACGCCGCATCACCGGCTCCCACTCAGGAGAGGTGGTCTTCACCACAAGGATGTTCCCCGCCCTGAACCGCTCAAACGGGCTGCTTAATTTTTGCACAACCCCTGTCACCATACCTTCCCCTACGGGGCTTCCTAGCAGGAGCGGTACGTTGAAGGACGATTTCTTGGGTGTGGAGGCTTGTCCTGTTTTTAAGGTGCGTACTTGCAAGATGTAAAGCGAGGTGCCGTTATACACCCATTCTACATCTACAGGACTTTTATACATCACTTCAAGGATAACGCCGTATCTATATAATAATTGCTGACACACGATAGGTAGCTTATTAACCGAGGTATCCTCGTTACTATTCATTACAAAGCTAGTAGGTGTCGTTCGCCCCTCTACTACTCCTTGCGCATGGTACTCTATGAGAGTTTCCTTTTCTCCAGTGTTGGGTTGCGCGGTGAACATGACACCACTTATCCCATGTATCATCTCCTGGACAATCACTGCCATGGAGTCTTTTTTAATATCGTTGTGGTACCTATACGAGATCGCTCTAGGCGTATAAAGTCCAGACCAACAAAGCTTTATATAATAAGCAAGGCAATTAGGATCTACGTCTAGAAAACTGTCATAAATTCCAGCAAAACTTAAACCGGAATCCTCATGCAGACTAGAACTCCTAACTGCACAGGACCTAAATTTAAATCTTACATGAGACGCTATCCTATCTATAAGTCCCAAAGATAGCGGTTTGCCTAAGATCATATCCTGTATGCTGTGAGAGCACGCCACTAGTGCTTCCACACTGGCAAGGTCTATATCCCTTAGAGCCTCCTCTATAGCTAACCCCTCGACATGCTCCTCGTAAGCCTCCTTACCTAAAACAAATCCTCTAGGAATCAGAAAGGAGCACCCATCTAGCCTAGCTAATTGAGAAGCCTTTAAACCGACAAGATTGGGATCTAAAGCCTTTTCCAACAAAAATAGCATCAGCACATCTCCCTTTTTAGGTGATGCGCGTACCTTATCTCTGTCGGCTTGAAAAATCTAGGGGGGTTTAAAACTTAATGGTTTTAACAGGTTGGGAAAGGGTGGGTTCAAGTTGAAACGTCTTTAACTTTTCAGTCAAGTCCCTAAAACTTGTGCGTCTACCATTTCCGCCATACAAATCTTGCGATTTGTAGAAGGGATTGAACCTTCACGCCAGTTGCCCGGCTGCTTGTAAGACGTTTCGTAGTGGAACCCACCCTCGACACTTAAGATATCAAAAGCTTACCTGATTGTCAAGGTACCACTTAACCGTCTTGCGCAAACCCGATTCAAAAGTTTCCTTTGGAACCCAACCTAATTCCCGCTTGATCTTGCTTGCATCGATGGCATAGCGAAAATCATGCCCTAGGCGGTCCTCCACATAGGTGATGAGTTCTGTTGTTGGAAAATGTTTTGAGGTAATCCCATCCACCAATCGGCAAATAGTCTGCACCACTTCAAGATTACTCCGCTCGCTGTTGCCGCCGATATTATAGGTTTCGCCGACCTTACCATGTCTGAGTACTAGCCATAGCGCTTCTGCATGATCTCCAACGTAGAGCCAATCTCTAATATTGGCACCCTTGCCATAGACCGGCAACGGCTTACCGGCTAGTGCGTTTAAGATCATCAGTGGAACCAGCTTTTCTGGGAATTGATAAGGTCCGTAGTTATTAGAGCAGTTGGTCGTGACGATCGGTAGTCCGTAGGTGTGATGCCAGGCACGGACTAAATGATCCGACGAAGCCTTGCTTGCAGAGTAAGGGGAATTAGGAGCATATGGCGTCTCCTCTGTGAATAACCCTTCTGAACCTAGACTGCCGTAGACTTCATCGGTTGAAACATGATGGAAGCGGAAAGTTTCTTGCTTAGCTTTTGGTAACTGCTGCCAATAGGTACGAGCAGCCTCTAGAAGAGTGTAGGTGCCAAAGATGTTGGTTTGGATAAAATCTGCGGGAGCTTGGATCGATCGATCCACATGCGACTCAGCCGCTAGATGCATCACGGCATCTGGTTTATATTTCTCAAAAAGTATCCGAATTGCTGACTCATCGCAAATGTCGTTGAGATGAAGAGCGTAGCGCCGCAAGGATTGGAACTCTTTTAGAGCGTCCATATTCCCAGCATAGGTTAACTTGTCGATGTTTATAATATATACATCGCTGTCAGCCGCTAAATGCCTGATAACTGCTGAACCTATAAATCCAAGACCGCCAGTGACAAATACCCGCATTACTTCTTCCTTTTGTCCATAAGCCGCTTGCGGAGTCTCGCGCGCTGCGTGTACCCTCTTTTATATCCCATTAGATATGCAAGCACAATAGCAACTAATGTGCAGTAAATTTCAAGGTTATTCATAGTACCCCTTTTTAAACAAAAAAAAATACCCTTGCGGGTATTTTTAGAGACTGGGTTCAAGTTGAAAAATCGTTTAAACTCTTTTCAAGATTTACCTTCTTGTGCCTTACCTTTAGGCTATTTCCCCATAGAAAGGCGGGGAAAATTGGAATCGAACCAATATAACATGCTTGTACGATACTTCTGAGTGGAACCTTGTCTCTAAAGTAGAGTATCCTTTACTGGATAAAGAAAGTCAACAAAAATCTGGAGCAAGCGGTGCAAAATGTAGGATATCAAATTAGGGTGGATGTCTGGGATCAGGTATGGGCGCATTTCCGGGAAGGTGTCTCGGATCCTGTCCAGGACACTGTATGGGAAGCGGTGGAGTGGTGGGACCGGATCTTGATGATACCTGAGCATGTCTGGGTGGATTTGAGATCTAGATTCAATGTCTAGGAGGATTAAATGTTTATAAAAAGAGTTTTAGCAAAATATAAAATCGGCGCAGAGGATAGAATCCCACTTCAAGATGACCAGCAGGAAAGGGAGCCTCTAACGCCGGAGCGTTTAGACAAGTATAAAAAGTATCTCAACTATGGTTTTGAGGCACAAAAAGCGGGACGAGATCTTGGCGACGAATTACAGGTAAAATCGGTTACGCCGCAACAAGTTCTTAATGAGAAGGCGCGAGCCTTTAAAGCTTTTTTGAAAAAGTCAAAAGACCATATTGAGAAGGCTGCTTTACACAAGAGCAATAT